>ERZ802822.634-NODE-634-length-23922-cov-8.121619_pt1 | contig 23922 bp, 19 predicted proteins | sample MGYA00345649_ERZ802822 | MGnify/ENA primary metagenome ERZ802822 (study PRJEB30503, sample SAMEA104212359) | marine metagenome | biome: Westerlies Biome; feature: [SRF] surface water layer (ENVO:00010504) within the epipelagic zone...; material: water...
TGGTAATTATTTGATAATCGTGTACATCTTCAGTTTCTGTATCAACTTTGTTTATAAAAAATGATTCTCCCTGCATATCAACTTCTAAAGCATTAGAAGGAACTTTACTGACATCATTCCATTCTAAATACTTGCCATCATAGGCCTGTAAAATAATTTGTAAATTATTTTTTTGAAATAGTTACCTTTTACAAATAGATATTAATTAAACAGAGAGATCTAGCTGCTTCGTTCGATAATCTTTCATTTAATCGAATCTAAAAATACATAAACTAAATCTGGTATTCACTTGCCTTAATGAAATCTAATAAGGAACTATCCGTACTGCTTCTCATCTCTTCGAGCGTTCCATACCAGCTTAATTTATTCTGATCCAAAAATGCCACCTTTTCTGCTATCTGTAACACGCTATACATATCATGAGTAATTACGATAGAGGTAATCTCCAAGTGTTCCGACATGTAGATAATTAGGTCATTAATCTCCTGCGACGTCTGAGGGTCTAAGCCTGATGTGGGTTCATCATACAGCACATACTCCGGTTCTAAAATAATGGCTCTAGCTAGACCCACTCTTTTTCGCATTCCTCCAGATAACGCAGATGTTGGCTTGTCCCCTGAGCCAACTAAATTGACCATTTCCAACGCTTTTTCTACTTTTTTCCGTATTTCAAGTTCATTTAAATCGGTGAAATAACGGAGCGGAAACGCCACATTTTCAAAGGTATTAATTGAGTCAAAAAGTGCCCCACCTTGAAACAAGATGCCGAACTTCTGACGGATTTTTCGTAGCTCAGTATAGCTCAGTTCAAATAGCTTATGACCATCAATAATAACCTCACCTTGATCTGGGTATAGTAGAGCATTTAAGTGTTTTAACAGCACTGATTTTCCAGAGCCAGATTTTCCTATAATTGCTAGGGTCTCTCCATCTAATATGTTAAAACTCACATTTTCCCACACAAGATTTTCTCCAAAAGATTTCGATAAATTTTGTATTTCAATCATAACTGTTTACCTATCCATTCAATCATCCTTTTTTGAGAATGTCCATTTAAATTAATATTGGCACCTAAAGTAACAAAGCTGCTAATGCAAAATCTGACAGCAATATATAGATACAACTTAATACAGTGGCTTGGGTTGTGGCTTTACCTACTCCCTCCGCTCCACCGCTGGCATAATATCCCTTGAACGAGGATATAGAGGTAATCACAAATCCAAACACAAAAGACTTCACCACGCCAAAAACCACATCTTCAGGAAAAAAAAACTCTCTAGCTCCCTGCATAAATTCCGCAGCGAGTAAAATTCCATCCAATGAACCCGCTAATAAACCTCCAGAAATACCCATAACAGCAGCAACAACATAAAGCACTGGAAACATTAAGATACCCGATAAAACTCTCGGAACGACTAAAAAAGTAACTGAATTAAATCCCATAGACTCAAGAGCATCTATCTGCTCACTCACCCGCATGGTTCCTAATTCCGTAGAAATTCTAGCACCTACTTTACCTGCTAATACTAAAGCGCCAATGACTGCTGCCAATTCGATTATAATCGACTGCCCAACAATAGACCCAACTACAGAGATTGGTAAAAGTGTGTCAGCACCTAATTGGTAGGCCGTTTGTAAGGTCAATACTGCCCCGGTAAATGCCCCAGTAAGCATGATTATTGGAACAGATTCGTATCCTATTTTCACAAATTCTTGAAATAAATTCTTCCGATACGTGCTAAATTCCAAAATGGATCGAAGGGCGTGATACAGTAAAGTGGCGTATTGCCCTAGTTGGCGTATTGCTTCCATGATTCGGTTCTACGGTTAACCATTCAAATAGTTATATTACGAAAGATTTTTACCAATTGTCATGTTCACCACCATGCATTTGACCTTCATCAGTCGCCCATTATTACCCTTTTTACTGCTTCTTTCTTTGGGATGGACGGTACCCTGTTATATACAGGCGCAAGATCGTTCAGATGAAATTTTTCGCTTTTTACGAATTTCTACATCTGCTCAGATGGCTGGCATGGGTGGGGACCATGTTGGTCTATGGAATGCTGACGGTTCAACTTTTTTTGCCAACGCGGCTTACTTATCACCCAGTGACCACGGAACGGCGTCCTTAAGTTTTGTCAATTATTTTGCTGACGCTCGTTACAGTAACCTCCATTATGCCTATAACATTGAGGGCGTAGGTACAGTAGCAGCGGGAGTACAATATGCCAGCTATGGAGATATGAGACGGTACGATGAATTCGGGGGGGATCTTGGTAGTTTTAATGCTGGTGATTATGTGACTCAACTAAGTCTTAGCCGTAGTCTTTATCCAACGGTTCGAAGTGGCTTTAGCATACAATGGCTACATTCTTCACTAGATCAATACAATGCTTCTGCTTTTGCGTTTTCAGGAGGGCTCATGTATACGCATCCCATAAAGGTGTTAGCTGCCGGTGTTACGGTTCAACACTTAGGGTGGGTATATAACAACTATCTCAATTCAGAAGAAAAACTACCTCTAAACATTGCTTTAGGTGTATCATTTAAACCTGAAAACTTCCCCTTCTTAATGGCCCTTACCCTTAATGACTTAAACCGATGGGAACTACCCGTTATAGGAGAGGAAAATCCTCGATCAGTCGATCACGCCCTTCGTCACTTGCAAGTTGGGGGGGAAGCCACCATTGGAAAACATGCTTATTTGCGATGGGGTTATAATCCCTATCAACACGAGCAAACAGAAACAGGTAGGGCTATTGATTTAGCTGGGGCTAGTATTGGTTTAGGTATTGTAATTCAGGAGTATCGCTTCGATATTAGTAGGCAATCCTATAGTCGAATGGGTGGGATTGTTCAAGTAAGTTTTCAGCGTATTGCACCTAGCAGTAATTAATATTTTTCAGGAAAATTTTCATGAAAATGAACACTAGCATTAGAAAGATTAGCCTTTTGAACGAGTCCGTACCCGAGCGGTATAAAGATTCAAATATTACTATTATATGCAACATTGTTCACATGGCTACTCAATGGCCATCAGAGCTTTTCTCAAATAAGATTCTGAGCCCCTATTTTGTACAAAATACCAACATCACACTCAACTTTCCCTTCACTCATACTCAATCATGATTAGATATTTTACCGCTGGAGAATCACATGGCCCAACCCTCACAGGAATCGTTGAGGGAGTTCCTGCTGGTTTGGAAATAACAGAAGCTGACATCGCAGAGCATTTAGCACGCCGCCAACAAGGATATGGACGAGGTGGAAGGATGGCCTGGGAAAAAGATATAGCACGAATTGATTCGGGAGTTAGATTTGGAAAAACCATGGGTGGCCCCATTGCCATGGTTATTCAAAATAGAGCATTTGAGAAAGATAAAGCCGGATGGCCTGTGGTTATGAACAAAGAAGTGGAGGCCGAGGGAATAGAAAAAATAACCCTACCCCGTCCAGGACACGCTGACTTGGTTGGCGCCCAAAAATATCGTTTCGATGACATTAGACCCGTAATAGAACGTTCTAGTGCCCGTGAAACAGGCATGCGGGTAGCTTGTGGATCTGTTGCTCGACAATTTTTAAAGCAATTCGGCATCGAAATTGGAGGACATGTTCTCAGAATAGGAGCAGCTGGATACACTGATTGGGATCAAATCAGAGAAAAAACCGCCGGCTTTATGAACAGCGGTGCCGAATCTCTGTACCAAACCGCCGATACCTCAGAAGTACGCTGCTTAGATGACGAACTTACTGAACAAATGGTACATGAAATCAAAACTTATCGTAAAGCGGGCTCATCATTAGGGGGCGTTTATGAAATTGTTATCACCGGAGTGCCGGTTGGCTTAGGCAGCTATACCCATTGGGATAGGAAAATCGATGGAAAATTAGCCCAGGCTATACTAAGTACTCAAGCGATGAAAGGCGTGGAAATTGGATTAGGCTTCGAATCAGGGGCCCGACCGGGACACCAAGTCCATGACGAAATAATTCATACAGGAACACGTTTTTCTCGAAGCACTAACCGGTCTGGTGGTATTGAAGGTGGGATGACAACCGGCGAACCCATTATTATTCGAGGGGTTATGAAACCGATTCCTACCATGTTAAACCCACTACAGACCGTGGACATGCATAGCCTGGAGCAAACCGAAACACGTTATGAACGATCCGATGTTTGCGCCCTTCCAAGAGCTGTTGTAGTTGCCGAATGCGTAATTGCACCTGTTATTGCAAATGCATTTCTAGAGAAGTTCGGGGGTGATTCTATCAGCGAAATCCAAGAACGCTATTCCACTTAAACGTATGATCAAAGTTCCAATCTTTAATACATCCCAATCCTGGACTCGGCCCGCACTACTCATATTCGCTGGTATTTTGTTTGGCCTGTTTCAGGTACAGGTAGTTGCTGCTCAATCACAGCAGAGTGGAGGTGAGCAAACGACTCAGTTGGAGCAGAATCCACCGTATCAGCAATATGAAGTAAAAGCAGGAGAAACACTCTACAGCATATCCAAAAGTTTAGATGTGGAAATTGAAGAATTAAGAGAATGGAATGAGTTGTCTGACAATGCACTTTCTCTTGGGCAGCTTTTACGCTACATACCAAGGGAGTGGTCTACATTAACCCGTGAAACACAAAGCGAAGCGATGGAAACAGGGGCATCTATTATCCGCTCAACCGATGTAGAAACCACTGAATTTTACATTGTTAAGAGTGGGGACAACCTCATTCGTATTGCTGGAGCTCATGATATGAGTGTTGTAGATCTTAAAGCATTAAATGAACTGGAATCTGATTTTATCCGGGTTGGGCAGCGCCTCACGGTAAAAAAAGTGGTCGATAGTGTAGCGCCGGTTGCAGTAAATTTCGAGCAAGGCTCTGCACCCCAAGGTGCTTTTCTTATCTATACCGTACCCCCTAAATTACCCCTGGATAGTTTGCTTAGAACCTTTCAGATGAGCAGAAAGGAGTTAGCCTACCTCAATCCCGACGTAAATATCGACCGACTAGATCCCGGTCAAAAGATTACTATATTAGCGCCTCCTTCAAGAAAATATGCGAACCCATACACAAAATCCGCCTCTATCATAGATGTCGGTCAAGTCGCAATAAGTGTGTATAAAGAGTCCGACAAAGCAAATACTACCACTACCGGTGAATTATACAATCCAGAAGAACTTACGGCAGCGCACGCTAGTATCCGCTTAGGACAAGTGGTATATGTTGAAAATCCCGTTAATGGTCGTGGGATTTATGTTCGCATCAATGATAGAACCACCGAAAATGTCTTACAAGTATCTAAGCAAGCCTATGAATTACTAGGATATAATGAGCCTGTTCTTAGCTCAAGTATCGATGGAATTGCCCCTCCTAAAACAGCTCGTATCTTTACACTGGAGGAAATCTAGTGGAACCGAAAGTGTATACATCGCCTGTTCATCGCTATCACGTGTTGACCAAAGGCCTTTTATATAGCTTTTTAGCCGCACTTCCGTTGTTCATTATCTATGAGGTACTCATTCTGCTTACGGCACCTGCCACTGAGGTAGTGGTTCGAATTAGTGTGGATGTGTGGTTTAAACAATTGTTGCAATTATTTGGTTTAGATGCACTCAACATCAGTCTTCTTCTCGTCCTAGTTGCAGGAATATTTATTTTAATCCGTAAAAGAGGGGAATTAAATGAGCTAAGGGTTAGTTACTTTGTTGTTATCTTGGTAGAGTCGACGTTTTGGGCCATTTTAGTGGCATTCGTAAGTTCATCATTGACTAATTGGATACTTCCTGGCATGGCAGAGCAGTCAACGGGATCGACTGTGCAATTGTCTTACATCCAAGAACTAGCGCTCTCATTAGGGGCTGGTTTATATGAAGAACTTTTCTTTAGGGTTTTCTTAGTTAGCCTATTTATATGGATTTTTAGCAAATGGTTTGGTGCAAAATCGTGGGCTTGCTACATCTCAGCCATACTTTTATCCGCAGTACTCTTTAGCACAGTGCATTATACTGGTAATATGGGTGACCCCTTTACCATGAGCTCATTTTTGTTTAGGTTTCTATTCGGAGTTATTCTTAACGGAATATATGTTTGGCGGGGGTTTGGAGTCGCAGCCTGGACCCATGCTATATACGATGTGATAGTTATTACTTTTCTGGGCGCTTGAGTTAATCGACACCTCAAATTAATAAAATCATTACCGTAAGGTGAAGAACGGCATATAGTTCAACTAATTTGGTCAAGAATGAAAGCCGTACATTAATTTAGATTTTTAAAAAAAAAGAGGTATCTAGCAATAGATAACGAGGTCGAATTGAGTAAAAGACAAAGCAACAAACAGCAGGCATTTAATGAGGAAATTCTACCTCACTTAGATTCTTTGTACAATTTTGCACTTCGCTTGACAACCGATCCAAGTGATTCGGAGGACTTGGTACAAGATACCATAGTTAAGGCTTTTCGATTTTTTGATAGCTATGAGAAAGGAACCAATGCCAAAGCTTGGTTATTTCGAATCCTCAAAAATTCATTCATAAACAACTATCGCAGAAACTTAAAAAAGCCACAAGAAGTAGATTATGAAGAAGTGGCGGCATTCTACGAAAATGTACGTGCAGAACGAACAGAAACAACCGATTTAGAACATCTGATTTTCCGTGACAAAATGGATGATCAGTTCTCTAAAGCACTTTCTAAACTCCCAGAAGATTTTCGAACGGTCGTTTTACTGTGTGATGTAGACGGATTTACCTATGAAGAAATATCCAATATGCTGGATGTGCCCATTGGTACCATTCGCTCCCGATTGCACAGGGGTAGAAATTTGTTGAAAACAGAATTATATGAGCACGCCAAGAAACACGGATATACAGACGATTAAAAGCTGTATTGTGTTAATACTTTAGACTAGCTTTAGTCTAATTTGCATGGTGGTACCCACGCCTGGTTCACTTTTAGTGACCGTTAGCTCACCTCCGTGATATTCCTCGACAATTCGTTTAGTCAAATTGAGACCTAGCCCCCAACCCCTCTTTTTGGTTGAATATCCTGGCCTAAATATATTCTTCTTAGTCGCTGCATCCATGCCAATACCAGTATCTGCTATTTCTAAAACCATTCCATTGCTTGCTGTATAGCTTCTTACAGTGATACCCTTATTGGACGATTCCTGGGTCATTTGTAGGGCATCCATCGCATTTTTCATAAGATTCTCAACAGCCCATTGCAATAATTCAGGATTTAACTTAACCAATCCAGTAGCTTGTAGATCTGTTTTTATGCTTACTTCACCTGCTATTTTGGGCAACCTTCTTTCCATATATTTAATCGCCTCATCCAATACCGGCGCTATCTCGAGAGGCTTTAGTTCAGGCTTAGATCCAATTTTACCAAATCGTTCAGCCACCCCTTTTAAGCGATATACATCCTTTTCAATTTCATTTAGCAGAGAATGTTGTTCTGATTGCTCGGGTAAATCGTCCCGGAATAAATGAATCCAACCAAGTAAACTGGATATAGGCGTACCCAATTGGTGTGCGGCCTCCTTCGCCATTCCAACCCATAAATTAGACTGTTCCATCCGGGTAATACTAACTAAACTCGTGTAGCCAATGAAAAAAAGTAGCATAATCACCACAATTTGGATAGCTGGAACATAACGTAAAATCTGTACCACCGTACTCTCTCCATAATAAACATACTGACGAAGAGCTTCTTCACCATCTCCCACGGTAATGGGAATAGGAGGATTCATGTTTTTTAGTTTTTGAACATAGGCGAGTCTTTTTTCTTCTGTTTCAACCTTCGTACTACGAATATTTCTAAAACTATATTCAACTACTGGCTCCCCCTTCTCATCGAGTAAAAGATATTCAAGAGGGCGGTCATTATCGTCTACTAAGACCGCCGGTAATTTAAAACTACCTCTGTTATCTAAAATAAGTTCATCCGTGACAAAATTTTGCGTACTACGCAACCCTTCTACTTCTTCCAACTTCTGAATTAGACTATCTGGAATAGCTTTTTGGGATTCTAATTGATCAATCACATTAAGAAGTAAACGGCTGGACTCCTGATGTATAGGTAGAGCGTTGAACTCTAGTGCTTTAGCCCATAACTGTACACTTGCTCTTTCCTGTTCAAGTATTCTGTTTATCAAATACTGATTATACACCACTGAACCAAGTCCAAGAAAAACCAGTAGTAATACAAGTATCCACTTTGTAGGGCCTGTTCGATCGAATAACTTCATAATAACTATTTAATGAATGCAATGAACAGCCGGAAATAAACTAAAAATCCACAGCAAACACTATTTAAGCAGAGGCTTTTTGTTTTTCATACACCGGAGGAGCCTGTTTTTCAATGGTTTCACGTGTAATCACACATCGCTTTACCTGCTTCATAGACGGAAGTGTGAACATGATATCGAGCATGGAACTTTCCATGATCGACCTAAGTCCACGTGCACCTGTTTTACGAGTTTTGGCCTTATTGACAATAGCTTTTAAAGCCTCCTCTTCAAAGGCCAACTCGACATTTTCTAAGCTAAACAACTTTTTGTATTGCTTAACTAGTGCATTTTTAGGAGTACTCAATATATCCATGAGCGCTACATCGGATAGTTCATGAAGTCCACATATCACTGGTAAGCGACCGATGAGTTCTGGTATCAATCCAAAGTGCTGTAAATCTTCGGGTTCAACATGAGTGAAAATCTCAGGATTATCCTTATCAAACTTCACCTGCTCTTCAGAGTGAAAACCCATGGCCGAAGTGGAAAGTCGTCGCGCAATAATTTGCTCAAGACCCGCAAAAGCACCACCACATATAAATAGAATATTAGTGGTGTCTAGTTGAATAAAGTTTTGCTCAGGGTGCTTTCTACCTCCTTTTGGCGGAATATTAGCCACCGTCCCTTCCAATATTTTCAGTAATGCCTGCTGAACACCCTCGCCACTTACATCCCGGGTAATAGAAGGATTATCACTTTTTCTAGCAACTTTATCTACTTCATCAATATATACGATTCCACGTTTCGCTCGCTCTACATCGTAGTCAGCCGCTTGTAACAAGTTACTCAAGATGCTTTCAACATCCTCCCCTACATACCCAGCCTCGGTTAGAACCGTCGCATCTGCAATAGTAAATGGAACATCTATTACCTTAGCCAATGTCCGTGCTAATAAGGTCTTTCCACTACCGGTTGGACCTAATAGGGCGATGTTACTTTTCTCAATTGTAGTATCATCCTCCTCTGAAAATTCAGCTCCAATGCGTTTATAGTGATTATACACCGCAACGCTTAAGGTTTTTTTTGCAAACTCCTGACCAATAACATACTCGTCTAGTTTTGCTTTGATTTCAACGGGCTTTAACACCGGTTGAAATGGCTTCTCTCTACGCTTTGCAAGAGAAGCTAAATCACTCTTAATTATGCTCGATGCATCCTCAACGCATCGATCACACACATATACCCCAGGCCCCGCTACCATACTATTCACTTCCAGGCTAGAACGCCCACAAAACGAACAATTGACGATATCGTTATTCTTCTCTTTATCGCTCATAAAGATGTTTATTTTTTAGAATCTACTCGGCTAATTACATTGTCTACCAGACCATAGCTTTTGGCTTCGTCCGCAGACATCCATTTATTACGATCGGAGTCATTAATAACCTCATCCAAACTTTTACCTGAATGATCCGCTATGATTTGACTTAATTCCTGCTTAATCCGGATAATTTCTTTGGCCTCAATTTCAATATCACTGGCTTGTCCTTGAACCCCACCAAGTGGTTGATGAATCATCACTCGTGCGTGCGGCAAAGAGCTTCTCTTACCCGTTGCTCCTGCCGTTAACAACACGGCGCCCATACTAGCGGCCATACCCATACAGGTGGTAGCCACATCACACTTTATGTGCTGCATAGTATCATAGATAGCTAAACCTGCAGAAACCACCCCACCCGGACTATTCACATAAAGATTGATGTCTTTCTCTGGATCTTCGGATTCTAAAAACAAGAGCTGAGCTACGATAGAACTGGCAACTACATCATTGATAGGGGAGCCCAAAATGATAATTCGATCTTTAAGTAGACGCGAGTAAATATCATAGGCGCGCTCGCCTCTAGACGTTGTTTCGATTACCATTGGAGCCAAATTGTCCTCTATGGTGTTCATTCCACTATACATGGGTTGTTGATAAATAGGCTGTTTAATCATGATTTATTTCTGCTCCTGCTTTTTTTCTTGATACGCTTTATAGTCGTCTTTGCTCAACTCTTCAATTTGCACTTCCTCTTTAAGTTTTTCAAACACTTTATTATCTCTAATGGTGTTTCGTAAACTTTCTAGCATGTTTGGGTTTTGGGCATAATACCCTTTGAGTTGTTCTGCTGTTAACCCGTAACGAGCAGCCTCCATTCCTAACTGGGCATCAATATCTTCAGCAGTAATTTCAATATCATCATACTTTTCCTGCAGCTGCATGTTGATAAAATACCACTTAGCTTCTGTTTTAGCCTGCCCACTCATTTCTTCTTTGTAAGAATCGGTATCAAATCCATCGGGCAACTGGTTACCATATTGCTGTTTTAAACGATCCACATAGGATTCGTTAACTTGGGCAACAAACGCTTCAGGTACATCAAATTCATGGGCATCTACCATTGCTTGTACCGCGTCATTCTTGAAAAAATCATCGGATGACTGATCGTAATATTCCTGCATCTTACTCTTTATAAAGCTTCGATACTCATCCTCCGTTTTTGCCTCATTATTGGTTTGCTTAGCAATAAACTCTTCATTCATCTCTGCTTTGTGCAAGGCTTGAACCTTTTTTACTTCGACACGAAAGCGATCCGTTTCCCCATCTTCCTCTAAAGTCATATCAACCACATCGCCCGCTTTCTTTCCCTTAAGGGCTTTCAAAAAACCTGCTGCCGAATCTTGACGCATATCGATGTTTTGATCCGTATCGGCATCTCCATCAACCAGATTTCCTTCTTCATCCAAGGAACTTACATCTGCCGTAATTTTAGACTCTGAACCGATGGCGCTATCAACATCCTCCCAATTACCTTCGCGTTCTATTGCTCGTGCTATTTCCTCATCCACTTCAGCGTCAGATACATCATGCACCATAGATGTAACCTTAATTTTGCTCAAGTCAGCTAATTCCACCGTTGGTTTGGTGCCGATTTTGAAGGTTACCTCTAATTTGTCGTTTTCCCATTGAAAATCGATCATCTGAGTTTCACCCACTGGATCGTGCGCCTCAACCACTTTGGTTTCAAACACTTCTTGAATGTACTTGTTGATCTCTTCGATCTCTATTTCTTGACCAAATCTTTTCTTAATGAGCCCAATTGGCGCCTTACCTGGCCGGAAACCAGGCAAACTAACTTTCGGACGTATACCCTTGTATGCCTGGTCAAATTTAGGCTGAAGATCTTCTCTATTTGCTAAGATGGTAATTTCTTTGTCGACCGAAGTCAGGTCATTTACCTTTATTTCCACGTGTGCTCCGCTTAATTTGTTTCGCTGTTTCGGGTTGATGGTTATCCGTAATGGCTTATTTGAATCAACACCTAAACCTCTAGATTGATAAAAACTTTACAGTCTAGAAAAATACGACTTTAAATAACGGTATTCAAAACCGATTTATGCCGTCTCAATAATGGACAGATTAATCTATATGACCTTATATCTCTTATCCAAGCTACTCCTTTTAGCACGAATGACAAAGCCTTGAAGCCCCAAGTTAACCTCTTCAAATAGCTTCGCTTTCATCTTTGATCGATAAGAAGTTGAATTACTAACGGTAAAAAGCTCTTCATCAAAATCTACCATCATCAATTCAGCCTCATTTTTTTGTTTTTGACGATAAATAATACTCCAAATCTTCTCTATGTTATCATCATTCATTAACACAAAATCTCCATTCTTTTGAATCACGAGTTGACCCTCTGATAATTCTAGGTAAATCTGATCGCTTGAACTACTTTTTTTCTTAAATGCATTTACTTTTTTGAACCCAACAACTAATACAATCACACCTATAACACTACCCAAGACAAACAGTAACTCATATCTAAAAACATATTCAACCATAGACATGGATGTAACAGGGAGCAGCATGTCTTTAGTTAGTTGAGCTGGAATGATTCATAAATTTCGAGCATCCATGGTACTTTTCCGACCAACCAACAACCATTGTTTAAGCTGCTCGTTATAAAAAGCAGTGACACTGTTTATGTTGGGAAAGTGAGCCTTGCTTAATTCTAGTATCTCAAAGGTCTCCAGATCTATAAATAAACGATCTTGAAAATGCGCCAAATGTAATTCTGGATCGATTGAATATCCTTTATGGTGCCTAAAACTGATGCCATATAAATTAATGTCATCAGAAAAAATATGCCTTGCCCGCTTCATCCATGTTTTTGACAGTAAGTTGAAGGTGTACAGGTCAATTTGCCTTAGACCTTTATCTCGAAATCTAGAGTTGACCCCGCCATTATTACTGTACAATAACTCTGGCTTATCCGGATATCGCCACAAATAATTAGCGCCACTTTCCGGAGGGTTAGTTCCCTTCGATTCAACCTTAAGCCACTCTCGGAGATCAAAGGAATACTGTAAAAGGAAGTCTTTATGCTCCCAAAGCCCATATCCACCAAAGGCAAAAATACCTAAGCTATCGGTGTACACAGTCCCTGCGCCAAACATAAAATCTCGAACCCGTGAACGATCTATTCGTACCAACTCACCTGTAACCATGGAATACTCAAACACATGACCGATTGCTGCTTCCCACATGATAATGGTTTGCTCTTCTGGAAGTACCATCATTTGAGCGCTGAATTCCTCACCTTGGTTGTACAAGGTATCAATGCGAACTAGGGATAATGAATCTCCACGAAAAATAAATCGCTCTAAAAAACCATTCGTCATGAAATAGGTATAGAGCTCATTACTTTCGGCATCATAACTTAAAATGGTATTCTGCAAGTCATTAAGTGTAAGATCATTCCTTTTAATTATGTAGCTATTACGACCACCTATGCTTTCTTTAACCACTTCGATCTGTTCTCCGATCTGTAGCGAAGTTAGGCGGTCCTCAAGATTAGTTGCTGTAAAACTAGCTTGCAAAGAACCACTAAGAATGATGATGGACAACAGAATAAAACAAAGCAATGCCACTTGTTTAGGTAATGCTTTCCTATTTGGACGCAACTCGTACATATTTATTTGGCTCATATACTTATTTTCTCGCACCAACTCGGAATTGTACTACTTTATTTAAACTCAAAGTTTAAACTCAAACTATTTTAGTTAAAAAATTTACTTTTAGAAACTAAATAGCAACTATTTTTAACACTGAAATAACTGCCAACTAATTTCCAAAACCGTAAATAGAGTAATTTATTACCCCTAATTCTTTACTTTAGTACGAACGCATTAAACAGCCCTATTGGACACAACTAGCCATCACCAAACCTTACATAGCTTCCAGTGGTCATTCATTGAGAAAGTAGGAAAGGTAATTTTCCAACTTGCTCAGATTGCTCTGTTAACTCGTTTTCTAAGCAAAGACGATTTTGGATTGGTAGCTCTTGCCTTGGTGAGTATTGAATTCTCATTTCTTTTTGTAGACGCCGGTTTAAATGCCGCAATCCTGCACATTCAACATGCCACAGACAAAGCGCTGAGTAGCGTATACTGGTTAAATATTACCCTATCTCTTATTTTATTTGGAGCCCTATGGACTGCAAGCCCATGGATCGCTATGTTCTATGAAGAACCTGCACTCGAACGTATTCTTCCAATCTTAGGTGCAAATATTATCTTTTTGGCCATCGGCCGTCAGCATAAAACCTACCTTCAAAAACAGTTTTTATTTAAACCTATTGCTCTTGTCGAGATAAGCGCCTACATAACCTCATTGTTACTGGCCATCTACCTTGCACTTGAAGGCTATGGCCTGTTTAGTTTGGTATACTCAGCCCTATTGGCCTCTCTCATTGCTAACCTGTGCTATCTTTTTTTACGGCTAAAGCAGAACCCCATTCATCTACATTTTAGTTGGTCAGAAGTAAAACCCTTTGTAGACATAGGCAAATACCAAATGGGTAGTCGTTTGCTCGATTTTGTCTCCAAAGAAACGGATGTACTCATCATAGGTAAGATCCTTGGTATGGAGGTATTAGGCCTTTACAGCCTTACCAAACAATTAGTTCTGCGTTTATTCAATGTGGTCAATCCTATCATTACCAATGTACTAAGCCCTTGGCTTGCCTCTCTGCAACAAGAGCCAGAAAAACAAAAAACGACCTATCTGCTTATAACACGTTACCTAGCGTACTTAAACTTTCCTCTCTATTTAGTCTTTGCTATTGGATCATATGAAATACTATATGTGATATACGGGCCAAGCTATACATCAGGATCTCTGCTACTTTTCACCTTATCCATCTACTTTGGTATTCTTTCGATCACCAATCCAGTGGGTAGTTTACAAATAGCCACAGGACGTACCGACATAGGTTTTTATTGGACCTTATTTCGTGCATCGATCACGCCTGCCGCGCTACTTATTGGCATCTCTCTAGGCGGTATACAAGGAGTGGCTTATAGTTTGTTACTTTTAGCTTTTGGCTTATTATATCCTCTATGGCTTGTCCAAATAAGAGTTATGATTGGCGTATCCTTCGTTCACTACCTCAAAGAATTTTATCGCCCCCTGCTAAGTTTTTTAACCCTTGCTTTTGGGGTACATTTCGGACTTAAACCCATATTCGAGGCACCTAATTTCATCGCTATAACCCTAAGTCTTATCCTAGCCTTAACCCTACAAATAGGACTTATATACCTCTACGACTCCAAAACCTTCTCGCACCTCTACTCGCTTTTACAAAAAACCCTTAATAGAAATTAAACCAAGTTCCGTGGCCACACCATTTTATGTACACCTCAGCGAAGCCACCACTCACGACAATAACTTAGATCGTCTATATTTTTCGGGATTTGTATTCACTCAGCATCAGGATACTACCGATGAACTATCTATCGTAACAAAGGCCTTCGATAACTTTGAGGCACACGCCCCCCTGCACTTGAGAGGTAGCTACGCAGGAGTCTACTGGTCACCCAAAGCAAGCCAATGGACTCTATTTAGCGACCCATTAGGCACGAAACCATTATATTACGCCCAGCTTTCTAATGGTTGGCATATTTCAAATAACTACGATCTACTCGCCCAAAAAATTAAAGCAATTCAACCCTTAAGTTGGTCCGCGTTAGGTTTTTATCAGCTATTGAGCTACGGATTTGTGCTCGAATCGGACACCTTATTTAATCCTATTAAGCGATTACCCATTGGCTACACGGCCACCATTGCTAGCCAAACAAATGAACAAAAAATAGCGTCTAGAGCAACCCTAGAGCTCCACAAATGCTATTCCTTACCCGCTATCAGTTCAACTCTCTCTCTGGATGATGCTGCTGCTCAGGTGGATCTATTATTTCGGGCGGCCATAAAAAGGGCATTCGATCGGGACGCCGAAAAGGCAAAAACTTCCCTGGTTTCATTAAGCGGCGGGCTTGATTCCCGAATGACAAGTTGGGTAGCACATGAAATGGGTTATACAAATCAACTCAATCTCTGTTTTGCCCAACAAAACTCCTTAGATCATACCATTGCACAGAACATTGCGCATGACTTAGAACATACATGGCATTTCATGCCATTAGATGGAGGAGATATGCTTCGAGATGTAGATGAAGTCACTCAACACACAGGCGGGAATGTCGTGTATTATGGTCAGGCTCATACTCGACGGATTTTGCAGGAAATCGTCGCTAAAAATTCAAGTACTACTCTGGGAATGCTCCATACAGGTATGCTAGGAGACGTGGTTATTGGGAGTTATCTACAGACCCCAAACAATCCAACTCATTTCTCTGCATTAAGTGGGGCAAGTTCATTGCGTTTTTACAACCAATTAGTGGATCATGGATTCAAACCCAATTACGGAAACTTAGAGCACCATAAAATTATGCTGAGAGGACTTTATGGAATGAATATGGGCCTTATGTCTGTGTATGCGGTAACCGAAAGTTACTCGCCATTTTATGATGTTGATTTGTTCAATTTCTGCCTACAACTCCCGGTCGAACTACGCGCTCAACACAAATTATACATCCATTGGATTACCCAATATTACCCAGAGGCGTCGAACTATATCTGGGAACGAACCCGAACAAAAATAACCGCCAAATCTATTCAGATAGGCTCAAAATCACTCCCTCTGCGAACTTGGCTTTGGAAATTATTGGAAAGAATACAATTCGGTCAACCCACCCGGAACCCTAGATTTATGACTCCACTGGATTATTGGTTTGCCACTGAAGCCCAATTACTCTCTTTTTTGGATGGCTATTTCAATCGGTATCTAGACCTAATCGATGAAACAGAAATGAGAGAACATATTCATGAGCTGTATACACATGGAAATGGCAAAGAAAAAGTACAAGCCCTTTCCGTCATTGCAGCTGCCAAACGCTATTTAACCTAACATTCATCCTCTATGAACATAGAAGTTTGCTGCAATAGTGTATACTCGGTTCAAATCGCCGAACAATTAGGTGCTTCACGTGTGGAGCTTTGTCAAAATCTATTACAAGATGGTTTAACCCCTAGGTTGGAGCTATTACAAGAAGTTTGTGAATCACATGCCATCCCCATTCACGTACTCATTCGGCCTAGAGTAGGAGATTTTTTTTATTCTACTTCTGATCTAAAACGAATAGATGAGGCGATACATCAAGCCCTTAAATTTCCTATAGCAGGAATTGTGGTAGGCCATATGAATAGGAAAAAAGGGGTTGACCCAGCCCTTCTACGCCATTGGCGAACCGTAACTCAGGGTCTAGAACTCACCTTTCATAGAGCATTCGATCAGGTATCAAAGCCATTCAATGTATTGGAAGATCTAGTAGAAGCGGGCTTTAACCGAATATTGAGCTCGGGGCAACAACCCACTGCTGCTTTAGGAATTGATCTGCTTCGAGATCTACAAAAAGTAGCAGGTACTTCACTAGAAGTAATGCCCGGAGGTGGTATAAACGATACTAATGCGCCTTTTTTCTTAGATGCAGGCTTTAATAGTATTCACTTATCAGCAAAATCTGCTACACATCCTGCTCACTTAGAACCAATAATTGATTCAAACATACTAAAAAACGTCATCACTCTAAGTTCAAAATGATAACATCTTTGATATTGAAATTGACAAAAATTTAGTCATATTATCAAGTATTAAACTACAATAGCTTATATGACAAAAGTAGATTCCCTATTTAACCTTTTTTTTAATGACCGACTCAAACAACACCTCGAATCCTGGGTCATTATTATCGCTTCTGCTGGTTTTGTTGTTCACCTGAGTCTCATTTTATTAGTAAATACTCTAGGTATAGTAGAACTTGTCGGCTTTGAAGATTATTTAGCCAACCCCATTTCGGCGGTTTATACTCCATTTTCATTCATCCTCATCTACGAAGTATATCTTCTTATTTATTATTTACCTCGGTCCTTTGCTATTTCAATCGGGAAACAATTTGAAATTATTTCTTTAATACTTATACGTCGGGTTTTTAAAGATATTTCAAAAATTAATGTGCAGAGTGAAGTACTATTTCAAGCTGCAAACCTCCCCCTGTTGTATGATATACTTGGTATTCTAGTGTTATTTACCCTCATATTTTTCTATCGATATTTCCTCATTAAACGAAAAGTACATCAGGCTTCAGAATCTCTTAGCCAGTTTAAAAGCTATAAAAAGTTACTCTGTTTATTGTTGGTACCTGTATTTATTGGATTAGCTAGTGTTAGCTTTTTTAAGTGGTCTTTAGATATCTACCATATACTTATAGACGGGCAGCAAAAACTAATGGACTTTAACACGGTATTTTATCACGATTTCTTCGACATATTAATCATTGTCGATGTACTCATTTTAGTAGCTTCACTTAAATTCACCGATCGTTATAGTCTCATTATCCGAAATACTGGATTTGTCATTACCACTGTACTACTGCGTGTATCCTTTAACTATGTAGGCCTTGAAAATGTGGTATTAATGGTCGGAGCCGTTCTTTTTGGGGTTGCTATACTGGGCGTACAACTACTCTACGATAAAATTGATTTAGGCGATAGCACCAAAGAAAGTTATGGGTATATGTAAATTGAAAAAAATTTAATAATCTGCTTTTTTAGGAAGCTTTTTTTCCACTTGTAGTTCTGATTCTAAGCCAAAATCACCTTGCTGTTCCATCCATGATTGGAGTTCTGATTTTAGTTCAACTACAATATCACTCACTCCTTTTTTGTTAATAATATTATTAAGTTCATATGGATCTTTTTCTAGATCATATAATTCTTCAGGTGGTCTTTTTTGCAAATGTATAACTCTTTTTGCAGCAAAATCATCCGTTAGTGCTTTCTTCTTCCATGACTTGAAAACTTCACTAGCATTTTCTTCATTGTAATCCCAACCATTAGTAGGTATACAGGTAAACTTACCTTCAGAATATAAATTTTGAATGTATTTATACCTTTTATTCCTGATTGAACGAATTGGATAAGTCTCTCCAGACCAAATACCTCTATTTGTATGTGTACCATATATGTACTTATGATGAGTCAACTTTTCATTTAGTAGTACACTTTTGAAACTCTTCCCATCTAAATAGCCTGGGACTTGACCTCCAGCAATATCAATAAGAGTAGGTACAAAATCAGCAAAACTAATCATTGCATTAGTTTTGGTACCTGGATTAATTTTATTTGGCCAACGAACCAAAAAAGGAACATTTAAGCCCGCCTCATAGCATGTCCATTTAGCAAATAATTCAAATCCATTATCACTTGCAAAGAATACAATTGTATTAGATGTTAGATTATGTTTGTCAAGTAAATCAAGAATTACCCCAACTTCCTTATCGTGAATATCAATATCAGCATAATAGTTTGCTAATAATTCCCTAGTCTCTTGAGTGTCTATTTGATAAGGTGGAACAGAAACATCTTTGGGACTATAATTTCCTTTATTATGAGGTCCGTGAGGCTCATTTGACGCAAAAATTAAACAAAATGGAGTATCATTTTTTCCGATAAAGTCATCAATAGAATCTTTATCATCACTCATATACTCAAAAGGATACACATCTAACGGATAGATATGTTTTTTCCCTGATAAACCCACTCTATAGCCTAGTTCATTTAAATAAATGGGTAAAGACAAGACAGACGATTTTGTACTACCATGATTCATATGGACCCCATTTCTGTGAGGATATAAACCAGTATATAATGATGCTCTAGCTGGCGCGCACATGGCTGTTGGAGTGTATGCCCTATGAAATTTTAAACCCTCTTTTGCAATTCTGTCAATATTTGGGGTTTTAACTGCTGAATTACCATAACAACTAACATCATATTTTGAAAGGTCATCGGACAGTATAAATACTATGTTTGTATCACGTATTTTATTTATGCAATTACTTAAAAATATAGAAGCTAAAGCTGCTTTACCAAATTTATTAACAAATTTCTTCCTACTGTAATACTCAGTCATTTCTGTAATTTTTTTGGCTTGATTCTCTTACTACTAATTGAACAGGAACTAAACTAACAATTCCTTGATGTGCTTTATTTTTATTAACGCGAGATAATAAGTTGTCAATTGTATTCTCAGCTAACAGCTCATAGTCAGTATCTACAGAAGATATTTTTGGGAAGTGATTGTCACAAGCAGGTAGATTATCATACCCGCAAATTGCAACATCTTCTGGTATACTAACTCCTTCTCTTCTTGCAGCTTCCATAAAACCAATAGCCATAGCGTCATTAGTCACAAAAATAGCGTCTGGTTTATTTTTACTATTTAATTTATTGTAAGCATAGAATGCGTCTGAGCCCGATTCAATAGAATAATCTCCTTGAAAATTCCAAAGTATTTTTTTTTGTGCTACATGTTTAATGAAATCATTAAAACCATTTGTTCTAAATCTTGATTCAGGCATAATCTTTGGACCTTCAATAATGCCAAACTTTTCGAATCCACTTTCATGAAAATGCTTTGCTACTAATGTTGCACCTTGATATGCATCAAATGTTACAGTATCAATGACAGAATTATCGATATTGGAACAAGAAATAATTGGAAAATCTGTTGGAGTAGAAATTAGCAGATGTTCATATTGTTCCTGTTTTAATTTTGGAACGAATACAATTGCTCCGGCAAAGCCTAGAGACTGTAGATCATTAATTAGTTCAAATAAAGCATTCGAATTTGGTATAATACTAAAAAGACTGATTGAGACATTTTTTTTTCTTGCAGCATTCACAAATCCAACACAAAATGAAGAATAAAACTCGCCTATCTTATAATCTGTAATGAGTGCAAAATAAGGTAGTCGAATTTCACGATTTTTATTTCTACTTACTGGTAGTGGATATCCAAGTCTATGTGCACTTGCAAGTATTTTTTTTCTATTTACTTCTGATATTCTACCCTCTGCTCTTAGTGCGCGTGAAATAGTAGAAACAGAGAATCCGGTTTCTTTTGAAATAGTTTCTAATGTGACTTTCATAAAAAATAATTTTTCTTACAAGATCTAAGATCTTTTGACTAGAAAAAATAAATATAAATTGATGTATACAATTAACGTACCTGACCGTTACCAGGATAATTTTTAGCTGGATATGTTGCTTTCGGTAAATTTAAATCTTTAAGTACCGGCTTATTTTTTTCCGAAGTATCAACAAATTTTCGCCATGCATTACGCTTTGCTATAGCACCATTACCAAGTAATTCACTTAAAGCATTCACTAGTTCAGGATTAATATCTGCTATATTATAATTTTCGTGAGGGTCTTTTACATGGTCAAATAACATAACATTTAGTACACTATCACTTTGATTAACAAATTCTGAATAAGTATATCGATCTGTACGTATAGTATCACCATAATGATATCTACTAAATACTGCTTTTTTCCATTCTTGATCAGGATTTTGCATTAATGATACTAAACTTGTCCCATGTAGACTGAATACAGATCCATCATTATCAATAGTAGGTTTCGGCCTTTCTAAACCAGCTAAATCACTGAATGTTGGATATAAATCTACAAATTCTACTAGAGCATTAGCTTTTTTTCCACCCTTAATATCAGGATCACGAATAATTAAAGGTGATTGAATAGAAGTGTTATAATTTGAGTGTTTACACCATAAATTATGTTCGGCCAAATTCCAACCGTGGTCACCAATTAATGCAATTGTAGTTTGATCATAAAGTGATACCCCTTTGTTGTTGTACGTTTTTTTCAATTTATCCACTAATCTACCTATCTGAGCATCAACGTAACTTGTGCATGCATAATATCCACGAATTAATTGTTTGGCATATTCATCAGTAACATAATTCTGAGATTCATCACTGAATTCTACCCCAGTGTAATTTCGTAACTCACCAAAATTATGGATAGATTCATCAGGTGCATTTACTGGATTTGTAAAATTTGGTGGCAATTTAATTTCTTCTTCAGGATACATATCCCAATATTTTTTTGGACAATTGAACGGTAGATGAGGTCTAGCATAACCAACAGCATAAAAGAAATTATCTTCTTTTAAATCCACTACCTTATCCATAACATATTTTGTAGTTCTACCATCTACATAATAGTCATCATCTTTTTCCTCTGTTCCTATCTCAAATGCAGGTATATCACGCCAATTCTCACCTGGTAATTTCACTAAATCATCCCAAGCCTCTTTATCATCATCAACATTATGATATACTTTCCCAATTGATAATGTTTTATAACCATTATTTTTAAAATGCTGTGGCATAGTTACACTATTTCCAGGATTATTAAGTCCGGCAGGTTCAGTAAAATCATAGTGTGATGCGGTAGCTTCAAGATTTAGTCTTGAGTAATAAGCCCAATGTCGTCCATATGGTTGGTTTGGTAATTTATAAGGTCTTGAGCCTGTCAACAAACTGAGCCTAGATGCTCCGCAAACTGGCACTGAACAATAGGCTCTTTCAAATACAGTACCATCCTTAGCTAATAGATCAATATTTGGGGTTTGAATTAAATTATTCCCATGTAGCTGTAATGACTCTCTGTAAGCCCCAAGTTGGGGTCGTAAATCATCGACTATAATAAATATTATATTCTTTTTTTTATCATCATTACCCAGATAGAATAAAGCTGGTATCGCGCTTGCTGTCAAACCTAAGGCGCCGCACTTCATTAAAAAATTTCGGCGATTTAAACCCATAGTAAAAAATTAAATTTTGATTTGATTCATAGTAATAAATGTTAGTCATAAAACAAATAATATGAGCAAAATAAAAGCTGTTTAGAAGGAAATTTTGCTCAGCTACTATTTTTTGTCTACCTATTTACCTACATTAGAATAACATCGGTTTTATTACATTTTAAGGATTAAATTAACAAACAAGTCTAGGTATTAAACGGCTTAAAATAACCAAATATAAATGTTTTTAGGAATTGATCTTGGTAGCTCTTCTATTAAATTATCATTGTATGATCCAATAAAAGGTCAGACAGTAGGGTCTATATCTCATCCTAAAATTGAGATGAAAATCGCATCTCCAAAGTCAGGATGGGCTGAACAAAATCCTGATGATTGGTGGGAAAAGTTTTTGGAAGCTTATGAAATTTTAATCAAGCAAAAAACTATTGACACCAAACTTATCTTAGGCATTGGCATATCATATCAAATGCATGGATTGGTTGTTGTAGATGAAATGAAAAAATTATTAAGGCCTTCCATAATATGGTGTGATAGTCGAGCTGTTGACTTAGGTGAAAAAGCTTTTAGATCAATAGGACAAAATTATTGCTTAACTCACCTTTTGAATTCACCAGGTAATTTTACCGCCTCAAAATTAGCTTGGGTAAAAACTAACGAACCTGAAATTTTTGATCAGATATATAAAATAATGTTGCCTGGCGATTATTTTGTCATGAAACTAACTGGTGAAATCACTACAACAAAATCAGGACTCTCGGAAGGTATTTTCTGGGATTATGAAAATGAATGTATTAGTGAAGAAGTATTAAACGTATACGATATCTCTAAGGAGCTAATTCCTGAAATAGTACCTTCAATAGGTAGCGCTTTAAAAGTTCAAAAGGTACTTGCGACAAAACTTGGATTGAATGAAGATGTTAAAATTACCTACAGAGCAGGTGACCAACCTAACAATGCATTCTCACTTAATGTACTCAATGAAGGTGAGATAGCAGCAACAGCTGGTACTTCAGGAGTAATCTATGCTGTTTCAAATAAAAAAACATATGATATTAAATCTCGCATAAATACTTTTGTACATGTAAATGACGCTCAAAATAAACCTTCAAACGGTGTTTTAATCTGTGTGAATGGAACTGGTATATTGTATAGTTGGCTTAAAAAATTACTTAATACTAAGAATCTACATATTGATTATGCTGAAATGAATGAGATGGTAAAATCTGTACCCGTTGGTGCTGAAGGTTTGTTATGCCTCCCATTCGGAAATGGGTCGGAAAGAATTTTTGAAAACAAATTAATCGGGTCCCACCTTCTAAATTTAGATTTTAACAAACATGAAACTGGGCATATGCTAAGAGCAGCTGTAGAAGGAATTATATATGCTCTTAATCTAGGATTTGAAATGCTATCAGATCTAAACATAAATAGAAATACAATTAGAGCAGGCAACGCAAACTTATTTCTAAGTGATATTTTCAAATCTATATTTGCAAATGTCACAGACACCCCGTTAGAAATATTCAATACAGATGGAGCTAATGGTGCAGCAC
>ERZ802822.635-NODE-635-length-23916-cov-8.478250_pt1 | contig 23916 bp, 39 predicted proteins | sample MGYA00345649_ERZ802822 | MGnify/ENA primary metagenome ERZ802822 (study PRJEB30503, sample SAMEA104212359) | marine metagenome | biome: Westerlies Biome; feature: [SRF] surface water layer (ENVO:00010504) within the epipelagic zone...; material: water...
ATTCTTATAAATAATCATCTTCATCCTGCCACATTATACCCAATTTTTGAACATGGTTTCCTTTTAGCTTTTAACATGAACAGGCTAGGAGATTAAATCATGAAAACATTTGGCATCATCTACTTTCTACTATTCGCATTTATATTGCTTGAATATGTCTTCTTTTACACGGCACTGAATTCATCTCTCATGCTTCTTCCATTTTAATAGGAAGAAATCAGCAGCAGAACATTAATTTTGTACATCATTTTGTGCATCACCATCTATACGTAAACTATATAAACGCTTACATATCAATGAGTTACACATGATTTGTTACATGGAATGGTGCGGCTGAGAAGAATCCTACCGCGATGCTTTTCTATCTAACTAGTAGCCATGCTAGCAATAAATTTAGCCGCAGTTAAGCCTTTTTGTCCTACCCTTTGACCGCCCCCCTTTTTTGTCAAACGGGGGCTAGCTATACGAGATAATGCCACTCTCTCAGGAAGCCTCTGCTTTCCTAGCATCTACAACCTTACGAACACCCTCCAGAGCGTCTCTATCGCTTCAAGGGTGTAACTGCGGGCTAGCTCAGCTACCTTATGTTCATCTTTGGGTCTGCCGCCAGCATTGCCTGTGTGACCAGCTACAAATTGTCCGAGTGCGTTACGCATTGACTCTCCTATCTCTGTTTGGTCAGATTATACCAATATCAATGAAGAGATGAAACCTATGCACACCATCATAAAAATCGCAGTTGTATCCGTTCTATCCCTGTTTGCTATCGTGGGGGTGGTTAGTATTTCTAAGGCTGAATTACTTATTTGTTAAACTCCTTTTCAGGAAAAATTAGACTTCACAATATATAAGCGGTCTGGAATATTCCCAAGAGAGAATAAAATAACTGGCGTGTGGAAGCTTGAGTTAGTAAATTAAACAAAAGATTCCTAATAATGGTGAAGGCTTATGAACATGGCAGGATTTGAACAATTATCTTAAATAACAATTAGTGAATAAAAACGACCTGATTTTTTATGTTACTTTGAATATAAAACTTATAATACACTAAATAAACGAAATTCTTGGGAAAAAATTGATATGTCTAAAAATAATCCTGAAATAAAAGGATATTGTGATACTAAATTTGAAAAAGTAATAAATACATTTATGGATAATTTTGTTCATCACAATGAGCTTGGTGCAAGCGTATGTATTTTTAAAGATGGTGAAAAAGTTGTAGACTTGTGGGGCGGATATAAAGACTCTGATAAATTAGAATTATGGGAAGAAGATACAATTGTTCTTATGAACTCAGTAGCAAAGTCTATTTGTTCTATCTCAGTACATATTCTCTCGGATAGGGGTCTAATTAACTTAAATTCGCCAGTTTGTAATTACTGGAAAGAGTTTGGGCAAGCTGGTAAGGAAAATATTACCGTAGCAAATGTTTTAGGCCATGAATGCGGAGCTATCTTTTCAGATACTGCAAAGCCTTCAGATTGGTACAGTTACGAAAGGCAGTGCGCTGCTATAGCTGCACAAGAACCAGCCTTTAAGGCTGGAACAAATGGTGCATATAATACAGTTAACATTGGGTTTATTCTAGGTGAAATTGTACGAAACGTATCCGGTAAGAATGTCGGAAAATTTATAAGAGACGAAATTTCTTCCCCCCTAAAGGCAGAATATCAAATTGGTTTAACAGATGAAGAAGTTAGTAAACTTTCTAATATGCACCTAAACAAAGAAAATGCTTTTTGGGCTATGGGTGCAGACCCAGAATCGAACCTAAACAGGGCGTGGTCAGGAAAGCCAGATTCTGGAGATTTCCTTAATTCTGAACACATAAGAAAGGGAATTTTTCCGGCATTTGGCGGACATGGAAACGCCCGAGGTGTAGCCACAATTTATGCAGCATTAGCTGGCAATGGACAAGTAAATGGGAAACGAATATTGAGTGAAAGTGCGGTTGTCCGTGCAGCAGAATTAGTCTGGGAAGGAAAATGTCATATGACAGGTTGGAATCTCAGAATGGGGCGTGGTTTCGAACAAAATAGTCCTTACTATATACCAATGGGTGATAACCCTAAAGCATTTGGTAAATTTGGCTCTGGCGGTGCAATTGGATTTTGTGACAGAGAAAAAAATTTGTCATTCAGTTATGCAACTAATTTCCAATGTGAGGGCGCTGGTATTGGAATTCGAAGCCGCCTGTTAACGGAAGCTGCTGCTGGAAAACCAGATTTTTGAATAACGTCATTAAAAACTTATAGAATGTGACATTAAAATATTTAACGAAACCCTCTCAAAGTAAACGATACAAAGGAGACAACATCATTCTCTAAACTCGGTATAATACTTAATTGTATGAAGTTATCCCCACAGCGCCTTACTGAGGTGATAGACTAGATAGGCGGCTGGCCATCAGGAAAGATAGGGAAACGCTATGGGAATGGGTTTGATTTACACTCAATTGTTATAGTTTTAGAGAGGACGGAATGAATTTTTCTCTCAACGGAGCCTCAAGAAACTTTCGTCTGGCTCCCCTCTCCAACACCTTGGGACAAAAGGAAATTCATGTGTCAAAATATAAGAATACTGTTTGTCATCGGTTAAAAGGCCGTTGCATTCGTCCAAATCCCCCGAACCACTGATATACTCAAAATCTTCTGTGTAACTTCCATCAAAACGTCCTCTTGGCCCCATTAATCTTTTCCCCGACTTAAGTTGATAGCTGGATTGATATTTTGAGTCTTTACTTACTTGAATTTCATATCCATCAGCTGCGTATCCTATCATTATAAGGTCTTTGTCACTCTCATTCTCAAGCTGTCTAATTAGCCCAGTAGGTACTCCGTGATAATGATACATTCCATTTCGTTGAACATGAGCAAAATTGTCATCTAACCCCAAACGAGACTTATTCCCAATTATGGCTTCTTCACGCCACTCACACTCACGTTTGCTAGAGAACTCTGATTGTGATGAACGAGGTCTTTGAGAAGGTCTTAAGTGAAAATTTGTAGTTGGCCTATGTGTCACTGTACCCCAACACCCTGCAGTTCTTGGGACGAACAAGACTCCGTTTACAGCCACGCCAAAATGCGTACTAGAAATTGTTGACCCAGTCCACTGTGGGTATTTAGGCACACGTAAAATATGTTTCTGAGCAGTAATGTGATTAGGATTTCCGCTGTTTGGGAAGTTACCCACCGCATGGGATGGTATGCCATTAGATTTGATTGTTAGGAAGTAATTGGATTTTTCAAAAACAACGTAATTTGATAATGCTTTATTTTGAACAAACAAAAGAGGATTAATGTCAGTATTGTAATTTTCATGTGCAAAACTTTTCAGAGATAAAAACACCAAAGTAAGAGCCAATACAGATTTCATATGGTCTACCCACCCCTTAATCAAAACATAAACTAAGATTCAATTACAGTGTGTTAGCACATGATGTGATGGGGAAAGTGGTGCTGGCAGAGAGACTCGAACTCCCAACCGCCCGATTACAAATCGGGTGCTCTACCAATTGAGCCATGCCAGCACATATCTTCAAACAAGAATTGCTTTAATGGCAAAAATGTCAGAACGCAATAAAAAATTACCAAAACTTGGTCATTTCCTGCGATTTAAACAGCAAGTTTGTTTTCGATTTTGTTTAATCTTGTATTTGAGTTGCATAAAGCGCAATAGCAGATGCTACTGATACATTTAAGGATTCTGTTTTATTTCGCATAGGGATAGTTACGATATTGTCACATGCTTGTTTGGTTAATCGGCGCATTCCTGTGCCCTCAGACCCCATGATTAGGGCAAGCCGGCGCTCATTGCGAAAGCTATCAAGCCTATCTTCACCAGAGGCATCAAGACCAATACAACAGACCGCATTTGATTTTAAGGTTTCCATGGCTCTATTTAAGTTTGTAACCGTAATGATGGGAACATCCTCTAGGGCACCTGCCGCGGCACGTGCCAAGCTTCCATTTTCACTAGGGGCATTATGCTTTGTTACGATTATCGCATTGCATCCAAAGGCTTTGCAAGATCTGATAATTGCCCCCACATTTCGCGAATCAGTTATTTGATCAAGAACGATAATGCGTAATTTATCGTCCCCAAATAAAATATCAGATAAATCAAGCATCTCTAGCGGTTGTACCTCAACCATTAGATTTTGGTGCACTCTTTTAGCATCCATATCGCGTGATTGCTCGAATTGTTCAGGCTCCAAAATAACAAGCTCTATCGCCTCAGATGCTGTTCTACACGCAGCATTTTGTGCAAGCTCTATAGCAAGCTCTTTTGAGGTTGGAGAAGCATAAAATCGTTTAACAATGCGGTTTGGGTTTGAAAGGGCAGCACAAACTGCATGATATCCCCAGATAAAATAATGCCCTGGACCAGCTGATAGCCGTTGTTTATGAGGGCGCGATTTTAGATGTTTTGAACCCCCGTTTTTTCGAGCCTGTTTTGGTCTATTTTCTGTTTTTGTGGACATTGCTGACGTCTCATTTTTTGATTTTTTTTGCCGCATTATGGACTTCTCTGTTGACAAACTTGCTGAGCTTTCTTAATTCGCAGAACCATTTGTTTTTCGCAAGCATTTCTTTACCTTGTGAAAATCGTAATTCTGGTGGGGTGGCCGAGTGGTTAAAGGCAGCAGACTGTAAATCTGCCCGCGTAGCGTACGTAGGTTCGAATCCTACCCCCACCACCATTTTAACGACTCATCTTTTGGGAACGCAAAAGGTGTTTAGCAAGTAAGAAGGGCGCAATTATCATGTCCAAGGAAAAGTTTGATCGTTCGAAGCCACATTTAAACATAGGCACGATAGGCCATGTTGATCATGGTAAGACGACATTGACAGCGGCGATTACAAAGGTAATGGCAGAGCAAGGTGGCGGGGAGTTTCAGGCGTATGATCAGATTGACAAGGCGCCAGAGGAGCGTGCCCGCGGGATAACAATATCAACAGCGCATGTTGAGTATGAGACAGAGAATCGTCACTATGCGCATGTGGATTGTCCTGGTCATGCGGATTATGTAAAGAACATGATAACAGGAGCAGCGCAGATGGATGGCGCTATTCTTGTTGTATCAGCAGCAGATGGTCCTATGCCTCAGACACGCGAGCACATATTATTAGCACGTCAGGTTGGTGTGCCAGCATTATGTGTATTTATGAACAAGGTTGACCAGGTTGATGATGAGGAATTATTAGAGTTGGTTGAGATGGAGATAAGAGAGCTATTGAGTTCTTATGATTTTCCAGGAGATGACATTCCGATTGTTAAGGGTTCAGCGCTTGCGGCATTAGAAGACAGCAATGAAGAGATTGGCCGCAAAGCAATATTGGAATTAATGAAAGAGGTTGATGCGTATATACCGCAGCCAGACCGCCCGAAGGATCAGGCATTTTTGATGCCGATTGAGGATGTATTTTCCATATCTGGACGAGGTACGGTGGTAACAGGCAGGATTGAGCGCGGCATTTTGAATGTTGGTGAAGAGATTGAGATTATTGGTCTTAAGGATACTACCAAGACGACTTGTACTGGTGTTGAGATGTTCCGCAAGCTGTTGGATCAAGGTGAGGCAGGCGATAATGTTGGTGTATTATTGCGAGGCACGAAGAGAGAAGATGTTGAGCGTGGCCAGGTATTAGCAAAGCCAGCCAGTATTACGCCGCATACGAAGTTCAAGTGTGAGGCATATGTGCTGAACAAGGATGAGGGTGGCCGACATACGCCATTTTTCTCTAATTATCGTCCCCAGTTTTATTTCCGTACGACAGATGTTACAGGTTCAGTTGAGCTTCCATCTGGCACAGAGATGGTGATGCCAGGGGATAATGTTGCGATGACGGTAACGCTGATTGCGCCAATTGCGATGGATGAGGGATTGCGCTTTGCTATTCGCGAGGGCGGTCGTACCGTCGGCGCTGGTGTGGTATCATCAATCGTTGAGTAAATAGGTTAATGGGAGAGGCATTTTGCCTCTCTCCTCGTTGTTTGAAAAAGGAATAAGTCTATGGACAACCAGAATATCCGTATTCGGTTAAAAGCTTTTGACCACCGTATTTTAGATCAGTCAACAAGTGAAATTGTGAATACAGCAAAGCGTACGGGTGCTAATGTTCGTGGGCCAATTCCTTTGCCAACAGGTATGCGTCGGTTTACCGTCCTTCGTTCTCCTCATATCGATAAAAAAAGTCGTGAGCAGTTTGAAATGCGCACGCATAAACGGTTATTAGATATTATTGATCCAACACCACAGACAGTTGATGCGCTTATGAAACTGGATTTGGCTGCTGGTGTAGATGTAGAAATTAAGCTTTAAAGCAAAAGTGAGGTAACAGCGTTATGCGTAGCGGTGTGATAGCAAAAAAATTAGGTATGACTCGCATCTTTAGTGATGGTGGTCAGCATATTCCAGTAACCGTACTACTGATGGATTCTGTCCAGGTGGTGAGTGTTCGCAATCAAGAAACCGATGGTTATTCAGCGGTACAACTTGGTGCTGGTTCCGTTAAGGTTAAGAATGTCTCTGCTGCAATGCGGGGCCATTTTGCCAAGGCTTCGGTATTACCAAAGCGAAAAGTTGCAGAGTTTAGGGTGTCTGATGACGCATTGCTTGAACCTGGGGCAACATTGGCGCCAAGCCATTTTGTAACAGGCCAAATGGTTGATGTGGTTGGAACGTCCCATGGTAAGGGCTTTGCTGGTGCGATGAAAAGGCATAATTTTGGCGGTTTGAGAGCATCACACGGTGTTTCACTCTCGCATCGCTCACACGGCTCCACCGGTCAGTGCCAAGATCCTGGTAAAGTATTTAAAGGCAAAAAGATGGCCGGCCATATGGGTGCAGAGCGCGTAACCATTCAAAACCTTGAAATCGTAGCGGTTGATGATGAAGATGGTGTGATTTTAGTACAAGGTGCTGTTCCAGGACCAAAGAATGGCTGGATATTATTATCTGACGCTATTAAGAAAAAGCGCCCAGAAGATGCGCCTTATCCGGCAGGCTTATTAGAGGGCATGGATGCGAGTGTAGAAAGCGTTGCTGGTGATGAGAATGCGAGCGATGTAGCAGAGAATGTAGATGTAGCTGAGGCACAGCAAGATACAAATTCTGCTAATGAGGGCACTGCTAGTGAGGGAGCTGGTGATGAAAGCTGAGCTAAAATCAATCGGGAACAAGAAAACCAGCAATATTGAGCTTGCGGATAGCGTATTTGGCATTACGCCAAGAGAAGATATCATTGCTCGTGTGGTTAAGTGGCAGCTTGCAAAGCGCCGTGCTGGTACTCATAAGGTTAAGTCTCGCTCCGAAATCGCAAAAACAGGCGCAAAAATGTTTCGCCAGAAGGGCACAGGCAGAGCGCGTCACGGTGCAGCTTCGGTTGTCCAATTCAGGGGCGGCGGTGTTGTTCATGGGCCTGTCGTTCGGGATCACGGCCATGATTTGCCAAAGAAGGTTCGTAAATTAGGATTGCGCTCAGTATTATCTGCGAAAGCAGCTGCTGGAAAGCTTATCATCGTTGATAATCTTGAATCAGATGGTAAGACAGCATCCCTTAAAGCGAAATTAACAGGTTTGGGTGTGTCTAATGCCTTGGTTATCGGCGGAGAGACATTAGAGAATGGATTTGTTCGTGCGGCGGCAAATATCCCTTTAATTGATGTTTTGCCGTCTCAGGGTCTGAATGTATATGATGCGGTTCGACGTGATGTATTGGTTATGACAAAAGATGCGGTTGATTTTATTGAGGAGCGCTTGAAATGAGTATTCGCCCTAGAAAACGCGTTGAAACAACGGTTAGTCAAGCACAGGCCTATGATACGATTATTCGCCCTGTCATCACTGAGAAAGCCTCTATGTCCAGTGAAAACGGACAGGTGTCATTCGTGGTTCGCAATGATGCAACAAAACCTGAAATCAAAGCAGCTGTTGAGATGTTGTTTGACGTTAAGGTCGTTACTGTTAACACCCTCATCACAAAGGGTAAGACTAAGATGTTCCGCGGTCGCGCTGGACGTCGTAATGATGTCAAAAAAGCAATTATTACATTGGCTGAAGGTCAGTCAATAGAAATTATGGGAGCATAAATTATGGCGTTAAAGAAGTTTAACCCCATTACCCCTGGTCAGCGCGGACTTGTTATTGTAGACAGGTCAGGGTTGCATAAAGGCGATCCAGTAAAAAAGCTTACAGAGGGCTTGCACAAGACTGGTGGCCGTAATAATTCAGGGCATGTAACCGCGTGGCAGCGCGGCGGTGGTCATAAGCGTAAATACCGGATTATTGATTTCAAGCGCCGTAAGTTTGATATGAAGGCAACTGTTGAGCGTTTGGAATATGACCCAAACAGAACTGCTTTTATTGCGCTTATTACGTATGAAGATGGCGAGCAATCCTATATCCTTGCGCCCCAAAGGTTAGCGGCAGGCGATATGGTTGAGGCAGGTCCAAAAGCAGATATAAAACCAGGTAACGCATTGCCGATTGCTAATATTCCTGTTGGAACGCTTATTCATAACATTGAGCTAAAGCCAGGAAAGGGTGGGCAGCTTGCACGCTCTGCTGGCACCTATGTTCAGCTTGTCGGACGTGACAGAGGATATGCTATTTTGCGCCTGACATCTGGCGAGGTTCGTTTGGTTCGCTCAGAATGTATGGCCTCTATTGGCGCTGTATCAAACCCAGACCAGCAAAATATTAAAATTGGTAAAGCAGGCCGAAATAGATGGCTTGGTAAGCGCCCACATGTGCGTGGTGTGGTGATGAACCCAGTTGACCACCCGCATGGCGGTGGTGAGGGCAGAACCTCAGGTGGCCGTCATCCGGTTACGCCTTGGGGCAAGCCTACAAAAGGTAAGCGCACTCGTAATAATAAAAAGACAGACCGCCTAATCGTGCGGCGTCGTAAACCGTAAGGGAGCACATAAGGTATGGCACGCTCAGTTTGGAAAGGCCCGTTTGTGGACGGCTATTTGCTGAAGAAAGCAGAAAAAGCGGCTGCTTCACAGCGTAACGACGTTGTTAAGATTTGGTCACGCAGATCAACTATTTTACCTCAGTTTGTTGGTATTACATTTGGTGTTTATAACGGCAAGAAATTCATTCCTGTTTCTGTTTCAGAAGATATGGTTGGTCATAAGTTCGGTGAGTTTGCCCCAACACGCACCTATTATGGCCATGCAGCTGATAAAAAGTCTAAGAGGTAGGTAAGGGTCATGGGTAAGAAATCAATGCCACGTCGGGTTGCTGACAATGAAGCAAGAGCGGTTTTAAGAAATGTCCGCGTCAGCCCGCAAAAGTTAAATTTAGTTGCTACAATGATCCGCAAAATGGATGTTGGTAAGGCACTTGCAGCACTTGAGTTTTCTCGTCGTAGAATCTCAAATGATGTAAAAAAAGTGCTTGAATCAGCTGTTGCAAATGCGGAAAACAACCATTCGCTTGATGTAGATAGGCTTGTCGTTAAGGAAGCCTATGTTGGAAAATCAGTTGTTATGAAGCGTTTTCGGGCAAGAGCGAGAGGACGTGGCTCTCGGATATTAAAGCCGTTGTCACATTTAACGATTGTGGTTAGTGAGAAAGAGGAGCAGGCATAATGGGCCAAAAGATTAAGCCTATCGGACTTAGAGTTGGCATTAACCGCACATGGGATTCGCGCTGGTTTGCTGGTCGCACCTATGGAGATCTGCTTCATAAAGATATTGCGCTTCGCTCTCATTTGATGGAGCGGCTAAAGCCTGCTGGGATTAGCAGGGTTGTGATTGAACGCCCAGCTGGTCGTGCGAGAATAACCATTTATGCAGGTCGTCCAGGTTTGATTATTGGTAAAAAAGGCCAGGATATTGAAATCCTTCGTGCAGACCTTGCAAAGCGTGTTGGAACAGATGTAAGCCTTAATATTGTAGAGGTACGCAAGCCTGAGATTGATGCAAAGCTTGTTGCAGAAAATATTGCTCAGCAGCTTGAAAGACGTGTTGGTTTCAGACGCGCGATGAAGCGTGCGGTTCAATCTGCCATGAGGCTTGGGGCACTTGGCGTTAGAATAAATTGTGCTGGCCGTCTTGGTGGTGCTGAAATTGCTAGAACCGAATGGTACCGTGAAGGCAGAGTGCCGCTACATACATTGCGGGCAGAAGTTGATTATGCGGAAGCAACTGCATTTACAACTTACGGTGCAAACGGAATAAAAGTTTGGATTTTTAAGGGTGAGGTAATGGCGCATGATCCGATGGCTCAGGATAAGCGCTTAGCAGAGCAGACTTCAAGTGCTGCCCCTCGAAATAACGGTTAACGGAGGAGAATGAGCAATGCTTTCACCGAAACGCACCAAATTTCGTAAAGCACATAAAGGTCGTATTCATGGTAACGCAAAAGGGGGCACACAGCTTACTTTTGGGTCATACGGTCTAAAGGCTTTGTCTCCTGAGCGTATTACAGCACGCCAGATAGAAGCGGCACGTCGTGCAATTACACGTCATCTTCGCCGTGCTGGCCGGGTTTGGATTAGGATTTTTCCTGATGTGCCTGTATCGAGCAAGCCAGCAGAAGTTAGAATGGGTAAAGGTAAGGGCGCACCTGAATTTTGGGTAGCACGTGTCGCCCCTGGTAGAATTTTGTTTGAGATTGATGGTGTTTCTTGGGAATTAGCAAATGAAGCATTAAAACTTGCTTCTGCTAAATTGCCTATAAACACACGCATTGTTCGCCGTCTTGGCGATACGGAATAGTGGAGAGTAGTGATGGCAACGGTTAAGGCATCTGAAATGCGCGCCGAGACAAGCGATGAGTTAAAGACTAAATTGGTCGCGCTGAAAAAAGAGCAATTTAACCTAAGGTTTAAGGTTGCTTCTGGTGAGAATGAAAACCCGTCTAGAATACGTGTTGTGCGCCGCGAAATTGCGCGACTAAAAACAGTGCTTGCAGAAAAAACTTCTGCAGCAGGATCAGAAACAGGAAAATAAGACTATGCCAAAACGTACCTTACAAGGAACTGTTGTTAGCAACAAAGGAGATAAGACGGTAATCGTTCAAGTAGAACGTCGTCTGATGCATCCTGTTTACAAAAAGTTTATTACAACATCAAAAAAATACGCAGCTCATGATGAGGAAAATCGCTCGCAAGAGGGCGAACAGGTGAAAATTCGTGAGTGTCAGCCTGTATCAAAGAGAAAATTCTTTGAAGTTGTTTATGACGAAGCAGCACAGGCTTAGATAGGGAAACAGTATCATGATACAGATGCAGTCAAATTTAGAAGTTGCAGATAATTCAGGCGCTCGCAGGGTCCAATGTATTAAAGTTCTTGGTGGTTCTGGTAGAAGGTCAGCTGGTGTTGGTGATGTTATCGTTGTCTCTGTAAAAGAAGCAATACCGCGCGGGCGTGTAAAAAAGGGTGATGTTTATCGCGCTGTCATCGTTCGTACCGCCAAAGAAGTTAGAAGAGATGATGGTACCGCAATTCGCTTCGATAGAAATGCTGCGGTTCTTTTAAATAAGCAGAATGAGCCAATTGGAACACGTATTTTTGGGCCTGTTACACGTGAGTTACGCTCTCGTAACTTTATGAAAATCGTATCGCTAGCTCCGGAGGTATTATAATGCAGCCGAAATTAAAAATTAAGAAGGGTGACGACGTTATTGTCGTCACTGGCAAGGATAAAGGAAAAAAGGGACAAGTTCTTGAAGTTTTGCCAACCAAGTCCCGTGTTAAAGTTCAGGGTATCAATATGGTAAAAAGGCACCGTCGCCCGACCCAGACAAGTCCTGGCGGTATAGATAGTTTTGAAGCTTCAATGCATATATCCAATGTTGCACTTGTAGATCCAGATTCTGGAAAAGCAACGCGTGTTGGATATAGCGTAGAAGATGGAAATAAAGTGAGAGTAGCAAAAGCCTCTGGCAAGGTTATTAGCTAAATTAAAGGAAGCTGAGATGAAAACGCGTTTGGAAGAATATTATCGGACGGCTGTTCGCCCAGCACTTGTTGAAAAATTCGGGTATGATAACGAATTGCAGGTGCCACGACTTGAAAAAGTAGTCATTAATATGGGTGTTGGAGGGGCTGTTCGAGACTCTAAAAAGGTGGAATTTGCGGTCAAGGATATGACAGCAATAGCAGGCCAAAAGCCTGTTGTCACAAGAGCAAAGAAAGCAAATGCTGCTTTTAAATTGCGCGAAGGGATGGCCATTGGCTGTAAGGTTACTTTGCGTAAAGAGCGAATGTATGAATTTCTGGATAGGCTTGTGAATATCGCGCTGCCGCGTGTACGTGATTTCCGCGGTCTCAATAATAAGAGTTTCGATGGTAGTGGAAATTATGCCCTTGGTATTAAAGAGCAAATAGTATTCCCAGAGATCGAATATGACAAGGTGGATGAAGTTCGTGGTATGGACATCATCGTGGTTACAACAGCGAAAACGGATGATGAAGCACGTGAATTACTACGTGGTATTCAGTTCCCGTTTGGCACCGCTTAAATCATTCGAAAAAAGGAATTGCTGCAATGGCTAAAAAGAGTTCAATCGAAAAAAATAAGCGCAGAATGCGGATGGTGGCGTCTAAGGGCGCGCGCCGTAATGCATTGCGTGCAATCATCAAGGATAAAACGGTTCCGTTAGAAGAACGGTTTGCGGCGTCTATTAAGCTCTCTGAAGAGCCAAGAGACAGCTCACCAAGCCGTATTCGCAATAGATGCGAGATTACAGGCCGTCCTCGGGGTTATTACCGTAAATTAAAAATGTCACGTATTGCCTTACGGGACCTTGCCTCATTTGGGCAAATTCCAGGCATCGTTAAGTCTAGCTGGTAGGGAAGGGAGAGATTAGAAATGTCTATGAGTGATCCTCTCGGAGATATGATTACCCGAATTCGTAATGGACAATCCGCACGTAAATCTGTGGTTTCCAGTCCATCATCAAAATTACGCGCAAATGTTCTTGAAGTATTAAAGCGTGAAGGGTTTATTCGCGATTTTAGTGATGCAGAAGTAAGTCCTGGTATCTCAAAGCTTAGCATTGAGCTTAAATATCATGAAGGCTCTCCTGTTATATCCGAAATCGTGCGTGTGTCGCGTCCAGGAAGACGTGTTTATTCTGGTATAAAAGATTTAAGACGGGTTTATAACGGTCTTGGTATTTCAATTTTATCAACACCTAATGGTGTTTTATCTGATAATGAAGCTCGTGTTGCTAATGTTGGCGGCGAAGTTTTATGTCAGGTATTTTAAAGGAGAGTTGAATGTCAAGAATAGGAAATGCACCTGTTGCGATACCAGATGGCGTGACGTTATCCATGGATGCTGATGTGATTACTGTTAAAGGCTCAAAAGGCGAGCTTCACACAAAGGTACCCTCATCTGTTGATGTTTCCATTGATGATAAAGTTGTAAAATTTTCAGCGAAGGCATCTGATAATCAGAGCCGCTCTCACTGGGGAACAACAAGAGCGCATGTTGCCAATATGGTAGAGGGCGTGTCTAATGGGTTTACCAAAAAGCTTGAGATAAACGGTGTTGGTTATCGTGCAGCAATGCAGGGTAATAAAATTCAGCTAAACCTTGGCTTTAGTCACCCTGTTGAGATGCAAATCCCAGAGGGGCTTCAAGTCAGCGTTGATGGTAACACAAAAATAGCAGTATCAGGCGCCGATAAAGAGCTGATAGGATTGTTTGCTGCTGAAATTAGATCTAAGCGTCCTCCTGAGCCATTTAAGGGCAAGGGTGTTAAATATGCTGACGAATATATTGTTCGTAAAGAAGGCAAGAAGAAATAAAGGAATAGGCAGATGTTAACAACTAATCAGATGTTTGAGCGCCGCCGTCAGCGTACAAGAACCATGCTTCGCAAAACAGGGCAGGGGCGCCCGCGTTTGTCTGTTCACCGCTCATCTAAGCATATCAGAGCGCAGATTATTGATGATGCGAGAGGTATTACACTTGCAGCGGCTTCCACGTTAGATCCCGATTTCCGTAAATTGGGTAAGACAGGAGCAGATGTTGATGCGGCCAGTTTTGTTGGAACACAATTAGCCGAACGTGCCCAGAAAAACGGCGTTAAGGATGTTGTGTTTGACCGAGGTGGTTTTATGTTTCATGGCAGGGTGAAAGCTCTTGCTGATGCCGCGCGCGAAGCCGGATTAGAGTTTTAAGGAGTAGATGGCGATGGCAAGAAATAATGATAAGGGTTCTGATTCAAACGGACGCGAAGAGTCTGAACTAATTGAAAAATTAGTTGGTATAAACCGTGTTGCCAAGGTAGTTAAGGGTGGTCGCAGATTCGGTTTTGCGGCGCTTGTTGTTGTTGGTGATGGTCGTGGTAAGGCTGGATTTGGAACAGGTAAAGCAAAAGAAGTGCCTGAGGCTATTCGTAAAGCCACAGAGGATGCAAAACGTAACATGGTTCGCATTCCGCTTCGTGATGGTCGCACATTGCATCATGATGTTAAAGGCACCTATGGCGCTGGTCATGTTCTGCTTCGCTCGGCCCCTTCTGGTACAGGAATTATTGCAGGTGGACCTATGCGTGCGGTATTTGAAGCGTTGGGTGTGCAAGATGTTGTGGCAAAGTCGATTGGTACCTCTAACCCACATAATATGATTAAAGCAACTTTTTCAGGTCTTCAATATATACAAGCGCCTCGTGCGGTGGCATCTAAGCGCGGCATTAAAGTAGCCGATGTATTTGGTAAAAAAGCTGAATTAGAAACGACTTCTTAAGTCAGGGGATTATTTCAAGGGATTATTATGGCAAAGCAAACAGTAATCGTAACGCAGACTAAAAGCCCGATTGGACGCGAGGGAAGCCAGAAAAAGACATTAATTGGTCTTGGTTTAAATAAAATTGGCAGAACAAGAGAGTTAGAAGATACCCCCAGCGTTCGTGGTATGATTGATAAAGTAAAACACCTCATTAAAGTGGATGAGGCTGGCGCATAGCTATAAAAATAGCGCGTTTTTTGGAGAATATGATGGAATTACATACATTAACAGATAACAAGGGCGCAACACGCAATCGTAAACGTGTTGGTCGCGGAGTGGGCTCTGGTATTGGCAAGACATCTGGTAGTGGACATAAAGGTCAAAAAGCACGCTCTGGTGTTGCAATCAAGGGCTTTGAGGGCGGGCAGATGCCTATCCACAGACGTCTGCCAAAGCGTGGTTTTGTGAATATTTTCCGAAAAACTTATGTTGAAGTAAATATCGGAAATGTTCAGAAATCGATTGATGATGGCAGAATTGATGCAACAAAACCTATCGATACGGCTTCTCTTCAATCTGCTGGACTTGTTGGTAAGCCAAAAGATGGCGTCCGACTTCTAGCAAATGGCGATGTGTCAGCTAAGATAGAGATACATGTAGCAGGGGCTTCAAAGTCGGCTATCTCAGCTGTTGAAAAAGCAGGCGGTTCTGTTGTTTTACCGGCATCAGCTGCTTCTGAATAATTTTTTAAGATAGATGGAATTATTAGATAATGGCAACAAATAGTGGAACACAAGCTGGGTTTGATTTATCTGCTTTTGCGAAAGCAGATGATCTAAAAAAGCGCCTACTTTTCACTATCGGCGCCCTTGTTATTTACCGGCTAGGAACGTTTATTCCTCTGCCAGGTATTGATCCTGTTGCCCTTGCGGATGTGTTTTCTCGCCAGTCTAGTGGTATCCTTGGAATGTTTGATATGTTCTCAGGTGGCGCGCTTGGCAGGATGACCATATTCGCGCTTAATATTATGCCCTACATTACGGCCTCTATTATTATGCAGCTTATGACTGCTATTATTCCAACATTAGAGCAATTAAAAAAAGACGGTGAATCGGGTCGTAAAACAATAAATCAATATACGCGTTATCTAACCGTGCTTCTGGCATCGGTGCAGGGATATGGTATAGCGATGGCGCTGGAATCATCTACCGGAGTGGTAGTAGATCCTGGCTTTTTCTTCCGAATTACAGCGGTAGTAACCCTAGTGGGGGGTACCTTATTTTTAATGTGGCTGGGTGAGCAGGTTACCAGTAGAGGTGTTGGTAACGGTATTTCACTTATCATCTTTGCGGGTATTATTGCAGAAATTCCGTCTGCGTTAATTGGTATGTTAGAACTTGGCCGCACAGGGGCTCTATCTGGTCTTGTTATTGTTGGTATTCTGATTTTGGTGGTTGCAGTCATTGCTTTTATTGTGTTTATCGAACGATCGCTTCGAAAAATATTAATCCAATATCCAAAACGCCAGCAGGGCGGAAAAATGTTGGGGGGGCAAGCTCAGCATCTTCCTCTAAAGTTGAATGTAGCTGGTGTTATCCCGCCAATATTTGCATCCTCTTTATTGTTAATGCCGGTTTCGATTATTAATCTATCAGGCTCGCAAGGCTCTGGACCTGACTGGCTTTTGACTCTGAATTCTTTGCTTGGTCGCGGTCAGCCGCTCTATCTTGCCATTTATGTATCGATGATCGTGTTTTTTGCATTCTTTTATACCGCTATCGTGTTTAATCCAGAAGATACGGCTGAGAATCTACGCCGTAATGGGGGCTATATCCCTGGTATCCGTCCAGGCAAGCCGACAGCAGATTATCTTGATTTTATTTTAACAAGATTGACTGTCATTGGCGCTGCTTATCTAGCAGCGGTGTGTATTTTGCCAGAGATTTTGATAAGCCAATATTCTATTCCATTCTATTTAGGGGGCACATCATTGCTGATTGTTGTGACAGTATCCCTAGATACGGTCTCCCAGATACAGTCGCATTTATTAGCGCATCAATATGAGGGATTAATTAAAAAAGCACAGATAAAGGGGCGTAGGTGATGAACATTATTTTATTTGGCCCTCCTGGTGCTGGAAAAGGCACACAAGCAGAAAAGCTGGTTTCAGAACGCTCTATGGTTCAGCTTTCTACTGGGGATATGCTTCGCGCTGAGATAGCTGCTAATTCTGAGCTGGGATTGCAGGCTAAAAAAATAATGGATGCAGGCGAGCTTGTGTCTGATGAAATTATGATAAAGATGATCGAACATCGTATGTCGAGTGATGAAGCAAAACTAGGCGTAATCTTGGACGGTTTTCCAAGAACAGTTAAGCAGGCAGAAGCATTGGATGAGATGCTAACGCACAACAATGTGGCAATCGACCATGTTATTGAGATTAGCGTAGATGAAGATGCCTTGTTCGATAGGATTGCGCATAGAGCAAGCCAGTCAGACAAGGCGCGTGATGACGATAATGCGGAAGTTCTAACGCAAAGACTTAAAGTCTATCATGATAATACAGCCCCTGTTTTGCCATTTTATCGCAATAAGGGAATGTTATCTCAGGTTGATGGAATGATGAGCATTGAAGAGGTTGCTGAGAAAATCAGTGAGGTATTAGATAGTTAGCCATAAAGCAGACAGTTAACTATGTAACGTTTAAAAAGGTGAAACGGCGGGATAATTATATATCCGCCAAATTAAAGGAGAAACCGGTGGCACGTATAGCTGGTATAAATATTCCGACCAAAAAAAGGGTAGAGATTGCTCTTACCTATATTCATGGTATCGGTCTGACGAGTTCGAAAAAAATATGCGAGAAGGCTGGGATAGTAGCTGAAAGACGCGTGAATGATCTTACAGAAGATGAGCTTACGCGTGTGCGTGATATTATCGATGAAGATTTCATCGTTGAGGGCGATCTGAGACGAAAAACGTCTATGGATATCAAACGTTACCTAGATTTGGGATGTTTGCGCGGATTACGTCATCGTCGCAATCTTCCGGTTCGTGGTCAGCGTACCCATACAAATGCTCGCACAAGAAAAGGCCCTGCAAAGGCCATTGCTGGTAAAAAGAAATAGGCAGGACAGGGAAAAATTATGGCTAAACAACCTTCTCAAACACGTGTGCGTCGCCGCGAAAAGAAAAATATCGCAACTGGTGTGGCGCATGTAAACTCGACTTTTAACAATACGATGATCACAATTTCCGACGTGCAAGGAAATACAATTGCTTGGTCATCTGCTGGTACAATGGGGTTTAAAGGCTCTCGAAAATCTACGCCATTTGCGGCTCAGATGGCAGCTGAAGATGCTGGTAAAAAGGCAGCTGAACACGGCGTTAAATCCGTTGATGTAGAAGTCAGAGGCCCAGGTTCTGGAAGAGAATCAGCATTAAGAGCATTACAGACAGTTGGATTTACGGTGAACTCGATTAGGGATGTTACTCCGATACCGCATAATGGGTGCCGTCCAAGAAAACGACGCCGCGTATAGCTAATTTTAAATGAACTTCCTCAATGATAGCGCATTGTATGTTGCGCTTAGTTGAATGTCGCTAAAGATAAAGGAAAACAGATGATAGAAAAGAATTGGATGGAATTGCAGAAGCCTGATCAAATCAGTGTGAAAGCGTCTGAATATAATCCGCGTCAAGCTGTAATATCGGTTGGCCCGTTAGAGCGTGGATTTGGTATTACCCTTGGTAATTCACTTCGTCGTATTTTATTATCGTCTCTTCAGGGCGCAGCGGTTACAGCGGTGCAAATTCAAGGAGTGGTTCATGAATTCTCATCTATAGCTGGGGTTCGTGAGGATGTAACTGATCTTATTCTGAATATTAAAGGAATTGCAGTTTCTCTGGAAGCTGAGGGCTCTAAAAGAGTGCGCCTTCATGCAGAAGGCCCGCTAGAAGTTACCGCTAGCATGATAAGTGAGACGGCTGGTGTGGAAATTATGAATCCAGACCATATTATCTGTCATTTGGATAAAGAAGCAACCCTTGTTATGGAATTAACAATTGAGTCTGGAAAAGGGTATGTTCCAGCAGCTCAAAACAGGTCAGAGGATTCGCCAATAGGTCTGATACCAGTGGATGCAATCTTTAGCCCTATTCGTCAGGTTGCTTATAAAGTTGAAAATGAGCGCGTAGGACAGATTACGGATTATGACCGTTTGTTGTTAACTATTGAAACCGATGGTTCTGTTACACCTGAAGATTCTGTTGCTTATGCTGCGCGTATTATGCAAGATCAATTGCAGCCATTTATTAATTTCGAAGAGCCTAAAACAGAAATCGTTGAGGATGAGGCAGATAGCCTTCCGTTTAACCGTAATCTGCTTCGTAAAGTTGATGAGCTTGAGTTATCTGTGCGTTCTGCTAATTGCCTTAAGAATGATAATATTGTTTATATTGGTGATTTGGTGCAGAAGAGTGAGAATGAGATGCTTCGCACCCCTAACTTTGGGCGTAAATCCTTGAATGAGATTAAAGAAGTGTTGAAGGTGATGAACCTTGAATTAGGCATGGATAACGAAAATTGGCCACCTGAGAATATTGAGGAATTGGCTAAGCGTATTGACGAGCCTTTTTAAGTAATTTGATATATTGGCCCAATTCGGGCAACAGGAGTTAAAAAATGCGACATCGTAGTGCGGGACGGAAATTAAACCGGACATCTAAACATCGTCAGATGCTTTTTCGTAATTTATCGCAAGCGTTAATTAAACATGAGCAGATAGTAACAACATTGCCAAAGGCAAAAGATTTGCGGCCAGTTGTTGAAAAACTTATTACGCTTGGCAAAAGAGGGGGGCTTCACGCTAGAAGACAGGCATTCGCTCAGCTCCGCGATGACAAGATGGTAACAAAGCTTTTTGATGTTCTTGCGCAACGCTATGCTGAGAGGGCTGGCGGGTATACAAGAGTATTAAAGGCTGGATTTAGATATGGTGATTCTGCACCGATGGCTGTTATTGAATTTGTCGATAGGGATGAAACAGCTAGAGGACAGGATTCTGGCCCAGTTCAAGTTGATGGCGATGATACAGAGCTTCAGGCAGGGGCAGCGTAAGTCAATGGCTTAAACTTATATAGCATTTACGTTAAAGAGCCGCCTGCGGCTCTTTTTTGTTTTGCAGACGGGTTTAGCTCGATATACTAAAATAATGAACGCGAACTCTAATGATAAAATTCCACTTGCGGAGAAGATGCGGCCTGCGTCTCTTGGGGATGTTATAGGACAGCCGCAACTAACCTTGCTTCCGCTATCTCAGTTAGAATCAGGCTCGTTTATCTTTTGGGGGCCTCCTGGTTCTGGCAAAACAACTATCGCCAGAATATTAGGCACTCAGTCTAGCCAAGAATTTGTAAAATTATCAGCTGTGCTAGACGGGGTTTCAGAGATACGTAAAATTTATGAGCGTGCCCGGTCGGTTACACAAAATGATACATCAATACTGGTATTCATAGATGAGATTCACCGATTTAATAAAGCGCAACAAGATGCGCTGCTGCCAGCAATAGAGGATGGCTCTATTCGGCTTATTGGTGCGACTACTGAAAATCCGTCCTTTGCATTAAATTCAGCATTATTATCACGCACGCAGGTAGTTGTCCTAAGGGCGCTTGATGCGTCTGCTCTTAAGGCTATTTATCAGCGTGCAATGGTGTTTTTGGAAGAGCCAATACAGCTAGATGAGGCAACACAATCCTTGCTAGTTGAATTATCAGACGGTGATGCAAGGTATTTATTAAATATGGTTGAATTGTTAGTTGCTCATAAAAAGGAGCAAAATTGGTCATGTGAAAAGGTTGCTGAGTTTCTATCTAAAAGATCCCTGCATTATGACAAGCAAGGAGATCATCATTTTAACTTAATATCAGCGCTTCATAAATCTTTGCGAGCGTCTGACTGTGATGCTTCTTTATATTGGTTAGCTAGAATGCTTCTGGCAGGGGAGGATCCGCATTATTTATTGCGGCGGCTTGTTCGCTTTGCAGCAGAAGATATAGGGCTGTCAGACCCGCAAGCAGTTGGAATTGCGATATCTGCTTGGCAGTCATATGAGCGTATTGGCAGCCCCGAAGGAGAGTTGCATATAGCAGAGCTGGTTATTTTCCTTGCCACTTCCCCTAAATCAAACTCAGTCTATACAGCATGGAAAAAAGCGATGGATACTGCTAAAATAACGGGTAGTTTATCACCTCCAAAATCACTTCTAAATGCGCCTACTTCTTTAATGAAAGAGCTTGGTTATGGAAAAAACTACTCATACGACCATGATAGTGCTGATGCCTTTTCAGGGCAGAATTGTTTTCCAGATGAGATGCAGCGTGTTAAGCTATATTACCCTAATGAGCGTGGCTTTGAGCGGGAAATAAGCAAACGGCTTTCATATTGGGATAAATTACGCGCCAAGATTATGTCAGAATAAAAATAGTATGAGTCCAGATTTTGAATTATTCATCGGTATAGACTGGTCTGGTGCCAAAGGCTCGTCACACCGAGGTATCGCTGTAAGTGAGGCTGAAGCTGGCCAGTCCGTTCCGTCTATTATCTCGCCTCCTGCAGATGCGCGTAGCTGGTCTAGAACCAGCGTAATGGAGTATCTTATCAAAAAAAGCGGCGAGAGAAAAACACTAGCGGGAATTGATTTTGCTTTTTGCTATCCTTTTATAGATGAGAATACTTATTTTCCCGGTATGCAAGATGCGCCTGCAAGCGCCCCAGAATTATGGGCACTTATTGATAGGATTAACGCAGAAGCAACAGATTTGTATGGCGGCCTTATTTGGAAAAACCCTGAATTCGCCGCATATTATAATGCCCCAGCTATTAAAGGGCATTTATTTCGCTCACGCAGGCGCCAAACAGAAATCGCAGCAAAGCCTATAAAATCGCCAAGTCCCACATTTAATTGTGTTGGGCCAGCTGGAGTAGGAACAGGCTCTCTTGCGGGGATGAGGATGTTGCATAAATTAGAAGGTCAGGCTTGTCGCTGGCCTATCGAAACGAATACCGATAAATCCTTAACTTTGGTTGAGATTTTCCCCTCATTTTATTTTTCACTTGCTGGTGTTAGACCCATTAAGGGCAATCACGCGAGATTAGATATGCTGAATAAAGCACTAGCCTTTTTTGGGTCTAATTCTCTGCCAGATGGTTTTGTTGCCAAAGGACCTGATTTTGACGAGGCTGATGCACTTATCTCATCTGCTGCTATAAGAGCTTTGGCAAGCAAGCCAGAAGTTTGGAGCCTACCTTCCTGTGCTATTCAGGAGGGCTGGATATTTGGGGTGGAATAAATTTATTATGAATGCAACCTTATTCTTCGCGGTAGCCGCTGGCGGCGCATTTGGCGCTATTTTGCGTTATGCAACGCTGTTATTTGTGACCAAATACAGCGATATGCCATCTTATTTTGCAACATTATTTGTAAATATAACAGGCTCTTTTGCGGCAGGCTGTATCGTTGCTGTTGTGTCTTCAACGATGTCTTTCCCAGAACCCGTTCGGGTATTTATTATGGTGGGGTTGCTTGGCAGCTTAACAACCTTTTCAACATTTTCTCTTGATAGTTATATACTTTTTCAGCGTCAAGATTTTGCCATATTAGCTATTTATATAGGGGCATCTGTAATTGTTTCGATATGTTTTTTTGCGCTTGGCTTTTGGGCATTAAAGATTGGTGAGTAGAATTTGGTTCATATAATTTCAATCACGCAAGATGATGACGAGGTGAGGCTTGACCGCGCTATCCGCAGGCAATTTCCATCCTTCAAGCAAGGTCAATTAGAAAAACTGCTAAGACAAGGCAGGATTCGCGTGGATGCACAAAAAGTAAAAGCAGGGACAAGAGTGCATTCCGGTCAGAAAATTGAGTTTGCATTCGATGTGCCGTCTTATCTTGCCGAGCAGGGAGGCCATATAACAGATATTGCAGCTCCTAATATTTCAGAATCGGTAAAGAGAAAAGCTTTGCGCCAACTTGAAAGCTGGAGAATTGATGAAAGATACAATGTGCTCTGGAGGAAATGGCTTCGTTTCTAAAAACCCGGCCAGGAGAAATGGTTCGTATCGGAGGTTGGTTGTTTTCCATATGTCGCACTTGTACAGAAGACGTATGAGTTCGCAATAGGATATCCGGGTCGGTTTGAATAAAAAAAGTATCCTGCATGTCCCGCGCTGGGTGATGTGCCGGTAGATTGAGTGCAGTAAAGTTGTGCCAATCGTCCTCTATCTCAGGTCCCTCTGAAATACTGAACCCTATTTGTGTAAAAATATCAATAATCCGATTTTTGACTACAGCTAAGGGGTGGCGGTTTCCTGTATCGATAGGGAAAGCCGTTCGGCTGGGGTCACTTATACGCATTTTGGTCTCCCCTCTTTGTGACTGGGTTTGAAGTTCTTTTACCTTATTGGTAACGGCTTCTTTTAACTTGTTGAGTTCTTGTCCAAAAGCTTTCTTTTCCTCTACGGGAACTTCTCTAAACGATGCAAAAAGGTCATTTAAAATTCCTTTTTTTCCAGCATAGCTAACCCGAAATGTTTCTATTTCTTGAGGATCAGTACTTGAGAATGCTTCAACTTGTTCTAAATATTCTTTTACGCGATCAATCATAGGACAAAAATAAAGGAGTTTTAGGAAATGACCCCCTGCTTAAGGAAGTAATCTACAATAGCGCTTTTTATTAAAATACTTTGTTCGCCAGACTTGAGATGAGGCAAAGCCTCTACCAGTTCAAAATGTGGCCAACCCTGTTCATCATACTGGTCAAAACGATAATACCCGTAAGGCTCTAAAACCACACAAATTCCAATGTGAATTAGGTTTACGTTGTCTTCTTTTTTAAACCGTTCGTGGGGTTTGCCGTACTCTTGAAGACCGATTAAATACAAAATCCCTTCCGTGTCTATGGATTCTGCATCGGAAAATTTTTCTGTCAATCGGACCACCAAACGATCCCAACGTTCTTTCAACTGAGGGTCTCTTCTGTTTTGAGCCATATGCAAAGATATTATTTCGATTAGCAAACCAGAGAAAAAAGCTTCTCCTTGCTATAAAAAACTGTATTTTGGTAAGGTGAATGTTTTAGATAGTATTGTTTTAATTCTTCTTGCCTATGGATTAATCAGTGGTTTTGTCAAGGGACTTATTATTGAA
>ERZ802822.637-NODE-637-length-23846-cov-16.564769_pt1 | contig 23846 bp, 25 predicted proteins | sample MGYA00345649_ERZ802822 | MGnify/ENA primary metagenome ERZ802822 (study PRJEB30503, sample SAMEA104212359) | marine metagenome | biome: Westerlies Biome; feature: [SRF] surface water layer (ENVO:00010504) within the epipelagic zone...; material: water...
ATAACATCATCTGATAATGACGATATAAAAGGAATAATCATAATCCCCATCACCAACCCTGCTGCAAGAGCGCTCGTTGGTGATGCATCAATACCAATTGATTGCCCAAATGTTTTTACAAAAGGTGCAACAGTAACAAATGCAAAAAACCCATAAACAATTGTCGGTACACCAGCTAAAATTTCTAGAAGAGGTTTGATAATTCTTCTCAATCTTGGTGATGCATATTCAGCTAAATAAATAGCAGTAAATAATCCAATTGGAGTAGCGACACACATAGCAACAATCATTACTAAAAAAGTTCCAGCAAAAATTGGTACTGCACCAAATGAACCAAGTGATCCTGATTGTCCTTCACGAATTGGAATGTAAGGATACCACTTTGTACCAAATAAAAATTCTAATACAGATACTTCAGAAAAAAATCGTAAACTTTCAAATAGTAATGAAAAGACGATTCCAACAGTAGTCAATACTGCTACAGAGGAGCAAAAAAATAAAAAATATTTAACATAATTTTCAATTGTTTGCTGTGCACGAAAAGAGGGTTGCAGTTTTCTAGACGCAAACATCACACCCAAAATCATAAAAATTAAAATCGATAAGTAAAAAGAAATTGAACTTACATATTTAATAGAAGCGTAATGCTCAGCAGCATTTAATATTTCAATTGCCTTACCTTCGGCAAACGATTCACTTAGAGCTACATTTTTTATTTCTGCAATTAATAAGCCTGCGTTAAGAGCGGGATTCAAATCAAAATCAAAATTAGCAAGAACAAGATTTTGAATAATCTGATCTTCAAAAATTATCCAACCGAAATAAACTATAAGAGCAGGTAGTAGACACCAAACCATAATGTATTGTGCGTAATATGTTGGCAGCGATGCTGTCTTGATTTCTAATTGTCTAGAATGTGAAGTTATGCGTGATTTGCCAAAAATATAAGCAGAGTAAATACCGAGTAAAATGATTATTAAAGACCAATAAAACATACAAATGAAGATATGGAATACTAAATTTTTATTACAATTATATTACAGTATAATTAAGACATAAAAAAAGAGGGGAAATCCCCTCTTTTTACTCAATTCAATTAAAACTATTTGTAGTTCTTTAAGTTAGCAATGTCATCTAGAACCTTAGCTCTATCAGCAGGACTTAACTCAACCAAACCAGCATCTAAAAGATATCCTTCTGTTGCTTCCTCACTTACAAATTCATTAACGTAATCCATTAAACCTGGGATTACACCTACGTGTGCTTTCTTGATGTAAAAGAATAATGGTCTAGCAATTGGATATGAATAATCTTGAATGCCTTCCATTGAAATTTCAACACCATTAATTTTAGAAGCAGCAACTTTATCTTCGTTATTAGATAAGAAACTGTATCCAAAGATACCAAATGCACCTTGCTCTTTTGAAATGTGTTCGACGTATAATTCATCGTTTTCACCACCTTCAATAACATGACCATCTTCACGATATGCTTCGCAATCTCCATCAGCGACCAACATTTCTTTAACACAACCTTTCTTCATTACTAAAGAATCAAACGCATCTCTAGTTCCAGAAGAAGGGGGAGGTGCCATAATTGATATTTCTACTTTTGGTAAACGTTTATCAATATCAAACCAGGTTACTGGTGCATTTTTATTATCTCTAGACATTGCTTGCCAAATTTCTTCTTTAGAAAGATCAATACCACCAGCCATTGATGCACCGTTTGTATATTTCCATTCATAATCAGCAGCGTAAGCAAATGCTATACCATCATTTCCTACACGAACTTCAACGATATCAGTTACACCACCATCTTGGCAAAGTACAAATTCTTTATCTTTCTGTGCTCTTGATGAGTTTGTAATATCAGGGTGCTCTACACCAACACCTGCACAGAATAATTTATGTCCACCACCAGAACCAGTACTTTCAATAACTGGCGCTTTCATTCCTTCTGATGCCATCTTTTCTGCAACTAATGTTGCAAAAGGATACACCGTCGAAGATCCTACAATTGAAATATAATCTCTTGCTGTTACAGTGCTTGAAAAAGCAATAATAATAGCTGAGATAGATAAAATAATTTTCTTCATTTTAACCTCATTTTTTATTTTTGTGAGGAATAATCTTTAAATATTACAAAATTATTAAATTTTTATTTTTTAAATAGTATAGTTTATGGGCAAATATACTGAAAAAATACTACCTTCATTTACAGTGCTTTCAATAATAAGACGCCCATTATGACGATTAACAATGTGTTTAACAATTGAAAGCCCTAACCCTGTACCGCCCAAATCTCTAGACCTGTCTTTATCTATTCGATAAAAACGTTCCGTAAGCCTGCTTAGATGTTCTTTTGAAATACCTTCACCTTGGTCTTGAAACATAATTTGTACAAAAAGACGTTCATCTAAAAAAGCTTCTTTTAAACGAACAGTGATTTCACTTTCTATAGGTGAATATTTTATTGCATTATCTAATATATTTATAAAAACCTGTATTATTGAGTCACTGTTTAACGTTAAATCACCTTTACTAAATTTATTTTCTAGGTTGATTTTTAATCTTTTATCTTCAATTTTTTTGTTTAAATTATCAATAGCGCTTTGAACTAAATTTAAAATATTGTCATTTTTGAAATTTAGAGGTTTGTCTTCTGATTCATATTTACTCAATAAAAGCAGATCCTCGACTAAGCGAGTCATTCTCCAAGCTTGATTCTCCATAATATCCAAAAACTTATAAGTAATATCTTTATCGAGACTAGAATCGTTTTTTATAGTTTCAATATACCCAACTATTGACGATAAGGGTGTTCTCAGTTCATGACTAACATTTGCGACAAAATCAGTTCTCATTTTTTCATAATTATAAAGCATTGTTTGATCAGTAAGCATGATAATTAATGAACTATCTGAATCCCGTCCTTCTGGTAAAAAAAATAAATCAGCAATAAAATACCAATCTTCAAAGTTTGATGGTTGAAATTCTATTCTATGATCTTTTTTTTCATTAAAAGATTTATCAATAAAATCATTTAACTCTGTTGACCGTATGATTATATTAATGTCTCTTCCCTCTTCAAGAAAAAGAAATTTTTGTTTAGCAAAATTATTGTAATAAATGATATTTCTATCGCTATTGATAGCAATTGTTATCAAGGGTGTTTTATCTAAGGTCTTTTTTATACTTTTTTTCATATTTTTTTAACTTTGGCCAATCATCATCACTTAAAATGTAACCCACGCATTTTTTTGTTCCACATTTACAAATATGATCTTCAAAATCACTATCAAAGGGATAGCCATAATTATATGTTAGCTCTGTATCTTTTTTAATATTTTTTATGGCTAATATCCAAATTTCATTATTAGTAATTTCTACTTCACAATTAGGATCACAAGAATGATTGATAAACCTTGCATGATTGCGGAGGACCCCTCCATCAATATCGTATTTTTTATTAAGTTCAAAAACATAGACCATTCCAGTTTTTTTATTTTTTTCCGCTTTTTGCAGTTGTATATCTGCTCGTTTATCACCTTCTTTTTTGGTTACCTTATCACCAATATATTGAATTACTTGCTCCTTATTTTTGATATTAGTAGCAGCAAATAGTCCAGATCCGTGCAGTGATGAGCGTTTTTTGTACCACAGTTTGTTCATATTGTTGATGTATTTAAGGTATTAGCTAATGTTTTTATACAAATAAATAATATTAAATGTGATATCTTTTATGTATATACAACCATCTATAAAAATAGGTTTATAATTAATCGTGAATTTTGAAAATAAGAAAAAACTTTACAGAACCATTTGGATTTCAGACACTCATTTAGGAACTAGTGGGAGTAAGAGCTCCATGTTACTTGAATTTTTAGAACAAACGGACTCTGAATATCTTTTTTTAGTTGGTGATATCATTGATGGATGGAGAATGCGTAAAAAAATGTACTGGCATCAAGAACATAATGATGTTGTCCAAAAAGTTCTTAAAAAAGCAAAAAATGGAACAAAAGTGACTTTAATTCCAGGCAATCATGATGAGATACTAAAAGATTTTACTAATTTTTCTTTTGGAGAGATCTCTATTAAAAATGAAGATCGTCATACATTAGCCGATGGAAGAAAAGTGCTAATTACTCACGGTGATGAATTTGATGCGGTTATTATTAATGCAAAATGGTTAGCAAAAATTGGTTCAGCACTTTACGAGCTTTTACTTAAATTAAATAATGTAGTAAATTTTGTTAGAAGAAAGCTTGGGTTTTCATATTGGTCATTATCCCAATACCTAAAAAAACAAACAAAGCACGCAACGAATTTTATTAGTAACTTTGAGTTTGCTGTCTCCGATAGAGCAAGAAGAGAGAATGCCGATGTAGTTGTTTGTGGACATATTCATAGACCAGAAATAAAAGAATTAAACGGCGTCCTGTATTGTAATGATGGTGATTGGATTGAAAGCTGTACTGCTCTAGTGGAAGATGAAACGGGAGACTTATCTATATTAAACTGGGCAGAAGAGAGAGAAAGATTAAAACTTATTTCTTTTGAAGACAAAAAGAAAATGAAAGAGAATGCCGCCTAAAAAAATCGCTTTGATAAGTGATGCCTGGGATCCACAAGTCAACGGAGTCGTAACAACTTTTAAAAATATTATACCTTTATTAAATAAAAAAGGTTTTGATGTTGAGGTTTTGCATCCAGAAATGTTTAGTAATTTTAGTTACCCTTGGTATAAAGAAATTAAATTTTCTTATAATACCAAAAACGTTACGAATGATTTCTTTACAAAATATGATCCAGATATAATTCACCTTATCACAGAAGGGCCTGTTGGCTTTGCAGGGAAAAAAATTTCATTTCAAAAGAATTTAAAAGTAACTTCTTCATTTCATACGCGTTTTCCTGATTATATTAAGCAACGATTTTTTATTCCTAGAACTCTTACATATTCAATCCTTAAAAGACTTCATATGCATTCAGTGAATGTGCTTGTGCCATCAAACTCCATGATTGAAGAACTTGTAAAATATAAATTTAAAAATCTTAAACTTTGGAATAGGGGGGTCGATACAAATCTCTTTAACCCTATAAAGAGAAATAGATCAGATAAAGAAATAAGACTCACTTATGTAGGACGAGTTGCTATTGAAAAAAATGTAAAAGCATTTCTAGACATCAAAGGAAATTACAAAAAAACTGTTGTTGGCGATGGTCCAGAATTAAAAAAATATATGAGTAAATATCCTGATATTAAATTTGTAGGGTTAAAAACAGGAGAAGAACTTGCAAAGTATTATGCGGATGCTGATGTTTTTGTTTTTCCGTCCAAAACAGATACTCTGGGAAACGTTATATTAGAATCCCTTGCTTCTGGAACACCCATTGCGGCTTATCCTGTGACAGGACCAAAAGATATTTTAGCTAATACCAATATTAATAGTTTGGATGAAAATTTAGAGGTATCTGTAAAAAAGGCATTAAAAGTTAAAAGAGATGATTGTCGAAATTTTGCATTAAAGCTTACATGGGATGAATGTACTGATCAATATCTTAGCTATATGATTGATGCAAAAACAGGAAAACCTGTAATTTAAAAAAATATTTCACTGAAATAAAAAATTAATAAATTTTTTATATTTATGATTTTTTATGGATAATCAATTTCCAATAAAAACTTATAGATCTATTTGGATCTCTGATCTTCATCTTGGCACTGAAGGAAATAAAAGTGAAATGCTCCTGGAGTTTTTAAAGTCTAATGAGTCGACGTATTTGTATTTAGTAGGTGACATCATTGATGCATGGCGGATGAAAAAAAAAATGTATTGGCACCAAGATCACAATGACATTGTTCAAAAAATTTTGAGAAAAGCTAGAAAAGGAACAAAGGTTACATTAATACCAGGCAATCATGATGAACTTCTAAAACAATTTACAGATTTTTCATTTGGTAAAATATCAATTAAAAAAAGAGGTATTCATCAATTGGCGGATGGAAGAAAAGCTCTAATTTTACACGGAGATGAATTTGATGCAATTATATTAAATGCAAAGTGGTTAGCAAAAATTGGATCGGCTTTGTATGAATTCATTTTAAAACTAAATGATTTATTTAATTTTTGCAGAAGAAAATTAGGTTTTTCTTATTGGTCGCTGTCCCAATATCTGAAAGGCCAAACCAAACATGCCATTAACTTTATCGGGAATTTTGAATTTGCAGTATCGGATAGTGCAAAAAGAGCAAATGCTGATGTTGTTATTTGTGGACACATTCATCGACCAGAAATAAAAAAAATTGATAATATTTTATATTGTAACGATGGAGATTGGGTTGAAAGTTGTACAGCTTTGGTTGAGGATGAATTTGGAAACTTATCGTTAATTGATTGGGGAGTGGAAAGAGAAAAAATAAAGGATAGAAAACTAAACTCTGAAAACTTAACAAACACAGCAGCATGAAAAAAATAGCATTTATTACCGATGCTTGGCTTCCACAAGTAAATGGCGTAGTTAATACGTATATTAATATGAATGCTGTAATTAAAAAAGATTACAAAATCAAAGTATTGCATCCTGGCATGTTTAAGAGCTTTTCTTATCCATGGTATAAAGAGATTAAATTAGCTTATAATACAAAAAACATTACTGAAGAGTTTTTTACTAATTTTAATCCAGATATAATACATATTGCAACAGAGGGCCCCGTTGGCATGTCTGGCAAAAATTACTGTAAAAAAAATAATCTAAAATATACTACTTCTTTCCATACAAGATTTCCAGAATATATTGAAAAAAGAATATTTCTTCCCAGAAAAATTGGTTATTATTTATTAAGAGGTTTTCATCAAGACTCACAAAATATTTTAGTTCCAACTCTTTCTATGCGTCAAGTATTAGAAAATTATAATTTTAAAAATGTAAAAATATGGTCTAGGGGAGTAAATACAAAACTTTTTAACCCATCAAAAAGAACTAAAAATAATAATCATCAAAATATTACTTACGTAGGAAGAGTTGCTATTGAAAAAAATATTGAAGCTTTCTTAAATCTACAAACCAATATAAAAAAAATTGTTGTTGGTGATGGGCCTGAGATTAATAAGTTTAAATATAAATATCCTGAGGTAAACTTTGTGGGTTTAAAAAAAGGTAATGAACTTGCTAAATATTATGCAAATGCTGATGTGTTAGTTTTTCCATCCAAAACTGATACCTTTGGAAATGTAATTTTAGAATCACTCGCCTCAGGTACACCGGTCGCAGCGTTTCCAGTAACTGGACCAAAAGATATATTAAAAGGATCATCTGTCGATACTCTTGATGAAAATTTAGAAATCTCTGTTAAAAAAGCTTTAAAGATAAAAAGAGATAAATGCAGAGAATTTGCTGAACAATTCACATGGGGTCAATGTGCTCAACAATTCATGTCACATGTGGTAGAAGCAAAGTAAAAAATTTAAAATATGAAACAAATATCTAATCAAAAAATCTTATCTGAATTTTTAGGAACTTTTTTATTAGTTCTAACTGTTGTTGGTAGCGGAATTATGGGAGAAAATTTATCTGATAATTTAGCCCTAACACTTTTAGGTAATTCACTTGCTACAGGCGCAATTTTATTTGTTATAATTACAATGTTTATAAATATATCAGGAGCATATTTTAATCCTGCTGTTGTTATAAGCGATCTCATTAATGGAAAACTTAATATTAAAATTGCAAGTCTCTTTATATTTGCACAAATTATTGGAGGAATTTTAGGTTGCTTAATTGCAAATTTTTATTTTGAAATAAATATCTTTCAATGGTCAACAAATGAACGCTTTGCCATTTCGACATTTATTTCTGAAATTTTAGCCACATTTGGCTTAATACTCACGATTATTATTATAAGTACAAAAGATAAAGATAAGGTTGCTTTAGCTGTTGCATTATACATTACCGCTGGTTATTGGTTTACATCGTCAACAAGTTTTGCCAATCCCGCGGTCACGATAGCAAGAATGTTTACTGATACTTTTACAGGTATTCATCCTGGGAGTGTGTTATATTTTATTTTAGCTCAGATAATTGGAGCGATAATGGCGACATTTATTGCAAAGTATTTTATAAATACTAAGAACTAAGTTGGTGAAGAAATCCTTCTCTTATTCCATAGCGAACAAAAACAATTTCCTCTACATTAAAATGCAACGCTAACATATAAAGAATATATGTGGCTAAACCAATATGGGACACTCTGTTGACTTGAACAATATTTATTTTTCGTATTTTTTGTTCAGTTGTAATTGATAACTCGTGATAAAGATTTTCTAAAGACTTAATATTTAAAATATACCCATGTAATTTGTTTTTTTTAAAACCCTTAAGGTGAAGAGCTAGCTTTCCTAAATTTCTCCATGCTCCTCCAATTACATATAAATGTTTGTTTTTAGGAAATTCAATTTTATTAAGTTTGTTAAACTGATTTATAATTGTTTGATCAAATTTTAACTTATTGATTTTATATAAGGAAGAATCTTTTCTCAATAATCCTATGTTTAAACTTTTACGAAAAATAATATTTTTAAAATCAACTCCTGCTATCTCTAAACTTCCCCCTCCTAAATCAGCTACAATACCTCTCGGTTTGTTTATGGAGGATATAACTCCATATGCAGCATAACTTGCTTCTTTTAAGGATGAAATAATATTAATAGAAATATTCTTATCTTTAGAAATATTTTTAAAAATATCTTTTCCGTTAGAACTTTCTCTAATCGCTGCCGTTGCTAGAATATAAATATGGTAAACTTTATTTTTTTTTGCAGTTGCAACTAAATTCTTTAACACTTTTCTTGCTTTATTTAATTTAACTGAACTAATTTTATTATTTTCATCCATATTTTCACCAAGTTGGATAAATTCTCTTTCTTGTGTTACTATTTTAAAAGGGTAGGTTGTTTCTTTATATACAACAAGCCTAAATGAATTTGACCCAAGGTCTAAAACTGCTACTGGTGTATTAATTTTATTTTTCATTTTTTTAAGTATTTTATTTATAAATAGATTATTAAAAACGTATGTTTCAAGTATTCTTATTGCGCCATGCAAAATCAAGTTGGGATAATTTAAATATATCAGACATTGATAGACCTCTTAACAAAAGAGGTATAAAAAATGCAAAAAAGCTTGCGATTTATTTAAGAAATAAACCCATAAAAATTGAAAAGGTTATTTGTTCTCCTTCAGCAAGAACTATAAATACTTATAATCTTATAAAAAAATCGCTTAATAAAGATCATCACTTTATTACAGATCAAAGCATTTATGAGTGTAATGAAAATATTTTGACTAAATTAATTAAAAAAATAAATAAGAATACGCTAATTATTGGTCACAACCCCAGCATAACAGAATCCCTAAATAAAATATGTAAAACAAAAATAGGCAATATTGCAACATGCACATTGGTAAAAATTATCAAAGAGAACAAGTATTTTCTAAGTGATATAATAAAACCAGTAAAATAAAGTATTTAAAACTGAAATAAAAAATTCACAAAATATTTCTTCTTTTTATTGTAAAGCATTCCTCTGTGAATAATAATACAAAAAAAAGATATATTAATAGAGAATTGTCTTGGTTAAAATTCAACGAAAGAGTTCTTGATCAAGCCGTGGACAATAAAAATCCCTTATTGGAAAAAATTCGATTTTTATCGATTGGTTTTACAAATTTAGATGAATTTTTTATGGTGCGCGTTGCAGGTTTATTTGTGCAAAAAAAATCTCAGAATAAAAGTATTGATGGTTTAACACCTTTAAAGCAGCTTGACTTAATCAGTATTGAAACTTCAAGAATGATAAAACAAATTAAATCTATTTGGGTGTCACTGCTTGATGAATTAAAAAAAAATAAAATACATATTGAAACAGAGTTTAGTTTATCAAAAACCAATAAAAAATACTTGCAAGATTATATTTCAAGATCTGTTTTTGGTATTTTAACTCCAATAATTATCGATCCATCTCACCCCTTTCCATTTATTCCAAACAAAGAAACCACGCTTGTGTGTCGGTTAATAAATAATAAAAAAAAATACTATGGCATATTAAGAGTGCCGGATGGATTAGAAAAATTTATTCGATTGCCAGGAAAAAAAAATAGGTTTGTTTCAATTGAAACAATACTGATGATTTCTTTAAAAGAAATTTTTCAATGCGATACCATTCTTGATAAAGGAATATTTAGACCAGTAAGAAATAGTGAGTTAGATTTAGGTGAAGAAGGTGAAGATCTTTTTTTAGTATTTCAAAAAGCTATTGCAGAAAGAAGAAGACAAGAAGTAATTCGAATTGATTTTAACGAAAAAATATCCTCACATCTGATAACATTTATAAAAAAAAATCTAAAATATGAAAATGAAAACATTTATAAACTACCCATTCCTATTGATTTAGGAACAATTGATAAATTAATATTAAGAGAATTTAAGAAATTACTTTACCCTAAATTTAAAGTAAGGTTTCCTGAAAGAATTAAAGATTTTAATAATGATTATTTTAAAGCAATATCAAAAAAAGATTTTATTATTCATCACCCCTTTGAGTCTTTTGAAGTAGTAACACAATTTATTGAACAAGCTGCTGACGATCCAAATGTAATTTCTATTAAACATACACTTTACAGAACCACCGATGACTCTCCTATAGAACAAAGCTTAATAAAAGCTGCAAATAAAGGAAAGCTTGTAACTGTAATCATTGAGCTTCAAGCAAGATTTGATGAAGAAAGAAATTTAAAATGGGCAAGAGAGCTAGAATTAGCAGGTGCGCAAATAATATTTGGAAATATTGAGCTTAAAACTCATGCTAAAATTACTTTAGTTACACGCAAAGAACGATCTAAAATAAAAAATTATATGCATTTTGGAACTGGTAATTATCATCAAAAAAATGCCACTATATATATGGACTTGTCTTATTTCACTTGCAACGAAATACTAGCAAAAGACTCAAGTAAAATATTTAACTACCTAACAAGTTATTCAGTCCCCAAAGGTATTAAAAAAATTACATATACCCCTATTTTAGGAAGAGAAAAGTTTAATGAATTGATTAATAAAGAAATACATCACGCATCAAAAAATAAACCAGCCGGATTTATTGGAAAAATGAATTCACTCGTGGACCCTCAACTAATTGATTTATTTTATGATGCCTCCTTAAAAAATGTAAAAATAGATTTAATAGTTCGTGGAATATGTTCGTTAATCCCTGGAATTGATAATTTATCTAAAAATATAACTGTAAAAAGTATTATTGGAAGATTTCTTGAACATAGTCGAATTTATTGTTTCTACAATGGTTATAAATTTCCTCACCCAAAAAACAAATTGTACATATCTTCTGCAGATTTAATGCAAAGAAATTTAGATAGAAGGGTGGAGACTTTTATTCCTATTGAAAATGAAACTGTTCATGAACAAATTGTTAATCAAATCTTAGTAGCTAATTTAATTGATAATGCAAATACTTGGGAAATGGCAAAGGATGGTAATTATTTTAAAAACAAACTTTCACAAAAATCAAAAAAGTTTTCTTCCCATAATTTTTTTATAAAAAACCCAAGTTTATCTGGACGAGGATCAGCAAAACTCAAATCCCGAGCTAAAGTAATTCTTAAAATTTAAAATATAGTAAAAAAAATCGCTCACAACTATCGACAATAAAACGGGAAGGAATATTATTGTGAGCGATTAATTTTTTTTTAAAATAAAATTCTTACAAAAATATGAAAAAAATATTATTATTTTGTGATTAAAAAGTTTTTTTATAATGTATTTTTTAATTCTTGTAATTTGTCTTTAATTAAATCTCTCACTTCTCTAAATTTATTCAAAGAATTATCTGACGCAGGATCTTCAAATGGTAGCGGCAAGATTATGGCATCAGAATTTAGTATGGGACATACCTCTTCTTTACATAAAGGAATAACGTAATCTAAATTATTTATAAAATCTTCGTCTAGGTTCTCAAAACTTTTGGAATAATGATCGCTAATATCTATATGTATTTCCTTCATAACTTCAATAGCAAAGGGGTTAACTCTTGACGGCATTGAGCCTGCGCTTTGAAACTCAATATTTGGATACAATGTTTTTGCAATTCCCTCTGCCATTTGACTTCTAGCAGAATTTGCAACGCACATAAATAAAACCTTCTTCATCAGCTTATGATAAGTAATACGTGTATCCGATTACAAAAAGAGGAATCTGTAAACCAAAATTAGTCATCAACGCTCTATCTTTAGTTATTAATCCAGCGATTGACCAACCGATAGCACCAAGTCCGTGAATAAAAATATTAATGGGATAATTATTTAGATTAGTAAGAAGTATGCCGGTTAAAATTAAAACAGTGCTTAACCACTTTAAATTATTTGTTGTAATAAGACTCATTGAAGCTCCTAAAATTAATTAAATTATTATACTTCTTATATTACAGTAATTTGAAATTTTGTTTAAATGTAACAAAAATGTAACATTTCTTTATTTTTTATTTAAAAGTTCTATAAGCTGGAGATGTTTGGATTAAAAAGTAACTCTTTATTCAGTGATACAAAAAAACTGGAAAGAGAAATTGACGGTTTCGTTGATATTCTCTCTGAAGTAGGACTCGTATTTAAAAGTGTAGTTCCCACTTATCTCAATCATTCTGCTAATGGTAAATTTGATGAAATGGTTGAAAAGGTGAAAGAGATGGAGAGTAAAGCAGATAAAATTACAAAAGAAGTTGAGCATACTCTATATGAGGAAACCCTCATACCTGATGCGCGAAGTGATGTTTTACGACTATTAGAACATATGGATGAATTAATCGGCATGTACCAAGGGAACTGTTATCACTTCTCTATTCAAAAACCGGATTTTCCAAAAGAGTTCCATCAAGACTTAATTGATTTAACAGATACTGTAGTGAATTGTGTCGAAGCACTCTGCTTAACTGTACGTTCATTTTTTCGGGATATTAAAACAGTACGAGATAACGGTCACAAAGTTACATTTTATGAAAAAGAATCAGATATTAAATTCAGTGCATTAGCGCGCAGAATATTTGACTCCGAACTTCCTTTGGATCAAAAAATGCATTTACGATATTTTGTCGAAAAAATTGATCGCATTTGTGATCAAGCAGAAGATATCGCTGATGAAGTGCAGATCTATGCAATTAAACGATCCGTTTAACAATTAATGGATTTATCAATCATAATATTTCTCTTAGGTGGATTATTTCTTGGATGGTCTTTAGGAGCAAATGATGCAGCAAATGTTTTTGGAACAGCTGTTGGCACACGAATGGTGCGCTTTAAAACAGCTGCAATCGTTTGTAGTATCTTTGTTATATTAGGGGCCATTATAAGTGGTGCTGGAACTACGGAAACATTAGGGAAGCTTGGAGCAATCAATGCATTGCCTGGAGCTTTTGCAGCTTGTGTCGCTGCAGGAATTTCAGTGTATCTTATGACAAAAGTGGGGTTACCGGTCTCCACAACACAAGCAATTGTTGGTGCTATTGTTGGATGGAATTTATATACGGGGTCAGCAACTAATATAAAAGTACTGATTACAATTTTGGGAACATGGGTTTTGTGCCCTGTGATAGCAGGATTAATCGCGATGGGTTTTTTTACCCTGACAAAAAATTTTTTATTAAAACGAAAATTACATATTTTACGACTTGATGCATACACCAGAACAGCTCTTCTATTAGCAGGAGCGTTTGGTGCGTATAGTTTAGGCGCAAACAACATTGCTAATGTAATGGGTGTCTTTGTCCCTATCTCACCTTTTACTGATATATCAATTTCTAATTTTTTTGTTTTTAGTTCTAAAGAACAATTATTTTTACTTGGGGGAATAGCAATTGCTGTTGGTGTTTTTACTTACTCGAAGAGAGTGATGTTTACTGTTGGCAATGACTTATTAAAAATGTCACCAGTTGCAGCTTTTATAGTTGTTATTTCTCATTCAATTGTTTTATTTTTATTTGCCTCTCAAGGCATTAGTAATTTTTTACAATCGATAAATTTACCCTCTATTCCACTAGTTCCTGTTTCCAGTTCTCAAGCCGTTGTAGGAGCTGTCATTGGTATTGGTTTATTAAAAGGGGGGAAAGAAGTGCAATGGTCAATAGCAGGTAGAATTACAATTGGTTGGTTTACACTTCCAATCATCGCGGCAATTATTTCCATGTTTTTATTATTCGTTCTTCAAAATATTTTTAATCTGACTGTTTCTTTTTAAAAAAATTCTTCATTTATTTTAAATTATTGTAATTAAAAATTATCAATTACATTTTTTTTGAATTATGTTATTTCTTTTTCATGAAAAAAATTCTTGTTACCGGAGGTTCTGGTAAAGCTGGCCGGGCAACTATTAAAACTCTTTTAGAAAATAATTATGATGTTTTTAATGTTGATCTAGAAAAAAGTATTGATGATAACACACCCTTTACTTGTGTTGATCTTGAGAATTTTGGTGAAACCATGGAAACTATTACACAAATTGATGATAGAATAGATGGGATAGATGCAATTATTCATCAAGCCGCAATTCCCGCATCAGGTCTTTATCCCAATCATAAAACATTTCGTATTAATACTTTAAGCACCTATAATGTTTTTCAATGCGCAGAAGTAATGAAAGTAAATAATATTGTGTGGGCTTCAAGTGAAACAGTTTTGGGTCTCCCTTTTGATACCTATCCTCCGTATGTTCCTGTTGATGAAGATTACCCACCACGACCAGAGTCAAGTTATTCTCTCTCAAAGGTTATGGGAGAAGAGTTAGCCAGACAATATTGTCGTCGAAATAAAGATATGAAAATATTTGGTCTGCGATATTCAAATATAATGGAAGAAAATGATTATAAAATGTTTAACGACTTTCAAGATGATCCATATCAAAGAAAATGGAATTTCTGGGGGTATATTGATGCTAGAGATGTTGGGCAAGCTTGTCTTTTAGCTCTCGAGTCAAAATTAAAAGGCGCTGATAACTTCATTATTGCCGCTGAGGATACATGTATGAACAAAGGGAATAAAGAATTATTAGATACAGTCTTTCCCAATATAAATATTAAATGTGATATTGAAGAGCACAAAACATTATTAAATATTGATAAAGCAAAAAAAATTCTTGGCTTTAAACCTGAATACTCTTGGCGCAATATTGTATAATTATTTTATAACTTGATAGCTATAAATAAAATCTTCTTGCACTTTTGTTTCTATTGCTCCTTTTCTTCTTTCTCTAACTAGATCTATAGCTTCTTTTTTTTCATGGCCAAAATCTGCAAGAAGAATTGCTGCTATTGTTCCAGCCCGTCCTTTTCCCCCACGACAATGAAAGATAATATTTTGTCCTTCTAATAATTCATTCTTAAGTAATACTTTTGTTGTCTCCCATTTATATTTAAAATCTTGATTTGGAGCTCCCAAGTCAGCAATAGGCATATGATACCACTTCAAATGATGGTGGTAGATTTTTTCAACGAATAATTTTTTATCACACAAAGCATCAAATTCTTTATCCTCAACAAAGGATGTGATCGAGCTGCATTGATTGTTGGAAAAAACTGCAAGTTGAGAAATTAAAATTTTTTCATCAAATTTTCCTTCATCATTTAATCCTGGAAAAGATGTTAATATAATTTTGCCAGTAAATTTTGTTGAGTCAATGTAATCATAGCTATCAAACATAATTAGTTTGAATTTGCTTGAAAAGAATTTTCAACGTACTTTCGAAAATGTTCAACAGTTGGCGTTTCTTTGTTTAATATTTTAGCTTGATCATCAAAGCGTCGCATTTCTACTGCTTCTTTCATCTGAGGTTTATTAATAAATTCCTCTGCTTCCTCTTTCGAAAAAATACCACCTTGCACTTTTAAAGATTTTTTAGACGCTTCTGATAAATCATCATAATAATTATCTTCAACTGCTGCCAAATATCTTTTTGATGCCACGTGTGCTCGAATGGGTAGTGTTACCTCTTCACCAAAATATTTTTCTAAATAATTTGCTCCTAAATCTTCGTGCATACCATCTTTTCCCTCATGTATCGGATCATCATCTTCATATAAAAGATGACCGACATCATGAAGTAAAGCTGCAGTAATAAAAGCATCTGATTTATTATGTTGCTCTGCTAATTCAGCACATTGAAGAGCGTGCTCTAGTTGAGTCACATCTTCATTACCGTATTGAATATCAGAGCCTTTTTTTTCTAATAACTCTAGTAAGTAGTTAACAATATTATCAGACATAAATATATTTTAACTTATAAGAATATTTTTTACAAATGTAAGTTAAACTATTTGATAAGACTTCTATAACAATTTAAAAGATGATTATAAAAATTAATGGATAAAAAACTTTTAACTCCAGGTCCACTTACAACCTCCATGAGTACCAAAGAAGCAATGCTTCATGATTGGGGATCACGAGATCAAAAATTTATTGATTTAAATCAATCTATTCGTGACTCATTAATTACATTAATTGATGGAGAAAATAATTATCAATGTGTTCCTATGCAAGGAAGTGGAACCTTTGCAGTGGAATCTATGATTAGCTCACTAACACCTAAAGATGCTCACATTTTAATTCTTATTAATGGTGCTTATGGTCAACGCATGAAAAAAATGTGTGCTTATTTAAACAGAAATACGATTGAATATGAAGTTGCAGAGCATGAACCGCATGACATGAAAAAAATAGAGGAAATTATTGATGGAAACAAACAACTCACACATGTCTTTGCAGTATATTGCGAAACAACATCAGGAATATTGAACCCCATAAATGATATTGCAAATCTCGTAGAGAGAAAAAACTTATCTCTATTTATTGATGCCATGAGTGCATTCGGGGCACTGCCTCTAAGCAGTAAAAATGTTACTTTTGATGCTGTTGCTGCGTCATCCAATAAATGTCTTGAGGGCGTACCAGGCGTAGGATTTATTTTAGTGAAAAATGAGGTGATAGAAAAAGCAAAAGGCAATTGTCACTCTTTAAGTTTAGACTTGTATGATCAATGGGTAGCCATGGAAAAAAACAAACAATGGCGCTTTACCCCACCAACACATGTGTTAGCAGCTTTCAATCAAGCAATTGTAGAACATAAAAAAGAAGGTGGGATTGAAGGTCGTCACAAGCGATATAAAAATAACTGTAAGATAATTTGTGAAGGCATGAAAGAAATTGGTTTTGAACAGTTGTTACCTGATCATTTACAAGCTCCAATTATTATAACGTTTAAACAACCAAATGATCCAAATTTTAATTTTCAAAAATTTTATAATGCTCTTAGTGATAAAAACTTTCTCATTTATCCTGGTAAATTAACTGTTGCAGATACTTTTCGTATTGGGTGTATTGGCAATTTAAATGATCAAGATATGATGGATACACTTGTTGCTGTTAAAGAAGTTGTTAGTGATTTAAAAATAAATTTATGAGTAGTGCAGACGCGGTTGAAATTCCTTTAATCAAAGCAACGAATGAAAGCCTCAAAGGATATGGGTATCTAATTGACTCATATGAAAATAGTGACATTGAGATTGTGACGTGGCCCAAACAGGGTTGGCGTAACATTGATGAAGGCACAGGCAATGAAGCTGGGAGCACCGAAGGATCTTTTGATGCTTGGTGGGACGGAAGCACCTTGTATGGCCAAAACAATGCTGTTCAACATAACAGCGATTATGAAATAGACGGAAAATATATACTGGGGCATGCCTTACCTCCTGATAGTGACCCAATTTTAGAATATACACTTCCAGAACATATTTATATATGGCATGTTAATTATCATCCTGATGGAGGACAACTTTTTTACCCTTCAATAAAAAGTCCTTTTATCTCTCCTTTAGCTTTACCAGGTGATGACGTGCAAGTTGGAGATTTTAAAGCTTTTTATTTTGATGGTTCGCAAGGATTATATATCCATCCTAACGTATGGCATGAAGGAGTCTTTCCTCTTGAAGAAAAAAGTTCATTTCAAGGTCGACAAGGTAAAGTACATGCGCGAGTAAGTATAGACTTACAAAAAGAATTTAAAAAATATATTTATTTTAAAACTACTTTTTAACTTATGAAAATTATTCACTTATCGGACACACATGTTGATCCAGAGATTTTATATAAAATTGATTCACAACAAAGATTTAGACAAGCGTTAGATCACATTAAAGATAATCACACTGACGCTGATCATTTTATGATCACAGGAGACTTAACACATTTCGGTAATGATGAATCATATCAAATTTTTATTAACATTTTATCAGACGCAGGCTTGCCTGATCATTTATATCCAAAATTAATTCTTGGTAATCATGATGACCGAGAAAATTTTAAGAAAAATTTTCCAAATACTAAAACTGATGAAAATGGTTTTGTCCAATATACAGAAAAAGATAATGATAAAGTATTTATTTTCTTAGATACAAATTTAGCAAATACAGATGCAGGGCACTTATGTGATAAAAGACAACAATGGCTTAGAGAAACCTTAGACAAAGAACAAAAAAATAAAATTTATATTTTTATGCATCACAACCCTTTAGCTATAGGACATATTAATAGTGATAATATTGGATTAGTTCAGCGTGCAGACCTAAAAAAAATATTATTACAATACCAAAACTCTATTCAGCATATTTTTTTTGGCCATCAGCATGTTACTAGCTCAGGTAAATATTTAGATATTACTTTTTCCTCCCCGAGAAGTACTTGGTCTCCTTTAGTCCCAAACTTTCTTAATCGCTATAGATTAGGAACAGCCAATACAGATCCTAATTATAATATAGTTTTCTAGAAGAAGATTCATTAATTGTTCACAGTGAGGATTTTTTAAAAACAGACGTTAATTGGTTTACGGATAATTAAAGTTTAACTTTTTGTTATTACAAATATTTCATTATTAAAATACAAACCATTATTCTTATTTACAATTGAAGACACAATTTTTTGGTATCGTTGATTTTTTTCTTCATCTAGGACTTTAGAATCATCAATTTGATTCACATAAATAGCAGCGTTCCAGGCAGAGAATATTACAGATGTAGCAATTCCTCCTTGTATTTCATTGGGAAGAGCTCGTAACTTACAGCGAATTATTTTTTTCTTTAAAAAACTTAATTTTTTTAATTGTTCTTTTGGAAGATTCAATTTTAAATATTTTGTAATCTCACTCGCCAAGGCTGGGAAGGGATTTTCTTTAGGCCATATTTTTTTAATTATTTGATTAGCAGGATCTTTCCCAGCTGCGTGAATAATGATTAATTGACCTTTAGGTGCAAGTGCTTTGATCATTGGGTTAATAACATATTTTGCTTTTTTTTCTGCTGAAATTCTTGAACGATATGGTTGTGAGGCAATAATTAAATCAAACTTATTTGATGGACTGGACTTACTTGGAATTATATCGTTTAGAACAAACTCTTGATCATCTCGGTAGATAACTAAAACTGAAGGAGTTTTATAAGTTGGATTTCCTGTTTTAGAAGCTCTCTCTATTTGCCAATTTTTTTCTAAAAAAGGATTAAGAGTTCTTAGTTGATTGGCAAAATCAATAGATGAATTGCCTTTTAATTTTACATACTTCCAATTAATTTTTTTTTGTTTAGTTGAGTTCCTTGATTGTAAGTCAGCAGCTTCTGCATAATGAAGATTTGATATTATGAAAACTGTATTTTTATGTTCAACAAATCTATCAGGTAATTTTTCTAAACCCAATCGTACATCCTCCATACTAATTTCTTTTGTCGATACCATAAGAGGTATATTTGGGTGTTCTTGATGGGATTGTCTCATCACATTCATCAAGAGGGAACCATCTCCCATACCAGCGTCAAATATTTTTAGAGCAGGTTTAGTAGGTTTAATTTTTTTTATATATGGGTGAATATTATCAGCAATTACATTTTTTTCATTCGTGGTTGTTACAAATAATAAATATTTTTGCCTGTTATCAAAAAATCTGAAATTTTTTTTCATTGTTTAAAAATTAAAAATAATTAATTTTTAATACTAGGATGTATTTCTCTACCAAGGAAGAGAAAAAGTTTTAACATTTGTAAAACTTTTCATTGCTTCAATCACACCCTCTTTATACCCAAGTCCAGAGTCTTTGATTCCACCAAATGGAGACATTTCAATTCTATAGCCTGGAACTTCCCAGATATTTACAGTGCCCACTTCAAGATTTTGAATATAATTTTTAGCTCTCATAAAGTTATTTGTACACACACCTGATGATAAACCAAAGGCAGTCGAGTTAGATATTTTTATAACTTCTTCATCTTCATCTGGAACACGGATAATAGGAATAATTGGTCCGAATGTCTCTTCTAATACTAATTCACTTTTATAATCAACATGATCAACAACAATAGGGGGTAGAAGTGCTCCTTCTCTTCCAGGATGGTATAAAACTTTTGCTCCCTCTTCTTCAGCCATCGATACCCTCTTATCAAAAAGCTCTGCTGCTTCGGCGTTTACAACTGTCCCTAAGTCGGTAGATAAATTCATTGGGTCACCAAATTTAATTTTTTTGGCTCTCTCTAAAGCCATTTCAACAAACCTATCAGCTATTTTATTTTGACATAAAATTCTTTTAACAGCTGTACATCTTTGTCCTGAATTTTTTGTTGCTCCAGTAACTGCTAACTCCACCGCTTTTTTTAAATCATCATCGCTTAAATCATTTAAAATTATAAGAGGGTCATTGCCTCCTAATTCTAGGACGGTTCTTTTGTATCCAGCTTGTTCAGCAATATATTTACCAACCCCAACGCTGCCTGTGAAAGTAATGAGATCAATATTTGGATTTTGTATCATTTCTAAACCAATATCTTGAGGCCAGCCTGTAATAACGGAAAACATTTCAGGGGGGAGACCTGCGTCATACAAGATGTCTGCAAGTAGCATTGCTGTCATCGGTGTCAGTTCTGTCTGTTTACATACCATACAATTATTTGTAGCAATTGAAGGGGCAATTTTATGAGCAACCATATTAAGCGGATGATTGAAAGGTGTAATAGCAGATATAGCTCTAAGCGGTTCTCTTACGGTAAATATCTTTCTGGCCTTGCCGTGCGGAGTTAAATCACATGAAAATATTTCACCATCATCTAAAATAGATAACTGCGCAGTTAATGAGAAAACATCAAAAGCTCTTCCAACTTCATAGAGTGAGTCTTGTTTTGAAATACCTAATTCATATGTAATGACATCCGATATTTCTTCTTTTCTTCTGACAAGTTCCTCGGCTGTTTTTTGTAAAATTTGTTGTCTTTCATACCGAGTTAGTTTTGGTTGATACTTAGTTGCAATGTCTAATGCTTGTTTTGCATGCTCGGCACTTCCAGCTGGCACTGTGCCAATTATTTCATTTGTATAAGGATAATGTACATTAATATTTTTTTCTGCATCAACTTTTTTGCCTGCAATTCTCATTGGTTCATGCTTAATTGTCTTTGTCATTACATTGCTCCTGCTATTGCATAATAAAATGCATCGTAATTATTTAATTTTTCATTACTTAAAAAAGAATTAATTTTTTTATTAGAAATAAAAGGCACCTCTCTCTCATGAAGCCCTCCATGTGAGCGCAGCGGTTCTTTTAACTTGCTGAGATCATGAGAACTTTCAGATGAACCTATGGTCATATATTGAGACGACATACAAATAATATCTCCCATTCTATCTTTTGGTAAATCATATTCTTCACACCCAGCTTCATTAGAAACAACAACCTCTATTTCCTCTATTTTTTTTATCTCTTCCATAGCGTCATTAATTTTAGATTTATCCTCTAAATAAATTGTTGCAAATGATCCTAGTGCACCGTGATGAACTACATACGGATCAGTGATTGGAAGAATTACCTTTGAAGAATGATCACCAAATTTTTTATCCAAAATGTCTTGGAGGTATATCGCATTGGGTGAACCATCTGCTTTTGACTTAGGTTGCATCCCATGATCAGCAGTAATTATAATTGAGTTATTATTTACATTTAATTCTCCAATATATTTATCAAACATTGCATAAAATGTGTTTGCCACTTCATCACCTGGTGCATATTTATGTTGAATAAAATCTGTTGTAGATAAATACATAATATCAGGTTTAAATTCATGAAGCAGCTTGACGCCCGCAGCCATGACAAACTCAGATAGGCCTTGAGAATAGACATCAGGAACATCCATATCAAGCCAATTATTAATGTTATCTATTCCATTCTCACTTATTGTTGCTTGATCTGATTTTTCTGAAGAAAAACAAATTGCTCGAGCATCATTAAAGTTAAGACCATGGGATAATAATTTTCTTAGTTTATCTTTTGCGGTTACAATGGCAATCTTGGCTCCTTGCTCATAATATTTTTGAAAAATTGTCGGGGCTCGTAAAAACTGCGGATCATTCATCATGACTTCTTCTCCAGTAGATGGAGTATAAAAAAAATTGCCACAAATTCCATGCACTGAACTAGGTCTTCCTGTAACAATAGAAATATTATTAGGATTAGTAAAACTAGGGATAGCACTGTTTGCTAACAAATTTTCTCCAGTATTAATTATTTTATCTAAGTTAGGTGTTAAGTTTAATTTTGAAGCTTCCTCAAAGTATTCTTTTTGACTACCATCCAAACAAATAACGATAGCTGTTGAAGTTGGCAATCCTGTGTAATCTCTTTCGTTGATTGTAATAGTTTGTGTCATATTTTGAAAGTTCTTAAAACTGGTATCTATATTGATTTACCTATAAAACCAATAAGATTTGTTTCTGAGTTTTGTTTTTTTAATTATTATATTTGCTGCTTTCTGTCATGCAGGATGGAGCACGATAGTTAAGAAGAGTGAAAATGGATTAGCAATGATGGGAATAACATCAATCATAGAAATAATAATATTTCTTCCCTTAATATTCACAGTACCATTGCCAACAACAAGTATCTGGTTTTTTATTTTTGCAACAACTTTTTTGCATGGATTATATCGCTACAGTGTAGTTAAATCTTATCAGTACGGAGATCTTTCATTTGTATATCCAATTGCAAGGGGGGGCTCTGTTCTAATTATTGGATTAATAAGTATATTTATTCTAAACGTTGATATCAACTTAGCAGGTATCCTGGGTATTATTTTAATTTGTTTAGGATTGTTTATGATATCTTTTTTAACAGCTAAAAAATTTAACAAGTCAGCCTTCATTATTGCCATCACAACAGCTAGTTTAATAGCAACCTATACAATCTTAGATGGGATAGCAGTTAGAAGAAGTGAAAATGCATTTACTTTTATATACTGGATGCTTTTATTAAATGGGATACCCATGCTTATTTATGCTTTTTTTTCACAAACCGGTTTACGTAAAAAAAGCAGTTACAAAGTGAGGGATGGGGTAGTGGCTGGAATTCTTGCTATCCTAGGATATGGGCTCGTGGTGTGGTCAATGCAGTTTATTGAAATTGCGTATGTCTCAAGTATTCGTGAAATAAGCATAGTATTGGCGACTCTTCTCAGTTTTTACTTATTAAAAGAGTCAGATGCTCGTAAACGGGTAATGCCATCGATTATAATATGTACAGGAATTACAATTTTATATTTTCAAATAACTTAAAAAATTACGAAAATCCTAGACTATTGAGATTTTATTTTCTATAGCCAAAAAAGTGGAAGAAAATATAATAAAAGTAAGTCCAGAAACAGAAACTATATGTTGCGATGGGGGTCAAGATGGTTTAGGACACCCCGCAGTTTACTATAGTTTTGATAA
>ERZ802822.638-NODE-638-length-23823-cov-7.633243_pt1 | contig 23823 bp, 24 predicted proteins | sample MGYA00345649_ERZ802822 | MGnify/ENA primary metagenome ERZ802822 (study PRJEB30503, sample SAMEA104212359) | marine metagenome | biome: Westerlies Biome; feature: [SRF] surface water layer (ENVO:00010504) within the epipelagic zone...; material: water...
TACCTGATATTTTGGGCAAAAGGCACCGCGAACCATCGGCTGCTCGGCAAAATTTACATGACGCTGATGCTCGTCACCGCGCTGGCGAGCCTGTTCATTCCCGCTACCGTTGGTCCAAAGTTCATCGGTCATTTTGGGTGGATTCATTTGCTTTCCTTGGTCGTGCTCGTGTCGGTGCCACGGGCCTACTACGCGGCCAGAAACCACAACGTGATCAGCCACAAATTCGCCATGGCCGGGGTCTACTTCGGCGGTATTTTAGTGGCAGGCGCATTCACACTGGCGCCGGGCCGCTATCTGAACCAGCTATTCTTTGGCTAGTGTCGTCGCCGCCTTCAGTCACGCATGCGACCTGCGTGGCGAAACATTTGCGGCTGACCCCAGCGACCGACTGCGCTTATACTCAGGCAAAATCAATAAGCCATGCATTGGGGAGCGCTATGAGTGAGCAGACGAATCAGCATTTCGAGACTTTCGATCTCAGTATTGAAAACAACATTGCCCATATTTGTTTGAATCGCCCAGAAAAGCGCAACAGTATGATTCCGTCGTTTTGGGAAGATCTGCCCCAAGTCGTGCGCGACATTGACAGCAACTCACGAGCCCGCGCTATCGTCATTTCTTCCAGCGGCCCGGTATTTACCGCCGGCATGGATCTCAACGCGTTCGCGCCGCAGGGCAACTTGAGCGCGGAAGAAGCCAAGCGCGAACGCATCCGCCACGGTGCAGCGTTTTATGACACCGCGCGCAAAACGCAAGATGCATTCAATGCGCTGGAAGCCTGCCGCATACCTGTTTTGGCCGCGATTCAAGGCGGCTGCGTTGGCGGCGGGCTCGATATGGTGACGGCATGCGATATGCGTTACTGCACCCAAGACGCCTTCTTTACAATTTTTGAGATCAACATCGGTATGACCGCCGACGTTGGTACCTTTCCACGACTGGTACAGCAAATGCCCGAAGGTCTGGTGCGGGAACTCGCCTACACCGGACGACGTATGCCAGCCGACGAAGCGCTGAGCACGGGCTTGGTCAATCGCGTCTTTGCTAATCATGAAGAAATGCTCGCAGGTGTCATGACCATTGCCGCAGAAATTGCTTCAAAGGCACCGCTGGCGGTTTATGGCTGCAAGCATTTGATCAACTACTCCAAGGATCACACCACGGCTGATACGTTGGATTACATCGCGATCTGGAACGCATCATTCCTGCAAAGTCAGGAAATGCAGGAAGCCATGATGGCCAATGCGGAAAAACGCGAGGGCGATTTTGTGCCCCTACCTACGCGCCAAAAGAGCTTCGGCTCGAACTAAGCAGGGTTTGTCAGCAATAGATTCGCTACAAAGACGACGGGGAGAAAAACGATGACCATTCAGCTACGACAAATTTGCTTGGTTGCCCATGAACTTGAGCCAGTCATCGACGACCTGCGCAGCATTCTGGGCATCAACAGCTGCTATGTAGATCCGGGTGTGGGCAAATTTGGCCTTGAAAATAACCTAATGCCCATCGGCCGCAATTTCCTCGAGGTAGTCGCTCCAATTCAAGAAAATACGGCGGGCGGTCGCTATTTGGACAGACGCAGTGGCGACGGTGGTTACATGGTGATTACGCAAATAGATACGCTGCCAGAGCATCAACGCCTGCGCCAGTGCGCACTAGACAACGGCGTGCGCGTCGCCCACGAACACACGAGCGATCAATGGACGCTCACCCAGCTGCACCCGGGTGATTTAAAGGCCGCATTTCTCGAGCTGGAATACGATGCCGAAGAAGACTTCAACGGACGCTGGAATCCGGTAGGCGGCACCGGCTGGGAGCATCAGGTAAAGCAGGACGTCACGCTGGACTTCGTTGGGGTAGAGCTACAGGGCGATGAACCAGAGGCGTTGGCAGATTTATGGGCCAGATGCACCGATTTGTCCGTTGAGCATGATGCTGATGGCAATCCAACCATCGCCTTCAACAACGTCGTACTGCGTTTCGTCGCGGTCACCGATGGGCGCGGACCCGGTCTGGGAGGGCTCGACATCGCCGTGGCGGACCGGGAGCATATTCTCCGCGAAGCCAAGGCCCGCAAAGCCTATGTAAGCGATAATCAGGTCAACATCTGCGGCACGCGCTGGTACCTCAAAGACGCTTAGTCGTCGCCAACACGATCACCCACAATATGCTGGTCGACGAGCAACTGTATGTCGCCGTCGGCCATGCCGAGTTCTCGCATAATCTCTCGACTGTGTTCCCCGATATGAGGGGCTCGCTTAGGCCCGGCCTCGCTCATTGAGGCCGCGACAAATGCGGGCTTGAGATAGTGCAAGGCACCTAGGTCGCCGTCGTCAAATGTGCCGAGCAGGCCTTTCGTCGCAAGCTGCGGATCGGCAATCACTTGAGACAGCTCATTGACCACAGCGCAAGGCACATCAGCGCGGCCAAGCTCAGCCAGCCATTGCTCGTTGGTTCGATTCACTGCCACCCTAGCGATCAACGCGTAGAGTTCATCAATGCGATTTGAGCGCGCAGCGCCATCGCTGACCCAAGCCTCATCGGCTAACTCTGTTTCGCCCACCAACAGCAAAAACTGAATCCACTGCTTAGTGCTATAGGGCATGATCGCCATGTAGCCATCCGCCGTTGCATAGGGTCGTCGGTCACTCGACAGCAGTCGCTGATAGCCTAAATCGCCTTGAGCCGGTGACATGGTGTGACCGGCCAAATGTTCCGCCAAGTTAAAACTTGCCATGGCCTCTAGCATGGGCACTTCAATGCTCTGTCCCTCGCCGGTGCGCTCACGACGCACCAGCGCCGCCGCAACCGCTAGGGCCAAATGCAGGCCGACGACTTTGTCGCAGAGTATGCTGCGCACGAACTGGGGTGCACCGTTTGCGTCGGCGTTGAGGGCCGCGAGTCCAGAGCGGGCTTGAATGATGTCGTCGTAAGCTGGGCTATTGGCGTCAGGGCCGTCGCTGCCGAAGCCGGGCGACCAGCAATACACGAGGTTGGGTTTAATGAGCTGCAGCTGTTCATAGGCAATACCCAATGCAAGGGCCGACATACCGCGCATGTTATGAACGACAACATCTGCGTCTGCGACCAGTCGGGTTACCACGTCTTGGCCTGCAGCGTGCTTCATATCGATGGCGATACTGCGCTTGTTGCGATTGAAGTTGGCAAACCCCGCGCCGATGTCCGCACTCGGTCCAGGCCGCACTGCGCGAAACCCATCGCCCTCGAGGGGCTCAACCTTGATGACATCAGCACCAAAGTCGCCAAGAAATTGGCTGGCATAGGGACCTAATACGATAGTGGTGAAGTCCACCACCTTGATCCCCTCTAGCAAGTTCATCACAACGCTATGTCACTCCCGAAGTATCAGTCGAATTCTTTTTCGCCACTGGCAAATAACAGATAAAAGACCATGCCGAACAGGGTTACGCCTGCGGTCACTTGAAACACCAGATCCCAAGAACCTGTGTACTCGAGGATCAGGCCAGTGACCGCCACACCGACAATGCCGGGTATGGTGCCAGCGGTGTTGGTAATACCCATAAGCGTGCCTGCGTGACGAGGCGCAACGTCCATATGATTGACGTTGAAACCGCCGATACCTGCCGCGCCAAATAACTTGCCTAGGCATAGGATGCCGATTGCAGCCCATACCGTATCCACTGTCGTGACCAAGAACAGACAAATCGCTAAACCACCAAAGGCGATGGTTTGCATGATCTTACGCACCTTGGTGACGCTCATGCCGCTAACGATCATGCGATCGGCGATGTTGCCCGCAACGTTTAGACACAGAAATGACGTGATATGCGGCAGCATGGCGATGTAGCCAATATCGCCAAAGGGCACGCCGAGACCCTCGTTCACGTACTTTGGTAGCCAGGACAAGATGACGTAGAGCGTCCAGTTGTTGCAAAAGTGCGCGACCAAAATAGCCCACACCGCCTTACTCTTCAGAAATTCCCGAATGGGCGGCGTCGCCTGATTTTCTGCGGCCTCACTAAATCGCGCATTTGATTGGATAAAGTCGAGTTCTGCTGCGGAAATCCGCGGGTGATCTTGGGGTCGCGTGCTGACAATGTACTGCCAAGCGGCAAACCACAGCACACCAACCAGACCGAAGAGATAAAACGCCCATTCCCACCCAAGGTACGTCACGATGATTGGGGTAACGACTAAGGCAAAGACCGTACCGATAGGAATGGCGCTGGCGTTAAAAGCAATGGCTTTCGCGGTCTCACCCGCAGGAAACCAGCGCGTCACCAAGCTGTACACCGAGGGGAAGGTTACCGCCTCACCCAAGCCCATGCCGATTCTGGCAAGGTAAAGCATCATCAAACCACCCATGGCGGCCCAAGGCGTGATCAACGTAAACAGCGACCAAATCAGCACGCCCATGCCAAGGACGATTTTGCCGCCGTAGGTATCTGCCAACCGACCACCGCCAATTTGCATCATCAAATAGCCGATATAGAACGACGATAAAATGTAGCCCTGGGTTTCTAGATTCCAGCCGTAGTCCTCGGCCATTGGAATAATGGCCACAGAAATGTTGACCCGATCGATATAGCAAACAAATGTCGCTGCAAAGCACATGGCGATGATCGAATATCGAGTACGCCAGAACCCCTCCTTGGTGGCATCAAGTTCAGCCATGCTCCCTCCCGTCGCGTTAGCTTCTCCCTATCTGGAAACTAACCCATTAAACGGTAACCTGTCGCCCCTCTCACGACACCCTCTCACGAGCTCAACGTGGGATCCTCAGAAACCACGACGAGGGTTTTACCAAGGGTCCCACCTGCCAACATTTGCGCAAAGACTGCCGGTGTATTTTCAAGCCCTAGGCGTTTGTCTTCCAAGTAGCGAACGTCACCGGCGCGCAGATAGCCGCCCATTTCCTCCAAGAATCGGTCCTGATATTGAGCGACGAAATTACCGACAAAAAGATCGTGTACGACAACGCTGTTGCGCTCGAATGCAGCGTTGCCACGGGTTCGCCAGAGACTGCGGGGATCTTGGCCATCGTCGTTGCCATATTGGGAGATAAGACCACAAAGACTGATGCGGGCATGGACATTCAGCAGCGGCAAAACCCCATCGAAAACCGCGCCCCCAACGTTTTCAAAGTAGATGTCGCAGCCATCAGGACACGCTTGCCGGAGTTCTTCAGCGAAGCCGGGCGAGCGATGCGAAACCACAGCATCGACGCCCAGCGTTTTGAGATATTCAAGCTTCTCATCCGATCCGGCGATGGCCACGACCCGACAACCGTAAAGTCGGCCAAGTTGGCAGACCACTTGTCCAACGCCGCCAGACGCTGCCGACACCACCAGTGTGTCGCCGGGTTTCGGCTCACACTGCACCACTAAACCCGCATAGGCGGTCAGACCCAACATACCCATGACGCCAATCGCGGTGGAAATAGGGGCCAAAATGGGGTCTATCTTGCGGGGGAACATGTAGCCAAACACATCGATGTTCGCGCCGGTCAAACCCCAAGCCTGCCAGCCGTTGGTATTGAAAACGATGTCGCCCTCGGCATAACCGCTCAAGCGGCTTTGCACGACCTGAGAAACAGTGCGGCCATGACAAATGTCGCCAGGTTGCTCTGCACCGCTGCGGCGACGGCCCCACTGATAGGGGTCGAGTGAGAGATAAAGGGTGCGGGTGAGCATTTGATCTGGACCGGGTTCGGGTATGTCTTCGACTTGCCAACGAAAATCCTCCGCGACCGGCCATCCGGCTAGCGGTTTTCTGGCCAAACGCCAAACTTCATTGCTCATGCACCAATACTCCCCAAAAAGGTCTGCAAGGCCTCGCTCGGGCTACTGCTAAAGAGCGATCCCCTGCGCCGTCTGTAAATGCCAGTGTAGCCGTTGGCCAGCAACCACGGTAAGACGCCTTTCGAAGACAAGTGCGTATTCCATCGTATATCGGCCGCTGGCATCTGGTGGATAGACCGCACTCACCACATGTAGAACTAGGCGGTGAGGACCACTGACCGGACCCTCTGCCTTGTTTACTTGGACCTTGCCTTTGTGGGCTGCCGTGATGCGCACTCTGGCGATAGGCAGGTTGACGTCGTCTGGAATCCAAGACAACCAGCCCATGCCAACGGGCTTGCCGTCGAGCAGCACCTCGCCCTCCACCGCATTGCGTTCTGGCTGCTTTATTTTGTCGCGCAAAAACTCGTGCCGAGCAAGCCACCGCAGCAGCAACTCTCCCCAAGTACTTACCGCGGGATGCTTGGGGTCGGTGCCGCGATTCAAACCCAAGCCATGATCGCCAAAGTTAAAGATATGCAGTTCCGCAGGCACGTTTGCGGCGAGCAGGGCATCGTATAACAGCGTCGATTGGTTAGCGGGCACCACAGAGTCTTGGTGATTGTGAACAATAAACGTGGGCGGTGAATTGGCGCTCACTTGAGTATCCATGGGCAAGTATTCGTCAGCCTTGCGTCCGCGCTTAGCCCCATTGGTCACTGCGTAGACGGGCACCACAAAGTTGGGACGGCAGTCTTGTCGGTCTATGTCATCTACTATCGAATCCGGCGCTGGCTCATCAGATGCCAGCGCAGTTGCCAAGGCCAGGTGACCGCCTGCAGAAAACCCCAGCATACCCAGGCGAGTAGGGTCCAAGCCAAGCGTCGCTGCGTGATAGCGCACTAAGCGAACCGCTCTTTGACCGTCCAATTTGCTCACGCTGCTGTGATACCGCGGCCCAAGTCGATAACGCAGCACGAAGGCGTGGATGCCGGCCGAATTCAACCACTGCGCAACCTGACGACCCTCGTGATCGCTCGCCAGCGTGCGATAGCCTCCGCCTGGACAGACAATGACTCCGCAGCCGTTAGGGATGGCGGCCAAATGCACCGTCAGTTGCGGTGATTTCTCAGAATCAATGTCTAGACATGCAGGCGGCCTATCCCAGAGAGTCCATACCTTGTCGCTCATTGTGCCAACGCTCCTATCCTCGCCCAAAAGTACGCCAACCAATGCTCTATCCAGTGACAGTGACCAGACCGATGCTGCCCGTCATGTCACACTGGGTGCGATACAACAGCTTATTTCACAGGAGAGGTTCATGGTCTACAACAACGTTATTTTGCGAGCCAGGGACGCCAGCGACATTGATGAGTTAACGAAGCTTTTGACCACCCAGGCCGAGGTGTCACTGACCGAGCCCGGGTGCGAGAGGTTTGAGGTCTATCATTCCGAGGCAGAGCCAGAGGTTTTTTTGCTGATCGAATGGTGGGCTACCCAAGAAGATTTGGATATTCATCGGGCCACTTCACACTTTGTGTCGGTCTATCGCCCAAGGGTTATGCCGTTGGTTGAACGATTCCCGCATCCAAGTCGACGCCTGATCTAAATTCATGGCGCAAGCCATCGAAGTCCGAGCCATCGAAACCTAGATTCAAATCTGAGAATCGTTTTGCAGGCGAAGAATAGTGATCAGGCTAGGTCGTCTATCTATTTCTAGCGTGACGAGAAATGCAGGCTTTATCGATAATCCAAAACAAAAAAAGCCCGCTTAGCAAAGCTAAACGGGCTTTTTGATCTCAACTTAGGAAGCCATACCTCCCGGACAAGGTGCAACTACGTTCCGGTGGTACTCGTAGCAGTCGTAGTAGTCGTAGACGTTGTCGTCGTGCTTGTTGTGGTAGGCGGCACTACAGGCGGGTCAATCACCGGGCGAATTGGTGTGGTAGTACCGTCATCGTCAGCGGCCACTGCAATCAGTCCCAAGCCCACAACACCCAAGGTAACCGCCGCTGCGACTGAGATGCCGCCTGCTGCGCCCCCAGCTCCTGCAGCGCCCTCACCACCTGCAGCGCCCTCAGCCGCATGCAGATTGGTTGAACCCAGAGTGAGCAAGGCTGCAACGCCAACTGCTATCGCCTTTTTCTGGAAAGTAACCATATGCCAAATCTCCACATTTGTTGTTTTGGCTGCACACACGCAACCAACGAAACGAGGAGGCTTTATATAGCAACGGTTTCATACGGCCCCGAGGCATTTAGACAACCTGTACCATTTGGCAGACAAACGGTTGTTTTACGGGGTAGCCAGTGGCTTGGTTCGAAAGCGCCAAACCACCGATAAGCGACACTAGTGCGAGTACTTGTCTGAATTCGCCAGCATGTAGGCTGCGCCATGCACCTCATTGATGGCTGCATTTTCGCCAAATAAGCGCTGCTTTTGGCCACCATAATTTTCACGGTTCGCTGCCAGCGGTGCCAATTGTGCCGCGCGCTGTTGAGCCAAGCCTAACAGTTGCTCAATGTCGCCGACTTGCTCGACAAATCCGGCGGTCTGAGCAGTGGGACCTGTCCAGCGCTTGGCTAGCTGTACCGTTTCAAAAAACACGGATGCTGGTAGTTTGTGTTTAAACAGCGCCAACTCTGGGCTTGGGATCGACAAGCCGATCTGCATCTCATTGGCGCACATAAACCCTCTGTCGGCCCGCATAAAACGCACGTCGTGGCAAAGCGCCGACATGAACCCGGCACCGAAAGCGTGACCGTTTACCGCGCAAATTGTCGGCATGGGGAAGGTCATGATGCGGCTCATGAGCCCCATGAATTCAGGCCCAAAGGCAGCACGATCTCCCGCCGCAGGATGAGCATCAGGATCTTGTACCCAATCTAGGTCTAGACCATTGGAAAAGAACTTCTCGCTTGCCGACGTCGTCACCAGTGCGGCGGGGCCGGTAGATGCCTCGACTTCACTGAGCACCGCGTCGATGGCTCGCACAAAGGTAGTATTCCATCTATTTTCGCCCGCATTGAGTGTCATGGTGAAAACATCGCCCTGACGGTCTAGATCAATCATAAGTTCCCCCTTTCTGGTTTGTTCTGCCCAGCAGTGTGGTCATTGCCTAGCTGCAAGGCAATATGTGCATATCCATGGCCCATCAATCGTCGCAAGCATCGTCGTAACCACACTTGAAGGCATGACCGTGCCATATCACACTCGGAACAGTTATCCATTTCGAAACGCTAAGGGCGCCGCATGAGCAAAAACCCGTCCCTTGGGGACAGACCCATCGAGTCAACCGCAGTCTCCCTGCTAGAGGGGCTTGCTACGACCCGAGCCATCAGGCGCTATACCGATGAGCCTATTCCCGAAGCCCATCTACGCGACATTATGTTCTCAGCAACTCGAGCGCCCAGCGGTTCCAATCGGCAACCTTTTCGCTTCATGGTGTTGACCGATGGCAATCGAGCAGCACAAGCGAAGGAAATCATCGCCAAATCGGCGCAAAACATCTGGGCAGAGAAAGAGCGTAATGACGGCTATGCGCAAGGTTCCGGCGCCGATCCGGATTCGCCAAAATCTCGCATGGCAAGAACGATGCGTGGCTACGTCGATAACTTTGGCGCAGTGCCTGCGCTAATCTTGCCCTGCATGATTCGCTACCGCGCACCTGACCCCATGGAAGGGGCATCGGTTTATCCTGCAGTGCAAAACTTGCTGCTGGCCGCGAGAGCCTTGGGTTACGGCGGCGTCATTACCGGCTTTCACAGGCCAGTCGAGCAAGAACTCAAGACCCTACTGGGCATCCCTGAAGAGGTATTCGTTTCTTGTACGCTAACGCTGGGCAAGCCTCGGGGAGGTCACGGCCCGGTGCGTAGGCGCCCTCTCGATGAATTCGTTTTTACTGATACTTGGGGCTTATCCGCAGATTGGGCCATCGATCCGCCCGGCACACGCTTCACCAGCGCTGGGCCGCCGAAGAAAACTAGCTGAGGAAGACAACATGCTGACGATTTATCACGTGCCCGGCACCCGCGGCGTCAGACCCATCTGGCTCTGCGAGGAACTGCAGATTCCCTACAGCGTCGTGCCCGTGGACTTTACCCCGGAGTTTCGGGCAAGCAGCGAATGGCGAGCCATGAACCCGGTTGGCAAGGTGCCAGTGCTACGTGATGAACTCGGCGGTGAAAGCGAAGATTTATTAATGTTCGAATCTGGCGCCATGGTTCAGTACATTCTTGACCGCTATGGCAACGGCAGGCTGCAGCCTGCAACCGGTAGTCCTGAGCACGCTCTATATCTACAGTGGAGTTGGTTTGCCGAAGCCACCTTTGCCCGGCCCCTAGGTGAGATCGTCAATCACGGCCGAGAATTTCCCGGTGAGCAGCGCATCGACGCCGTGGTCACCGAGATGCAGGCCCGTGCTGCATTGAGCGCCAAAGCCTTGGGCGACGAAATGTCAGACAAGACCTTTATTCTCGGTGAGACATTTAGCGCTGCAGACATCATGCTGGGCTACACGCTGATGCTGGCAGATCGCTTTCTTGCAAACGGGCTGCCCGACAGCGTCGTACCCTATTGGCAACGGTTAACCAGCAGGCCTGCATACCAAAAGGCTGTCAGCTAGGAACGTACATCATGCAATCAAAGCAAACGGCAACAAACCTGCTGTCCACGCCAGCGCACTGGCTGCCATTCACAGCGAACAGACAGTTCCATCAAGATCCGCGCGTGGTGGTCGCCGCTGAGCAAAATCACTACATCAGCCAAGACGGCCGCAGGGTTTTTGATTCACTATCTGGATTGTGGTGCTGCGGCTATGGCCACAACCGAAGTGAAATCAGCGCAGCCATTGAGGCGCAGTTGGGTGTTATGGATTATGCGCCCGCATTTCAGTACACCCACCCCGGTGCCACCGCGCTGGCCGAACGCCTCACCGACATGGCGCCAGGTGACCTAAACCACGCACTATTCACCAACTCCGGTTCTGAATGCGCGGATACCTCGCTGAAACTTGCCAGAGCCTACTGGCGCAGCAAGGGCCAACCCACCAAAACGCGATTTATTTCCAGACACAAGGGCTACCACGGTGTGAACTTTGCTGGCACCAGTTTGGGCGGCATTGGGGCGAACAGAAAGATGTTCGGGCAATTGGGCGATGCCGATCATCTGCCTCATACCCTGCAACCTGATTTGGCCTTCACCAAGGGCCAAGCGGACACCGGCGCAGAGCTAGCCGATCACCTCAAGCAGCTGATCATGCTCCATGATGCCTCGAATATTGCCGCGGTCATTATTGAACCCATGTCTGGCTCGGCAGGGGTCATCATTCCACCCAAGGGTTACCTGCAGCGCTTGCGCGATATATGCGACGAAAACGACATACTGCTGATCTTTGACGAAGTCATTACCGGCTTCGGCCGCGCTGGGGAGGCCTTCGGCGCCGATGCTTTTGGCGTGCAGCCAGACATGATGAACATTGCCAAGGGCCTGACCAATGGCGCCATTCCCATGGGCGCCGTGCTGACTTCCAGCGAGATCTACAACAGCATGATGGCCATGGACATACCCGAGCACATGATCGAGTTGCCTCACGGCTATACCTACAGCGCTCACCCGGTCGCTTGTGCCGCGGCTCTGGCCGCTTTGAACGTGTTCCAAGACGACCAGATGGTGCAAAGAGCGCAATCACTCGCCCCGGTGCTAGAAGAAACCCTGCACAGTTTGCAAGGACATCCGCACATTACCGACATTCGCAACTTTGGTTTAGCTGGCGCACTGCAAATTGCGCCAAGAGATGGCGACCCGGTAGTTCGACCCTTTGAGCTCGGCATCAAATGCTGGGAGCTAGGACTGTACGTACGTTGGGGAGGCGATACCCTGCAATTTGGGCCTCCGTTTACAGCAAGCCCAGAGGACGTGCGTTCCATTGCCGATATTGTTGCAGAGGCTCTCGACCAGATCACATAGCCTGCATCATCGCAAATGGGGCCTGTTCATATTCGCGGCTAATGCCTACCATCTTCGAACACTCCATCGAGGATATGTTCATGCGATCTATCGTTCTCTTATCGGCAGCATTCGCACTAGCCGCTTGCGCCGAAACCAACCCCTCGGCAGCAACCGAAACATCTGCACAGGACCCCGAAACCACAATCTCAGAACCGATCTCTGAACCCGAGGCTAAACCCCAGCCCGCTGGCCTTGACGCAATTTTGGCCGCGCAACCTGAAGCCGTTCAGGCTCGCTACACATTTCGTAACCCTGCCCAAACGTTGGCTTTTTTTGGCGTTGAACCCGGTATGACCGTGGTCGAAGCCCTACCCGGCGGTGGTTGGTACAGCAAACTGTTACTGCCGTACTTGGGTGAGGAGGGCGCGCTGATTGGCGCTAATTATTCCTTGGACATGCAGCGACTCTTTAGCTTTCGCACCGAAGAGCAGCTTAAGAAGCTCGAAACTTGGACCACCGATTGGCCCGCGAAGGCATCAACTTGGGTCGAAGACAACAACACGCCAATCAGCGGCTTCTTCTTCGGCGCCCAACCTGAATCTGTAGCCGGTAGCGCTGACGCAGTGCTCTTTATCCGCGCCCTACACAATTTGGCAAGCTATCAAAGCCAAGGCGATTTTCTGACCATAGCCATTGATAACGCCTACACGGCGCTCAAACCCGGGGGCGTGGTCGGCGTCGTGCAGCATCAAATGCGCGAAGAAGCGCCAGACGCGTGGGCTGATGGCAGTCGCGGTTATTTGAAACAGAGCTTTGTGGTCGCTCAAATGGAAGCAGCCGGTTTTGTTTTTGAAGGTGCCTCCAATGTGAATGCAAACCCCAATGATCAACCCCAAGAAGGCGACGTCGTATGGCGACTACCGCCTACATTGATGGGCAGTCGGGATAACCCAGAAGCGGCTGCAGCGATGCAAGCAATTGGCGAGTCCAACCGCATGACGCTCAAATTCCGCAAGCCCGCGGCTTGAGAGATAGCGGTATTCACGTCGGCGGTGACCTCGGGTTAGCGCCGACTTTCTTCGAGCACTCAACACCTTGACCGAATTCACTGCCATCTGGCTTACCGCAAAACTTGCCGGCATTACCACCCTGGTGCTGCTGGTGCTCGCCACACCATTATCTTGGTGGCTGGCCCACAGCCAGCATCGTCTGAAGCCCGCCGTTGAAGCGATTACTGCCATACCCCTGGTTATGCCGCCGACGGTACTTGGGTTTTATCTTTTGATCCTCTTCAGTCCAGATACCGCGTTAGGCAGCCTCTGGGTGGAGCTAACTGGCAGCACTTTGGCATTTTCCTTCACGGGGCTGGTGATTGCCTCGCTCGTCTACTCACTACCCTTTATGGTTCAGCCCTTAACCGCTGCCTTTGTGCAAATTGGCAAACAGCCCCTTGAAACAGCAGCCACCCTCGGCGCAAAGCCTTGGGATGCATGGCGCAGCACAGTGCTGCCCATGGCACGCAGCGGCTATCTGACAGCGGCCGTGCTGACCTTTGCGCATACCGTTGGCGAGTTCGGCATCGTGCTCATGGTGGGTGGCAACTTGGCCGGCGAAACTCGGGTCATATCCATCGTGATTTATGAAAGCGTCGAAACGCTGAACTACAGTCAGGCCCATGCCCTGTCAGCGGGATTACTAGCGTTCTCGTTCAGCGTGCTTCTGTGCGTCTACTACAGCAATCGCCAACTCGCTCCTAGCCTCTTGCCGAGCAGCCACCGCTAATGCTCGCGCTGAATATCAACGTTCCTATCGGCGACACCCAAATCAACGTGGAATGCGAGATACCACCCAGTGTTACCGCTTTGTTCGGCCCCAGTGGCTGTGGCAAGACCACTTTGCTGCGCGCAATCGCAGGCTTAACGCCCTGTAGCGGCAGCATTCGATTCAAAGAAGAAATCTGGCAGGATCTTGACCACCTCGTACCCTGTCATGAGCGACGGGTCGGCTACGTCTTTCAGGAGGATCGTCTCTTCCCCCACCTGAGCGTCGAAGAAAACTTGCGCTACGGCCTAAAGCGCGCTGATGTTCAGCAGGTACCCATCAAGCTACCGCTAGCAGATGTCGTAGAACAATTTGACCTAGCCAACTTACTCGGTCGCAAACCTAAAACACTTTCTGGCGGTGAGTCACGACGAGTCAACGTGGCCCGCGCCATTCTCGGCCAACCGCAGCTGCTACTGTTAGACGAACCTCTAAATGGCCTCGACAGCCAGCGTAAGACTGAGATTATTCCCTACCTCGCCAACATTACGCGAGAGCTTGATATCCCAACTATTTATGTCAGTCACCTCAATGATGAGATCGCCAAACTCTGTGACCACATGCTGGTCATGGGCAACAACACACTCATGCAACAAGGTCGCACGGAAGACATACTGCCAAGCTTGGGCTTACTGTCCACGAAGGGCGACGATTTAGGCGAGGCTGGCAGCGTGATTCAGGCAGCGGTGACCGGCTTTAGCGAGGCCTACTCGATGATCGACCTGGCGATAGGCGACCAGGTTATGCAGGTGCTGGGGCAACAGCGGCCGGCTACCGAAAGAGTGCGTCTCTTCCTCGCAGCTCGAGACATTGCCATCGCCACATCCAAACCGACCCAGCTCAGCATTCGCAATATGCTCAGCGTCACCATTACGGACATAGCACCTCTTACAGGAAAGATGCGCGGCTTGGTGGCCGTTCATCTGACAGTAAATGGCAGTGGTGAGCGCCTTTGCGCGCACATTTCAAAGGCAGCCTGCGAAGCCCTAAACCTGCAGTTGGGGGCCGAAGTTTTCGCCTTGATCAAAAGCGCGCGAATTTCCACTCCCGCCTAGGTGACTTTGGCTGCCTGCTACCCAGCGTCCCGCCAGTTACCATGAAAACCGTAGGGCACGCGATGGTCGAGCATCGCCTTCGCAAGCGGGCCGTCGGCAACATTTTGCGCATCGAGCACGACCATATGGCTAGCACCGCGATTGGCGTCAAAAACATAGGCCAGCAAAAAACCGTCGCCCTCTTCTGCGCCTGCGCGACGCGGCACAAAAATGGGCTCACTGGTGGCACAGCCCTCGCCCACATCGTAGCTGCTCAGCTTGCCGGTCTGGTGATCTATCGCAGCAATGACGTTGTACCCACCCACTTTCTTTGGCGGTTGAGTGTCACCGGCAAAGTAACCAAAACGGTAGGGCAGTCCTGCACGGCGCTCGTCCAGTCGAGGAAACTCGCAAACCAAATCATGCAACTGCTCGACTTGATAACGATCCGATTGGGCATTCAGATCAAAGGTCCAGCGTGCCAGCTTCGCCAGCGCTTTTTTAGGATCACCCGGTTTGCCGTCAACGCCCGGAAATAACGGCGCCTGCGGGTACTCACAAACATCACAGACGATCTTGCCATCGTCAGTGGTGTGCGCATTCATTGGGTGAAAAACATAGCTTGCTTCACCGCGAAACCATTGCAGATCTTGCACGGAGCCGTTGCGAGGCATGATGCCAATATGGCTACCTTTCTCGGGCTCCCAGGCGTAGACCGGACCGCCCTTGAACGCGCGCTCCAAGCTGCCGGTCAATGGCATGATGGGGAAAATGACATGGTCGCGGGTAACAACAAAGTCATGCACCATGGCCGCGTATGGGGCTGTAAATGACTCGCTACGCAGCAGCTTGCCGTCCTTATCGACGACGCTGAACGTCATATGCTCTGAAATTGTGCCGTTGGCGTTGTAGCCGAAAAACAACATCTCGCCATTTTCAGGGTCAATTTTGGGGTGAGCGGTCATCGGTCCTTTCAGCTTGCCGCCGTAGATATGGGGCCCTAGAGATTGCAACGTATGAGGATCGAGTTCGAAAGGCGCATGACCCTCTTCTAAGGCCAATAGCTTGCCGCCATGCCAAATGATGTTGGTATTGGCCACGCCGTCGGTTTCTAAACCAGCAACACTTGCATCGTTGTCCATGGGATTAAACGCACTGAACAATGAGCGCCCAGCCTCGCGTTCTTTGTGCCACTTGATCGTGCGAACCCAGCGATTGCGATAGGCGACTTGGCCATCTTCTATGTGAAAAGCGTGCACCATGCCGTCGCCGCCAAACCAGTGGTAATGACCTCTGGGAGCGTATTGGGGGTTTGGCCCGTTACGGTAGAAGCTGCCGTTGAGTTCCTTGGGTATTTCGCCTTCGATCACCAGATCGTTGACATCGCATTCCATCTGCAGGGGCTCGAACCCCCCGCGCAAATTGGGGTGGTTTGGGAACGGTTGAGCCATCTATCACCTCGAACTTTTTCGGCTCAACAGACTACTTCAAATCAACGCCTACGGGACAGTGATCGGAACCTAAAACATCAGGCCAAATAAACGCTTCTTTCACGCGCCGCATGGCGGACGTTGAGGCGTATACATAGTCGATGCGCCAACCCACATTCTTCTCCCTTGCGCCACCAAACTGTCGCCACCAAGTGTAGTGGTCGGGCTCGTCTGGGTGCGTGGCACGAAAGGTATCTACCCAACCTTCGCTCAACACCTGCGTCAGCATGTCGCGTTCGATTGGCAAGAAGCCGCTGGCTTTGTGATTGCCTTTTGGACGCGCCAAGTCGATCTCATGGTGCGCCGTGTTGAAATCACCCAAAACATACACTCTGCCGCGACTGCGAAGCTCATTGAGCCGATCAAAAACCGCTCGATAAAAATCGAGCTTATAGCCAACTCGAGAGTTGTCGCGATCCTTACCGTTGCCCTTGGGGAAGTAGATGCTGGCAACGGCTAGGCGCCCAAAGTGAGCAATGATAAAGCGGCCTTCATCATCGAAGCGCGCTTCACCAAGGCTCGTTTCTATTTTGCTTGGCGCGACGCGGCTAAGAATGGCGACACCGCTATAACCTGGTCGCTTGGCTGGCGAAAAACTCACATGCCAGTCTTTGGACGCCGTAATCTCTGGTGGGAGCTGTTCCGGGAAAGCACGCACTTCCTGCAGCGCGACGATATCTGCTTCGCTTCGCTGCAAAAACGGAATGAACCCCTTTTTGATACAGGCACGCAGTCCGTTAACGTTCCATCCGACGATGCGCATCTCTTCACTCACTAATCCAGCTCTCCAACAGCGGCCCTTCGTACCATCGAAAGGCTTTTTCCCGTAAAACAAAAAGATGAAAGGTCATAAAAAGCAGACAAGGCTTGCTAAGAGTTCAGCGTCGCAACAGTATCGCCGCCCAGCGGAACAGATTGAAAGCGTCAGCGAGTGCCGCCGCCGCATAGGTTAATGCAGCAGCCCGAAGTATGCGTCTCACCGCAAATTCTTGCTCTTCAGGTATGTAATTTCCCTGCTTTAATATGGGCAGCGCCTTGCCGAAACTTGCATCCCATTCTGTTGGCAAGGTCACTAAGTGGAGCAGCATTCGAAGCAACAGACCAGACAAACCAATAACCGCAATCGCCAAAATAGGCACCGGATGTCGGGTCACTAAACCTATGATCGGTGCCACCGCCACAACACCAACGCTGATTTGCCCGACCAAATTGACAATAGGCACCAGTTTTGTGCGAGCGTTTAACCGAGCGTCGTTTTGATGATGCTGAATCGCGTGGCCCACTTCATGGGCCGCGATGGCGACAGCGGTAAGAGATTTCCCGCGCCAATTTTCCTCGCTCAGCCGAACCATTTTACTCTGGGGGTCGTAGTGATCGCCGAGCTCTGTCATTTCGGCGCTAACACCTTCCAGTTCGAAACGTTCGATCAAGTGTTCTGCCAGTTCTCCACCAGTACCCGGCATGTCCGAAATATCGCCCGCGTGGCGCCGCATCACCCAGCGCACCCAAAAAGACGGCATAAACACCGCCAACAGCAGTAATGCAAAAAGCCAAATCACGGGTTTAACCCGCCGATAACCGCACGAGCACTAATAGCCCGTGCTCTCGCGTTGTGCCTCTGCGGTGCCTCGCGCAGCGGCGAGTTCCCTCGCTGCATTCTTCGTCATATGACCAGACTCAGAACCAAGGGTGACAAAATTGAACCCAAGGGCGAGGTACTTTTGCGCGTACTCAAGACTTGAGGTGTGAATACCAGCGGCTATCTTGTGGGCTTTGCATTTGCCAAGCAGCTCTTTCACCACCACCAAATGCTCCTCCTGCGGCTGGTCACCCATGGCCGGCAAACCCAAGGATAGAGCCAAATCCGCGGGGCCGATGTATACGCCGTTTAGCCCTGGTGTGCTCATGATATCGTCGGCGTTGGCGATACCTTCGGCCGTTTCGATCATGGCGATGCAGGCAATTTGCTCATTGGCCTCCACAGCGTAACCCCGGCCGCCATAAAGCGCGCCGCGAATCGGTCCGAAGGAGCGATTACCCAAGGGTGGATAACGACAGGCCATCACGGCTTGTTCCGCTTCCTGGCGATTATTGACCATGGGTATGACGACGCCATAGGCGCCTGCATCAAGCGCCTTCATAATTTCATAGGGTTCATTCCACGGCACCCGCACCAAGGGCGTAGCGTTGGAGGTAGATATGGCGGGCAGCATGTTCACTAGGTCTGTGTAGTCGATGAGTCCGTGCTGCATATCAACGCAGATCCAATCAAAGCCGAGCTGAGACATAGCCTCTGCCGAATAATTATTTGCCAGACTGAGCCATAGGCCGATGGTTTGCTCATCGCGCTGCCAAGCCGCCAGTGATGTGTTTTCCCTCATTCTTTACCTTCTTTTCTCTAATGATGCTCTAGCTACTACAGACGGCAGAACCATCCAACAAGGACGAAACGATGCCCGTATGTTCTAGCGTTGGCAATAAGACCGAGACAGGGTTCTTAAGGGTTCAATCGACGGAAATTGCAGAAACAGGCGCTTCAGGCTGGCCCGTGTTTGCAGGCAAAAATCCAGCACGTGGCGATAGGCAATTTCGCGATTTTCTTCGTTGTAAAAGCCGTGACCACTGGCTTTGATCCGCAGCCATTCATAGCTTTTCTCAGCGTTATCCAAGGCTGACTTCATCGCTCGAGCATGCTTAATCGGTGCGCGTTTATCAGCGGTACCGTGGATCAATAGCACGTTAGCCTCAATCTTCGCAGCGTTGTAAGTTGGTGATCTGGCTTGCTGCAGTTCTTTGTCTGTTCCCAGGGTTTGTCTCAAGTATTCAAGACCGCTCGAAGACTCTCGGATATCCCCCTCTCGAAACATCATGGGCAAGTCGTATACGCCCATTGAACCGATCGCACATCGATACAACGCCGGTTCCTTCACAGCGCCCATCAACGCTGCGTAGCCCCCATAACTACTGCCATAGATGCAGATTCGCTGCGGGTCGGCAATTCCCTGCTCGATCAGTGAGCGCGTGGCGTCTGTTAAATCATCTTGCATGACACCACCCCATTGTCCTTGGCCAGCCGCCTCAAAGGACTTACCAAAACCACCACTGCCACGAAAGTTCAGCTGCAGCACGGCGTAGCCGTAATGCGCGAGCATTTGCACTGCCGAATCAAACCGCCAGCGGTCACGCACGAAATGTGGGCCGCCGTGAGGATGGACAACCATGGGTAAATTTTTCGACTGGTTCTGAGGCAAGGTCAAGTAGCCGTGCAGTTGTAAACCATCGCGAGCTTCAATCGCGATCGGTCGTCGCTTCGCCATCCGTGCAGGGTCGACCTGTTCCATGTAGCGAAACAAAAACTCCAAACGCTTGTCGTCTCGGTGATAGAGGAAAAACTCACCCGGGTTGGTATCTGAATAGACGAAAGCAAGACTCATTCCACCGTCCTTGGTGGAGCTGGTGATCACCACCTCGTTATCAGGAAAAACTCTGCGCAACGCTCTGTGTAGTACGGCCTTGTGATGTTGCTGGTCAGTATATTGGTATTCAGGAAGCCCAAACTCCGTGGCGACACCAATGATGTGACGCTGTTGATAGTCGAGCAAATAACGTGTCGGATCGACTGCGCCATTGTGATAAACCTTTTCCACACTCTGATCCCGAAGATCCATAAAGAAGAGGCCTTCAGTACCACCGTCCACATAGCCGGAAAAAAATACGCCTTGGTTGTCAGCGGCAAAGCTGATGGGTTGTGCATGGGATATCGACAACGTTCCTAACTCAAACTGCTGCCATTCGTCATTGTTGTTGTCGCGATAGTGAACAGTAGATCCAAAGCCCCGTCGCGCAACCGAAAACCGCACCTGTCCTTGGCTGTCCGCCAAGGCTCTTGCATGAGGCATCGGCAACATCCCTCGTTTCTTCTTTTTTCCCGTCAGCACATTCAGACGATAAATAATCGGCAGCGCGTGTTCACTTGACACCCACGTGTTGCCTTGGAGACGCCAAGGATAAAAGGCAATCAAAATATGTTTTTCGTCATCCGGCAGCGTATCGATGATGTCGTAATGACCGTAATCGTTTTGTTTCCGACTGAGGTGGGAGCCGGTTTGCATCCGGCCCGACTGCCAGCCCAGTAAAAACTTATGTTTGGAGCCATCAACATTCACGCCAATCAGTTCGCCAATGTCATACGGCGTATTGTCCCACGCGCGAGATTCGCGCGTGCCGTACACTAGGCGGTCATTTGCAACCCAAGTAACGTCGCCGACGCTACGATTGCGCCCGCGGACGAAAAAGCTGCTCAGAGGCTTGCGAGTCTGCAAATCAAGAACCGCTAACTTTTCCTCACCATCCTGTCGAAATACCACAGCCAGATAACTGCCGTCAGGTGAAATCTGGGCAGTACGAATGGCCGTATCGCTACTAAATACGGAAATAGGTAGCTTCGTTTGGGCTTCGCTCACTGACGCAGATTCAGCTGCAACGAAGCTGGCTGACCATGCGCCCAAGGCCATAAACAGAAAATAACGAAACATGGCTGATTCCTCGTAACGTGGAATCACGAAAGTACTCAGGGCCGCAGCGCTAACAAAGCGTCATCGGGTAACTTCCGCTCAATTTGGAAAGTGCATCACGTTTCACGAGCAGATTCGGGCATCTAAAGTCCAGATACTTGGGAGTTGACCTGATAACGACGAGCAAGGATCGTTGGTTGGCTCAATCACCAAGCAGCCATTTCATGACCCTCAACCAGCAATTTATCGATCTTGGCAATGCCACCCGCGAGCTCATCGGCCTGCTCAATGAGGCCGACGAGCGCTTCTGGGTTATGTGCATGCAGCGAGCACTACCCAAGATTGAGGATCACGAACTAGCGGGGGCTACTCTGGTGCTCGGATGCTATGGCGGCATGGACACTTTTTCGGATCTGCAGCTCAGTAAAGACCTGATAGATTCTGACCCTGTGCGGTATCGCAACTTGAATGGTCGCCTCGACCACTTGCGCACCAAAACCTTTGAAGCGGCTAGGAGCATCGCTGCGCGACAAACGTGGTGATCCGCGCACGGAACTAGCAGGCCAAGGACAAGGAGGGAATGACGATGGAACTATGGACTGCGGCGACACCCAACGGCTGGAAGGTCAGCATTATGATCGAAGAGTTGATTGAAGCCGGCATAAATCTGGGTGAAGTCAGCGTAAGAAATATCAACCTCGCCAAGGGCGAGCAGTTCGCCGAAGAGTTTTTAGCGCACAACCCCAACGCAAAAATTCCGGTTTTGCTCGACGGTGAGCGGAGCGTCATGGAGAGCTGCGCGATCTTGCAGTATCTAGCAGAGAAGTTTCCGACTTCGTTGTTACCCGAAGGTGAAGCGCGCTGGGACATTTTGCCTTGGGTGTACTGGCAGGCTGCCAATGTTGGCCCCGTATTCGGGAACAAGCTCAGCTATACCCGTTACATGGACAGCGTTGCACAAGACGCCAAGGCCCACCCACTAGAGCGATTTGGCACCGAGGCTCTACGACTCGCCAGCGTTATGGACAGGCAACTGCAAAATCACAAATGGGTGGCGGGCGATACGTTCAGTATTGCCGACATTGCCCTGTATCCGTGGCTGCGCGGCTGGAAGTGGAGCAAGGTCGATATCACCCGCACTCCCGCCGTACTGGACTGGGTAAATCGGGTGAGAGCGCGGCCAGGGGTTGAGCGCGGTATCGCCTATGGCGTACCCGCAGGCGAAATCGACCAGTGGAGCGAGGAGCGCAAAGCCCAGTACCGCAGGAACGGAGCCCAGATCGCTAACCCAGCGAACCAAGGCTCCGCCGAATAGAGCGCGTTAAAATTTGGCGAAGTCAGGCTCGCGGCGTTCTTTGAACGCTGCTATCGCTTCTTGGTTGGCCGGGCCACCCATGAGGCTGCCCAAAGCCGCGGTCTCGATTTCGCTCGCCTCGCGAAGTGCCTCACGACGCGGCGCCATGAGCATTTCCTTGGTTGTAATCAGTGAGGCCAGAGGTTTCGCGGCGAGCACTTGAGCCTGCTCCATAGTGCGCGCAAGCAGCTCGACATCTGCAACAACTTCAAAGGCGAGGCCATAGGTCTTGCAGGTTTGAGCATCGAGCCATTCGGAACTCAGCAGCACCCAATTCGCCATTTGTGGGCCCATCAGGGCGGGAAATGTCACCGTGCTCGCCGCCTCAGCGGTAAGACCGAGTGCCGTGAACGGACAGCGCAGCTTGGCGCTCTCAGCCATAAACACAAGATCCACAAGGCCCGTAATCGTGCAACCGAAGCCCACGCCGACCCCGTTAATGGCAAGCAATATGGGTTTGGGAAATTCGATGAAGGCTTCGAACATACCCTCAAAGCCGTGCACAGGCGCCGCCTGCTTGCTGGGGCTATCTGCCAGGTCCATACCGGCAGAAAAAGCCCTGCCCTCGCCGGTGATGATCAAAACTTTCACGGCATCATTTTCAGCAGCGGCCAGAAGCTCTTCGGCTACCGCATCGAACATTGCGCCGTTAAAGGCGTTTAACGCTTCGGGTCGATTGAATCGCAGCACGCGCACGGCGCCCTGATCGTGTGTTGTCGTCAACATTCTTATTTATTCCTTGTTTCGTCTGGCAAATCCTTCATGCGCGCCTGCTCGCCTGACGGCGCTGAAACCCCCTGCAATATCGCGACATCTGCCACAGAAGCCTCCCAGCGATGACAAGCGAGCTGCTGGTAAGCATCGCTCTTATACCAAGCATCGGCCGAGACTTTATCTGCAAATCGAATCAGCACCGTGCGCGTATGCGGCCACTGGCCTTCAAGCACGGTAGGTGCTTCGTCCACTGCAAGCATCTCGCCGCCGTATTGCCCAAAAATCTCCATGAACCCAGCCTCATATTGGGCATAACGTTCTCGATTATGGATGTTGATCTGTGCGATCAAATAAACGCTCATCACTGCCCCGTTTCATGTGCGATCGTAACGGCAATCGCCGAGTGGCACACCCATCGGATGCATCTAAAGCTGCATATCCCATTAGGCAAGGAACAGATCGAATGGGGGAGAGCGCGAAAAAGTAAGAGGCAAGAAAAGGGATTCGCGCCCACTGCTGACGCTGTGGTCACGTGGGCATTGAAAGTGATCACAAAAAGTGCGCGCGAATCCAAAACCGTATGATCTGGAGTGATGAGGCAATTTTAGTTAATTACACTCACGTAGATATTTGACAGAAATTATCATACTAAGGCGACAAACCCAAAGCTAACCTTTGGTGCATGTCTAGTCTTCATGAACGTATTACCAAGGCACGCAAACCACGTGGCTTGTCCCAAATCAACTTCGCCGAGCGGTTGGGTGTTACCAGAACAGCCTGCAGTCACTGGGAGACTGGCAGAGCCAAACCGTCGACCAAACACATTGAAAAAATCGCCAAATTACTGGGAATCGATGCCAACTGGCTCATCAGCGGTGTCAGAACCAAGAGCGATCGTTTAGCTGATAGGACCGAGCATTCGAATACGAACCTCACGCTTGAATCGCGAGCCTCGTAACCGGGATTGTTCGATAGAGAAACGCAAAAAGTTGCCGCAGATTATTTTTCCCTCTCCCGAGGCCAACGCAAGCTGGTCAGAGACCTGATCAAAGCATTGCATTCCTGAGGCCGAAGAGGCCACTCGCTGTCGAGCCGCCACCGTCTGTTCGAGATAGGCACCACAACGCCTAATACCAAAAGTTAACGACCAATCCGCGGAGCGCGTAAATTCAAGAACGAAAA
>ERZ802822.640-NODE-640-length-23746-cov-8.442984_pt1 | contig 23746 bp, 23 predicted proteins | sample MGYA00345649_ERZ802822 | MGnify/ENA primary metagenome ERZ802822 (study PRJEB30503, sample SAMEA104212359) | marine metagenome | biome: Westerlies Biome; feature: [SRF] surface water layer (ENVO:00010504) within the epipelagic zone...; material: water...
TGGGGCGTTGAAGTCAGAAGACTTGATCTAGGTATTGGTGATTTCCCAATTGAGTGGATCATCGATGTTTTTGGTCTCTTTGTAAGCGCACTCGATGTGACAGCGGGTATAGTCGCGGCGGTGCTCATTATAGGCTTAGCGTTGTTGTTTAAGTATACCAGGATGGGACTGGGCTTGAGAGCGGTTGCAGACGACCCTGGTGCTGCCAGCTCAATCGGTATCCCCTTGAAAAATATCATGTTATTAGTCTGGTCAGCAGCGGGCGTTGTTGCTTTGGTAGCGGGAATGATGTGGGGTGCCCGAGCTGGTGTCCAATTTGCCTTGGTAGATTTGGCACTCAAAGCACTACCTGTTTTGATCATTGGAGGATTTTCTTCAATACCAGGGGCAATTATTGGTGGGTTAATAATTGGTGCCACGGAAAAAGTATTAGAGGTTTATATAGGCCCTTTTTTTGGAGGTGCTATCGAAGGCTGGGCGCCATACGTTCTGGCTATCTTTTTCTTGCTTTACAGACCTGAGGGACTGTTTGGTGAGAAAATAATTAGGCGAGTTTAAACGATGGAGCAAAATGTGAGTAGTAAAAACATTATTCTAGGATACACAAAATCTGATCTGACAAACTTCTTGATTGTGATGATACTTTCTTTTGTTGCAATCCCGTTAGTCGTGAAAACTGACTATTGGTATTCATCTATACTAATTCCTTGGTTGTGTTTAGCTTTAGCTGCTATCGGTCAGCAGATCGTTATGGGTTACGCCGGGCAGTTGGCTTTAGGAGCGGCCGGCTTTATGGCTGCGGGTGCCTTTGCTTGCTTCAACTTGATCCTCAGAGTGCCAGACATACCGTTTTTTGTTGCACTCGGATTATCTGGATTAGTAGCAGCCGCTTTTGGAATTTTGTTTGGCTTGCCGAGCCTCAGAGTAAGAGGCATCTACTTAATGGTTGCGACACTTGCCTCTCAATTTTTCATTGTATGGATGATTGATAAATTTGGTTGGTTCAAAAATTATGATACGTCAGGAATTATTACTGCCCAAGATATAGTGATACTGGGCAAGCCATTTACTTCACCTTTAGAGATGTACCTTGTGATACTTGTTGTTGTGACCGTTTTGACGGTTCTCGCGGTAAATATGGCAAGGGGGAGTACAGGTCGTAATTGGATGGCAGTTCGAGACATGGACATAGCAGCGGAGTCTATGGGGATATCCTTGCTCAAAACAAAATTACAGGCGTTTGCTATATGCGCTTTCTATTGTGGGGTTGCTGGGGCCCTTTTTGCCTTTACTTATTTAAAGTCTCTAGAACCCGTAGCTTTTGACATTAAGTTGTCGTTTAAGATCCTATTTATGGTAATCCTTGGGGGGCTTGGTACAATTAGTGGGGCGTTCATTGGAGCAGCTTTTATTTTACTTTTTCCAGTCTTGCTAAATAGCGTTGGAAACAATGTCTTTCATGGGGCGATTGATGCAACCATAATTTCGTCGATCGAGCAGGTAGTATTCGGGGTTTTAATCATTGTGTTCATGATTTATGAGCCGTTGGGCATGGCTAAACTATGGGGCAACATTAAGCAAAGGTTCTCTCGAAATAAGTGAATCATAATGCAGTGAGTTGAAGCTGTTTATGCTTAAAACGTAATTACGGACAGTACGTAAATCTTATAGGTGCGGTATCCAGCCGCACCTTATTACTTTTATTGATCTACACCAATGCCGTCGCCGTAATCACGTTAGCAAGTATCTCTGTAACGGTCATCCGTAGAGATAACGCCATACAAAAAATAAACATACTTCCGAAAGGTTATTCAAAATGGATATGATTTTCAAACGTATTTTTTCTATAAAGATACCAGAGTTTTGTATGAGCCATTGGTTATTTAGAATACCATTGGCCATAATTTTTATACAGCAGGGTTTATCTAAATTTCCAGTTACTGCAGAAGATGCTGAAGCTTACGAACTACCTTATTTGGTCTGGTGGTTTGTATCATACGGTGAACTTGGGGCAGGTATAGGCTTACTAGTCGGCGGATTATTTGCAGCCAGATTGGCGTCAATTCAGAAGCTAATTCCTGAACTTGGTGACATGGTGACACGATTTTCAGGGATAACAATCTGTTCAATAACTACAGGAGTTATTTGGATAGGCCAGCCGGAAAGCCTTGTCGACGTAATACTTTATGATAACCTTCATGTCTTTTTGTGGGTGGGCGGTCTTTTCTTTGCACTTAGAGGAAACAGGACTTAAGTTTGATATTAATTAAGGGAAATAAAATGAAAAAAGTTGATCAAGGAAAAGCAGAAACAGCAGCAGAGATATATTCTAACATAAAGATGAAAACTATGGTCGCTATTACGGCATCGTTTTTTGGTTTGATGGTTTTGGCGTTTATAAGCGTATTTTTAAAGGCCTAATAGTCCTTATGGAATTTATATCCATACTACTTACAGCATTCCTCTTTGGAGGGATGCTTCTATTTTCGGTAGGATTTGGGACACTAGCTTTTAAGTTTTTAGAGATCGCGATCGCCCGTCAGTTCATACGAAACACTTTTCCATTTTTTTATTTCTACGTGTTTAGTATTTCCGCGGTATCATCTGTTATTTTGTATTTTCAAAATTTTGACGCCTTTGTATTAATGGTCATAATAGCCATTACGACTATTCCCACTGCGTTTTTTTTAATGCCTGCAATAAATTTCTTTTCAGATCACAAGTTAAAACGTCGATTTGTTTTACTACATGGGTTTTCTGTCCTTATTACGCTTGCCCATATTATTTTATCCGCTTCTGTCCTTCATTTACTTTCATAGTCGGTAGATATCTGCTGACTAGGGGATCATTAAATATCTGTGCGTCTGTTAAATTGCTGGCTGAACGTCATATTACTAACTCATTATTCTCGCTAACACTTTTATTGTAATTTAAGCTTTTATCAAAGCCGTTGTATTTTGTTGGAAATTGGACGAACACTATATGTGAAATTTATCGGTTTTTGAAAAGGAATAAAAAATTCATAAACTTTCCTGACAAAAAAACTCAAGTATCTGAAAACAAACAAAATTCTTGACATTTTGGCCGTTAATAATATTTCCATTTTATGGTCCGAGCAAGCTAATCGCAAGTCAGGGTCTTTTTTTTTTATAGGATGATACTTATGCAAGCTTGTGAGAAATGTAATTTCTACGAAAATCAAAACAAGGTCAGTGGATCTTGTCGGGTAAACCCACCAATTGTTTTACAGTCAGACAATAAAGCTGTTTGGCCAGTCGTGACAGTCGAAGACTGGTGCGGCCGCTTTGAATCCAAAGCAGCTTAAATTTTATTAACTCTCATTCAGCGTGCTTATGGCCTATGCTGAATGAGAATAATTCTATACCTTATTAGAGTATAGTGGTGTTCTAAAACCTCTAGGTTGCTAGAAATAATAAACATTACTCTCATAATAAACATTTTCTCTTAGTTAAGCACCAAGAACATCATTATGAAATTTTTGTCTTGCTTATTTATTATTGTCCTTTGCTACTTGATTAGGGTCTACTGTCATGTCTATTTATGAACACTGAATGGTGTTTGCGCACATGCTACAGTCAAGATATGGGAAAATACGTTCTTCTGAGGTGAAGCTAAAAGAAAATGCTTTGCCGATAGCCACAATAAGTTATTTCTTACTCTAATTAAAATAATCCTGAATTTATTAAATATAAAAAATACTTTTGAAATTAAAAATTCGCTTTGGATAAAAAAGTGATATTTTTGACTTGATTGTAACATGAAAATCAACAATACAATTCTGATATCTGGATGCCCACGTGGTGGAATGGTAGACACAAGAGACTTAAAATCTCTGGGCTTAATAGGCCGTGCCAGTTCGAGTCTGGCCGTGGGTACCAGATAATTTTACAATTTCCCCTAAAAATATGGCTATAAGCAGGGATTTCTATAGAAAAGGAACTCTTTTGTATCAAAACTGTGTGCGAAGAGATGTGCGAGTTCGGTGATTATTTAGGTGGACTGGATGAGGATACCGAAATGCAGAACCTCACGTTATATACAGAGCAGAAAGCCGATGGGATCTATCGCTACAGATGAAGGGTGCCAAAAGAGCTGGTATATAGACTAGGCAAAGGCTACACGTACCACAATCTTGGGCGCACTAAAAAAGATATAGTGAGCAAGTGGTCAGCGGCTGACTCAAAGATTGAAGAGATTTTAAACGTAGCTAAAAAGAATGCAGACAAGGTGGCAGAAATCTCGGGGCAAAAGGACCACCGGTCACTGATCTTGCTAGCTCGTGAGGGAGGAATACGGAGAGGCAGCGGATGACACTTCCGCACCCATGGCCAGCACTGTCCTCAAGGTTTCTTGAACTTATTTGATTCCGATTGAAACAGCGATCACTTCGGTAACTGTGCCGGCCTCTTTCAACCAGATAGCTCCTTCCAACGCGATTTCGTCAAACGGTTTCATGGACATTTTGATGTTGGCAAGTTCAATACCGCAGCCATCCGAATTCATTCTTATTTGCACGTTGTAGTCGGCAACGCGTTTGACGGGGGCTAGGGCCTTCATAGTGGTCTCCTCAATTTCCCAAAGCCATCTGAGCTCCCAAAACCCTGCGATCAATAAATGGGACTATATGAAATTATCGTTAGTATACAAATATTGTTTTTCAGACATAAACTGAGGTGTGTAATCGCCATGAAAACGATCTCTGGCACAGTTAAGCCAGAGTGCTCAGGTGACATTATAGGTTTTTGCCTGGTTAAATACTCCGCAAAATGCCTTCACACTTCGCGATATGCCTTGTGGGAATAATCACACCTCAAGCATTGTCTTTCGTGTCGTATGATCAACACTGAATTCTGCTGTGGTAAGGCGATAGGCTTTGGGCTGAAAAATTGATGGGCTTCAGCGCTATTGTCACTTGACTGTTGATTGTTAAATTTTAATTTGTATACTAACAATAATATTGTTTTGATACGAATGAAAAGGGCTGGCGTGATAAAATGACCAGCCAGCGGGCAGCAAATTGACGCTCTGTCAGACTGTTCTGCTGCTGGGAGATGCGAAAGTATGCGATTTGAGAACCCTTTTGAGCTACAAGAAGCGTATTCGATACTTGCAACCGGTGACTGGAGGGTGCTTGCCGGCGGCACAGATTTTTACCCGTCTTTGAATGGGAGGGTTCCCCAAAGCAATGTCCTTGATATCACCAATCTTAAATCCATCAAAGGTATTAGCCGGGATGAAGACGGTGACTGGCACATCGGCGCGCTGACCACTTGGACAGATTTGATCGAGGAAGATCTACCATCTTCTTTTGACGGACTTAAACTGTCCGCCAGGGAAGTGGGTTCGGTTCAGATTCAAAACCGGGCGACCGTCGTTGGCAATATCTGCAATGCCTCTCCCGCCGCTGATGGGGTTCCGCCACTCCTGACCCTTGGTGCACGGGTGAAAATTGGATCGATGGCAGGCGAGCGTCGCATGCCACTCCGTGATTTTATTCAGGGCAATCGAAAGACGGCTCTAAAGCCCGGTGAAATCGTCATCGGCGTGGTTTTGCCAGCAAACTCTACGTCCGGCGTGTCTTCTTTCCTTAAACTCGGCGCTCGGAAATATCTCGTCATTTCCATTTCGATGGTTGCATCACGCATTCACGTTTCTAACGGGTGCATTTCAGACGCAGCCATCGCCGTGGGGTCTTGTTCATTGGTCGCCCAAAGGCTCTTGGACCTTGAATCGCTAATCATCGGAAAAGAGGCAACTTCAGACGTCGTCGACCTTATCAAGGAAGACCATTTCAAAAATCTCGCAGCCATTGATGATGTGCGCGCGACCAAGGATTACCGAATGCATGCTGCCAAGGAGATGGTGGCGCGGGCGCTCACTCAAACCCTGGAAGCCACAATATGATCAAGGTCAATTTTGAGCTAAACGGGAAAAGTCGCACTGAAAGTGTGGATCCGATAAAGCGTTTGTCTGAGTTTCTGCGCGACGATATGGGACTGAGTGCCACTAAAGTTGGCTGCAATGCGGGCGATTGTGGTTCCTGTACGGTGATGATCGATGGGAAAACGGCTTGTAGCTGTTTAGTGAGCGCTTCCCAGATCAATGGTTCGAAAATCGAAACGCTTGAGAATATGGCCCGTGATGGTCAGCTGTCTCGCTTGCAACGCAGTTTTCTACATTTTGGTGCAGCACAGTGCGGCATCTGTACGCCGGGCATGTTGATTTCTGCCAAAGCCCTTTTGGACAAACAGCTCGAGCCGTCTCAAAAGGAAGTTGAAGACGCATTGGGTGGAGTATTGTGCCGCTGCACAGGATATAAAAAGATCATCGAAGCGGTGGTGCACGCCCATGAATTTGCGGATGAGGAGATTCTTCCCGAAGCAGGCAAGGGTGTTGGCGCAGCGATCCGACATCTTGACGGTCTTCCGAAGGTCGATGGAACCTTAAAATACGGTGCAGACACAATCCCAGAAAATGCGCTTTATGTGAGGGTTATTCGTAGTCCCTACCATCATGCGAATTTCACAATAGCTGACAAAGACGCCTTCGTGCGCGATACCGAGGGTGTTGAAGCCTTTTTCGATGTGACCGACCTGCCAGGTAAGAACTGTTTTGGGGTTATACCGCCCTTTGCTGATCAACCGGTTTTTGCAGGAAAAGTCGCCATTTTCCGCGGGGAGGCCGTGGCTGCCATCGTGGGGGATGAGGATGTAGTCCGACGTCTTGATGAAGGCGATCTCCCCATCCGCTGGACTGAGATTAAACACGCTCTGCTGCCTGATGAAGCAAGAGATGGGAATCTCAATGACATTCATGATGGCCGTAAGGGCAATATTCTGGTTGAGGGCTATGTTGAAAAAGGCTCGATCGCCAATGGGTTTGCAAACGCTCGCCATAAGGTGAGCGTCAGAACATCAACGCCTTTCATTGAACACGCCTATATTGAATTGGAAGCAGGGTACTGTGTGCGAAAGGGTGACCGATTGGAACTTTTTGGCTGCACCCAGGCAGCGATGATGGATCGCGACAGTCTGGCTGAGATCATGGGGTTGTCAGTTAATGACATTCGCATCATGCCTTCTGCGGTCGGTGGCGGGTTTGGCTCGAAATTGGATATTTCCTTCCAGCCCTATATTGCTTTGGCGGCATGGAAGCTCAATAGACCGGCTTTCATCAGCTATAGCCGCAATGAGTCGATGCAATCGACAACCAAACGCCATCCCTCGGAAATAGCGCTCGAGATTGGCTGTTCTGAGGACGGTACGATTACAGCCTTTAATTTTGAAGGAACCTTCAACACAGGCGCTTATGCAAGCTGGGGTCCGACGGTTGCCAACCGTGTGCCGGTCCATGCGTCTGGTCCCTATTTCATCGAAAACTACCGCGCAAAAAGCTATGCTGTTCATACCAACACACCTTCATCGGGTGCGTTCCGCGGATTTGGCGTGCCTCAATCGGCGATTGCCCAGGAAACCGCCTTTGATTTGTTGGCAGATAAGGTTGGCATCGACAGGCTGGAGTTCCGCATCAGAAACGCGCTTCAAAATGGATTGCCAACCGCAACCGGCCAGATCTTTGAAAAAGGTGTTGGGATCAAAGAGTGTCTGGAAGCAATTCAGCCCCATTGGGCGAGAGCAAACGCGGAAGCGAGAGCATTCAATGCAAAAGCCAATGGCTCTGTTATCCGCAAAGGTGTAGGGCTTGGTTCTTGCTGGTATGGGTGCGGCAACACATCGCTGCCAAATCCGTCTACGATCCGCTTTGGCATCAAAGCCGATGGGACCATTGTTCTCCATCAGGGCGCAATGGATATTGGGCAGGGGTCTAATACGGTCATCACCCAGATTGCGGCTGATGGTCTGCGGGTGCCTGTCCATTCCATTAAGCTGATTGATGGTGATACTGATCTGACGCCCGACTGTGGTAAAACATCTGCATCCCGTCAAACCTTTGTAACCGGCAAAGCAGCGCAGCTGGCAGGTGAAGCACTGCGTCGGCAGATCTTACGAAAAGCCAACGTGAGCGAAGCGGCGTCGCTTGAATTTTCTGACGGCCTCATCAAAGCGTATGAAGGCGATACATCTGTTGAAATTGAGTTGACCAGGTTGGAACCCAATGCGTTCGGCTACGTTTTTATGGCTGAAGAAACCTATGACCCGCCCGTTAAAGCGCTTGATGAGAAAGGTCAGGGTATGCCCTATGCCGTTTATGGCTATGGAGCGCAGCTCATGGAGCTGAGTGTTGATACAAAGCTCGGTACCATCAAGCTTGACCGCATTACCACGGCCCACGATGTGGGCAAGGCCATCAACCCCATGCTTGTGGAAGGACAAATTGAAGGGGGCGTTGCCCAAGGTATTGGGTTTGCTTTGATGGAAGATTATTTGCCGGGCAGAACAGAGAACCTGCACGATTATCTCATTCCTACTTTTGGCGATATGCCTGAGTTTGTAAATCTGATCATCGAGGTCGAGGACGCTGAAGGCCCCTACGGCGCCAAAGGTCTTGGTGAACATGTTCTGATCCCGACAGCCCCTGCAATTTTGAACGCACTGCGCGACGCGACAGGAGTGATTGTCGCTGCCTTACCGGCGACCCCTGACAAAGTGATGGCGGCGTTGATGGCGCACAATGAGGAATAGTTTGAATGTCTGATAAACCAGCAAAACCAGAAAAAATCAGGTGTGATGCCTGTCCTGTGATGTGTTACATAGCCGATGGCAATTCCGGCGCTTGTGATCGTTATGCCAATCATGGCGGTGAACTTGTTCGCCTGGATCCGTTGACTGTCATTGAAAACCAGATTGAAGAAGGAAAACCTGTTGTCGCCTGTCTGACAAATGGTGAAGACTGGGATGGCAGTGTTGTTCATTCCAAAGACCGGTTTATAACGGCGATTGGTGCAGGCACCACGTATCCAGATTACAAACCAGCACCGTTCATCGTTTCAAGTGAGGTCAATGGCGTTGACACTGTAACAGTCGTCACGGAAGGCATTTTCAGCTATTGCGGCGCCAAGATTAAGATCGACACGGACCGCCATCTTGGGCCCGAACGCAATCTTGTCCGGGTCGATGGCGAAGCCGTTGGTCACGTGACAACTGCTGAATATGGCTCTCAGATGTTGTCCTTGGGAGGTGTGCATCACCTCACAGGTGGCAGTAAGAAAGAAGGCCGTGTCACCTGTGCTACTCTCCTTGCACTGTGCAACGGGGAAGCGGTGACTTTGACCATTGACGATGGGGCTGAAGTTGTGGTGCAGGCCAACATGCCACCGATTATCAATGGTGTTGTTGAAGAGCGCATGCGCGTTGGGTGCGGCTCGGCCGCCGTGGGCATGTTTGCGTCCCAATGGAAAGACCTTGTTGATGAGGTTGTTGTTGTCGACGATCACATCACTGGTGTCATGTCTCAACACCAGGCTGGAAAGGTGATTGGTTGGCCGGAAAGCGGAATTAAGATCAAGGGCCGTCGTTCAACACCAGGTCGCTATTTCCAAGTTGCCAATCCCGGAACGGGATGGGGTGGGACGGATCTTGAAGATCCACTTACCATTCTTGAAGATTTCAACGACAAGAAAGCCTCGCCCGGACAAAGCCTTCTCATGGTTTCAACTACGGGTGAGCACTTTGCCTACTACGAATTGGATGACGACTTAAAGCCAGTTCAAAAGGATATGCCGGAACGGCTTAAGCCGTCCATTGAGCGGATCGATGAGAACTGCGAACCGGCGCTTTGTTCAGTGGTCTTTATCGGTGGTGCAGGTGGCTCGTTGCGATCTGGTGTTACAGAAAATCCGGTCAAGCTCACTCAGTCTGCGCAATCAGCATTGACCAATGTGACCTGTGGTGGAGCACCTTCATATAGATGGCCCGGCGGCGGTATCACGGTCATGTCCGACGTTGCCAAGATGCCGGAGAACTCTTTTGGATATGTTCCAACACCAGCCCTTGTGGCACCCATAGAATTCACCATGAGTTTGGAAGGCTATCGCGCGCTTGGCGGGCACGTTGATCATATCATTGATCTGGATGAAGCGATTGAAGCCAATTCAGGAAAGCAAAAAGACCATATTCTGAGCGGTCAAAGGTTTGTGGCAAATCACCAAAGCAATCCTTGGCCAACGGATGTTGGCAGTGGTAGCAAGGGATAAGATGGAAAAGGCATTTGTCGCACTGGACCAAAAGACTAATCGGATCGTGATGAGACACGGTCCGATTGATCTGTTTGTAAAGATCGATGCGGATGATCCCAATGTGCTTGGTGCGGCCTTAAGGTTCATGAATGAACCTCTTGGGGAGATTCTTCCATCCCTTTGCGAAGAGCTTCCCGTGCTGCTTACAAATGTTGAACATATCGCTTTCCCTCCGAAGGGCACGATTGCAGAAAAGATGTGTGAAAGTGCTGCTTCTTTTTCTGGGTTCGATATGGTTACGCCCATGATTTCTGTTGCTGGTTCGGTCGCTGACTATGTTTGTGGTTTAATCGACGATAATTTTGAGACGCGGCGCATCATTGTCAATAATGGCGGTGATATTGCTTTCAAACTCGATCAAGATCAGACGATGGCTGTTGGTATCTGTGACGATGTCACTGCGCCGGACATCTCAACAACCGTAACATTGGGCTGGCTAGATCCGGTTGGCGGCATCGCCACTAGCGGTTGGCGCGGCCGTAGCTTTTCCTTGGGCATAGCAGATGCTGTCACGGTTTTGGCCACAACTGCATCACAAGCTGACACTGCAGCAACGCTTATTGCCAATGCTGTCGATCTGCCAGGCTCGCCGAAGGTAATCCGTCAATCTGCCATTGAATTGTCACCGGACAGTGATTTGGAGGAACGAAAGGTGACCGTTGATGTCGGTGCGCTTTCGCAACCTGAAATCAGTCAGGCTCTTTTAAATGGTACCGAGATAGCCGAATGCATGAAAGCTGCAGGCCTCATTCATTCTGCCTATCTATCCTTAAGAGGGCATAGACGGGTCGTTTGTTCACCGGTGGGTGTTCGGACCGGCTCCAATTCCCATCAACTTAATCATATTGCGATTTAATCATGCCCGAAGTTATTGTTAGAAAAACAGTCATTAGTGTAGAAGAGATTTATCATGAGCGGGGTCCTGTTCTGGATCAACCGCATCGCCGAGCCTATATCGCCTCTGTAATCCAAAATCCGTTTGCCGGCCGGTATGTGGAAGACATTGTAAGCTTTATAGATGATCTAAAACCGCTGGGTTTAAGTATGGCGAAGCAGCTCATAGAGGCACTTGGCGGCGATGCCGGTGTGGTTGAGGCCTACGGAAAGGCATCTGTTGTCGGTGAAGATGGGGAACTGGAACATGCAGCTCTTTGGCATGCGCCAGGGGGTTATTCAATGCGCGAACAAATGCCGAATTCAAAGGCAATTGTACCTTCAGCAAAGAAGGTAGGCGGACCTGGGGTGCGCATTGATGTTCCGGTGACCCATTCGAATGCATCCTATGTACGCTCGCATTTTGACGCCATAGAAGTGGGTATCAACGATGCGCCTAGGAAAGATGAGATGATGGTCATTCTTGCGATGACAACCGGTCCACGGGTTCACCACCGTTCGGGCGGGTTAGCAGCAGAAGACATCTTTGGAAATGACGGACTGAAATAAGGAAAACGTGATGAAGATTCGCAAAATTGCAGTGACACTTGAAGAAACACATCTTGAGATTGGGAAAGAGATTTCGCCGCCGACACGCCGTGCAGCAGCAATCGCAGTGATTGAGAATCCGTTTTCTGGGAAATATAAGGAAGACCTGTCTGAGTTGATGGCGATTGGTGAAGAATTGGGTGGTTTGCTAGGCAGAAAGTGCGTGGATGCGCTTGGGATTGAGCCAGCAGCAGCTGAGAGTTACGGCAAAGCAGCCATGGTTGGTGAAAACGGTGAGTTGGAACATGCTGCCGCTATCCTCCACCCAAAACTTGGCAAACCTTTGCGTGCAGAAGTCGAAAAGGGAGCAGCATTGGTTCCGTCGTCGAAGAAAATGGGGTCCATGGGCCAGCCGCTTGATGTACCGCTTGGTCACAAGGATGCCGCTTATGTCCGTTCCCACTTTGATGGTATGGAAGTTCGGCTCAATGACGCACCCCGTTCCGATGAGATCATGGTCGCAATCGCTGTGACGGACTCTGGACGCCCTTTACCTCGCGTTGGTGGCCTAAAACATGAGGAAGCTGAAGGGAAAGATGGTTTGCGGTAGCAACTCTTCTTTGCATTCTTGTTGCAAATAAGGGTATTAAACACTTTGAAGGTTCGGCGAATCCACCCGCTGGCAAAAATATGAAGAAAAAATAATGTCAGACTTAAACTATATTTTGGATGATCAGATCGGTTATGTACTGCGACTGTTAAGTCAACGTCACGGCGTAATCTTTCAAAATCATACTATTGATAGTATTACACCCACTCAATTCTCTGCGCTTGTGCGTATACATGAGAATAAAGAATGCTCTCAAAACCATCTTGGCCGTATTGCGGGCATGGATGTGGCCACCGTCAAAGGTGTCGTTGACCGTCTTATCGATAAGGGACTTGTCCAATCTCGCGTCGATCCCGTTGACCGCCGCAGACATCTCGTATCACTAACCAAAACGGGCAACGATATTCTTCAAGAAATGGTACAAGCCAGCAAACGGATCACCGCAGAAACATTGAAACCGCTTACTGCTCAAGAACAGAAAAGTCTCCTCAAGGCTTTGAAGAAACTGATCTAGCTTTCCCCAAGTTTGGGAGAAGGCTTAGTTGGATTGAGGCGGCTTCTTGAAAAATGATTGGCGTGCGGACTCTAGGTACACCATCAAGATCCACCCGCATTTTGCGATGTTCAAATTGCGGTTCGTTAAAGGCCTCTTCTATCGTATTGATCGGACCGGCCGGAACACCCGGACCTTCTAGGTTTTTCAAAAGATCTGCTTTGGAAAAAGATGCTGTTGCACTGCTAAGCAATGGGACAATACGTTCTGGATTTTCAACCCGCTTCAGAATTCTTGACAAAAAATACCAAATCGTGAATGTTAGTATACAAACAGGTTTTGGATGCTCTGCGTAGTGGCGTTGTGATGCACAGATGCCAAGTTTGATATTTCTCATCCAATTCTCCGATAAGAAGAAAAGAGGATGAAAATCATGGCTGATGTAAAAAAAGATACTCCCGAAATAGGCCGTACACTCATTAAGAATATTGGTCTCTTACTGTCAGGGGATCTGGATAAACCCATTGCCGATAGCGACTGCCTTCTGATTGAAGATGGCATCATCCATGGCTTTGAAGAGGGCGACGCTGATCGCACGATTGATGCTGCCGGCTGTGCTGTTGCACCAGGTTTGATCGATGGTCATTGCCACCCTGTCTTTGGTGATTGGACACCGCGGCAAAACCAGATTGGTTGGATCGAAATGAACGTCAATGGGGCGGTTACAAGTTTTATCTCTGCGGGTGAAGTTCATCTTCCAGGACGCCCCAAAGATGCGGATGGCGTCAAAGCATTGGCGATGGTTGCCCAACGTTGCTTTGAAAACTTCCGCTCAGCCGGTGCCAAAGTCATCGCTGGTGCGCCTGTGCCGGAACTTGATTTTGATCGTGATTTTTATGTCGACATTAAAGAAGCTGGCATTCGTCATATCGGCGAGATTGGCCTGGGGACTGTGGCAAAGGGCCCGGATGCAGCTCGCGTAACAGGCTGGTGCCGGGAGCTCGGCATTGAAACGATCATGCACACGGGCGGTCCTTCTATTGCGGGATCTCACCATGTGACAGCCGCTGATGTCTTGGAAGCGCAACCGGATGTTGTAAGTCACATTAATGGTGGCCCCACATCAATTCCTCACGAAGAAATCCACGAGCTTTGTCGCAATGCAACCGGCGCGTTGGAAGCGGTACACAATGGCAATGAGAAGTCGGCATTGGTGGCATTGGAAGGCGCGATGGCCGAAAACCGACTGGCCGATTATCTAGTGGGGACGGATGCACCGGCTGGTTCCGGTGTTCAACCCAATGGTATGCTGCGTATGGTGACGCTTCTCGCAAGTTTAGGAGGACTGCCCGCTGAGCAAGCTTGGTGCTGCGGGAGCGGAAACGTAGCCAAGCGCCGGGACTTGAAGCAAGGGATTGTTGAGAAAGGCCGCCCTGCCGATCTTATCTTTATGGATCGCCCAACCGGATCGGTTGGTGATAATGTTTTGGGCGGCATGACAGTTGGAAACATTCCTGGAATTGCAGCTGTGATGATTGATGGCAAGATGCGCACAGGCCGCTCACGCTCAACACCGCCGTCGCATCGTGTGCCCGTCCTTTGATTTTGACAAGACGTTCTTGAGCGGTCAGATTAGACGATAGAAGCGGCTGGGTTGAAAAACTGATCATCGTCTGCGCATCGCGACGTTTCTTCAATTCGACGGGCTTTGGCGGCCGAACCTTGGCCACCACGCCGGAACCCCCCGATGCAACGCCCGTACCTTTTTCAATCAGACATTCATAACCGAGTTTTTGGAGGTCTTTGGCAGATTGTGGCGCCATTGCCAAGCAGCTCTCATCGCGGTGCAGCTCTTTTGCGACACCGATCGTCATTTGTTTGGCCATTCTTTGTTTTTAAATTTTGAAGGCAGATCAAACCACTTTAACGCCGGTCTTCTGGAACTCTTCCATTGCTTGAACCATGGAACCATTAAGATCGATGCCTCGGCAAAGCTGCTCGCGAATTTCAACATCAAACCCTAAATTGGCACCGTCAACGGCTGAGTAATTGACACAAAAATCAAGTGCCAATCCAACGACTGTGAGCTTGGTAATACCGCGCGTTCTCAAATATCCCTCGAGACCGGTTGGGGTTTTTCGATCATTTTCAAAGAAGGCAGAGTAGCTATCGATATGGCTTCTGAAGCCTTTACGAATGTTTGCATGCGCTGCGTTGATGTGCAGATCGGAATGAAACTCCGCGCCTTCGCTGCCTTGAATGCAGTGATCTGGCCACAGTACCTGCGGGCCATAGGGCATGTCTATCACAGACATCACCTCAGCATTTTGATGGGAGGAGGCGAAGGAGGAGTGGCCATTGGGGTGCCAATCCTGGGTGAGGACGACTGTCTGAAATTCACTCATCAGGGCATTTACGCCTGGAACAATCGCATCACCTTCGGGAATAGCGAGTGCGCCGCCGGGACAAAAATCATTTTGAATATCAATAATGATTAACGCTTCATCTTGTTTTCTCATTGTCTTATTGGTTGCCTTTCAATTCATTTGCATCGTTTAAACACCCAGATATCGCTTGACGGTTTTGGGTGCATTTTTAAGTTCTGTGGCTGTGAGCGTTTCAACGGATTTGCCATTTTCAATCATCGTTATACGATCAGCAACTGAGAGGACGGCATCGATGCGCTGTTCAACGAGGATGATCGCAAAGCCTTCGCTTTTCATATTGATGATCACCTGTCGGATTTGCTCACTCATGGATGGTTGCAGACCTTCTGTTGGTTCATCAAGCATCAGCACTTTTGGTCTTAGTGCGAGTGCACGCGCGGTGGCGAGCATTTGCTGCTCTCCTCCCGATAGGGTGCCAGCAGCCTGGTGCAAGCGCTCTTGAAGATGTGGAAATAGGCCCAACACCCAGTCTTTTGTGTCACTTGACACGTCGCGTGTCATCAGCCCTATTTCAATATTTTCTTCGACTGTTAATTCGGGAAACAGACGGCGTCCTTGAGGGATATATCCAATCCCCATTTTTGGTATTTGATGATTTTCCAGTTTGGTCAGCTCTTGATCATCAAGGGTGATGCTTCCGCTTGTGGCACGCACGATACCCATGACCGTTTTAAGTAATGTTGTCTTGCCGGCCCCATTGCGTCCCATGACGCAGAGGATTTCTCCAGCATCTACATTTAGTGACACACCATTGAGAACTTTCACCTGCCCATAGGCAGCATTTATATCTTTAACATCAAGCATCGGTAGTTTTGCCCAAATATGCGTTTTGTACTTCTTTGTTTTCTTGGATTTCTTTGGGCGTACCTTCTGCCAATAACTCCCCAAAGTTGAGAACAGCGATATGGTCGGCAGCGCGCATGACCACGTCCATATTGTGTTCAATAAGGAGTATTGTACTCTTACCGGCGAGGCTATTGATGAGTTCGATAAACTGCTCAACCTCCGCATCTGCCAATCCTTGTGTGGGTTCATCCAGAATGAAAAGCTTGGGCTTTTGAATGAGGCCCATCGCTATTTCCAGAATTCTTTGGTGACCATAGCTCAGGTCAGCTGCTTTCTGATCTTTTCTGTCAAGCAAATCGACGCGTTGCAGTACCTCATCAACCGCATCAAGTATTTCTGATTTTGGTAGTGATAGAGCTCTTCGCGCCGCCAATTCCACGTTGCGCTGAACGGTCAATCCGGGAAAGATTGAGGTGATCTGAAACGTGTAAGCAATGCCCATGCCGATACGCTTGAAGGCAGGCAAATTGCTGATATCGACACCATCAAAATGGACACTGCCTGCGGTGGCCGTAATACGGCCACTTAACATGCCTACAAAGGTAGATTTACCAGCCCCGTTTGGACCGATCAGCGCTGTGATCTTGCCTCGGGTTAAAGAGAAATCGATGTTGGTATTTGCACTAAGGCCACCAAAAGTTTTGGTCAGGCCTTTGGTTTCTAGTATGCTCATGGAAGCCATTTGAAATAGCTCCTGCGAAGCTCACCGGCTAAGCCTTGTGGTGCATAAAGTGTAAGAAGGACCAGGACGACACCGGCCACCAGCATGTAGGCCATCGTTAAAGAACTGGAATAATCGATTAGGTAGAACATAAAGATCGTTCCGATCAGTGGTCCGATCGTGACGCCAGCTCCACCCAGCAAAACCCATAGAAGTGGGAATATTGAATACTGAACGGTTGCAAAGGTTGCCCCCGCATATCCAAACAGCAAAGCATAGGCTGCACCCGCTGCTCCGGACATGACCCCGGAAATGACGACCGCTTTAAGCTTAAGCGTCACCACGTCATAGCCTAGCATTTTTGCCCGCTCTTCGTTTTCCCGAATTGCAATCAGCGCAAGCCCAAAGCCGGAGCGAACGATGTACATTATCAGAAAGAAACAGATTGCGAACAATAAGAGCGCTGCAAAATACCGTCCGGCAGGACTTGTAAGGTCCAGCGAACCGATAACGCGTTCTGATTGCTGAAGGACGAAGCCCTCATCGCCGCGCGTGAACTCACCGAAATACAGAACCGTGAGGTAACCGGCCTGGGCAAACATGAGAGTGACAATCATAAAAGCAACGCCACTTGTACGCAGAGCCAGAAATCCAACCACCGTCGATGTGATTAATGCTGCGAGTAGGCCCATCAGAATGCCGCTGGGTACAGCGAAATCCATGTGATACATGGCCAGTCCCAGACCATACATGCCAGACGAAAAGAAGAGGGCATGTCCAAGGCTCAGCAAGCCCGTATATCCAAAGAGTAGATTGTACCCCATGGCATAGACAGCCAGAACCATAATGCGTGCCAAATTCCCTGAGTGGTATTCGGGCAAGACGAAATATGAAATTAAAAGAAGACCTACTATTCCTGCGTGAAGTCCATAAACGCGCAACTCATCATTCATTACTGCAGTTTCCCCATCAGACCTTGTGGTCTGAATACCAGCACCATCGCGACCAATAGCGTGGCTATTATTTTAGCTAGAGTTGGAGAGAAGAACACGGAGATGATGCCATCACTCATTCCGATTAGAAGTGCGGCAATCACTGTACCTGGCAGACTGCCAAGTCCCCCGATGATGACCACAATAAATGACAACAGCAGCGGCTCATTGCCCATGAGATAGTGTGCTTGTTGAACGGGTACGATCAACACGGCGCCAATCGCTGCGAGGCCGGCTCCAAGTCCAAATACCCAGGCATAAACACTTTTAACCGGGACACCGAACGCGCCGGCCATTTCACTATCTTGTTGTGTGGCTCTCATCACCAGGCCAATGCGCGTTCTGGTCATCAATAACCAAAGTCCGATCAGCAAGGTTATCGCAGCCAATATGATGAAGAGCTTGTAACTTGTGATGGACAAACCCCAAGGCCAATAAAGTTGGAAACCGCTTTCACCAAATTCAAACCAAGGAAGGGCAAGTCTTTGGTTAAAGGGTGGCTCTACTGGCCTTGCGTCAGGACCGAAGGTCATCAGGGTCGTTTGCTGGATGATGTATAACAATCCAATTGTCCCGACGATCGTTCGATCAGGGTCATAGTTAATTTTCTGTAGAATGATCCTGTCTGCGGCACCTGCGAGAATACCTACTAGCAGAGGCGCGATGATAATTGCAGCCAGGAAGCCAATTGCGGGATGTGCTCCCAACGAATAAGCCACAGTCCATGCGATTACCGCACCGAGCATGAAGAACTCGCCATGCGCGACATTCACGACGCGCATAACACCGAAGACAATACTTAATCCCATAGCGGTTAAAGCAAGCACAGCTGCAATCACCGCTCCCTCCAAGGAGGCGAGCATCAAGTGTGGACCAAACTCCATAGAAAAACCTTCCTGTTATCTATTTGGTAATCAGAAAGATTGTTTCGTGTAGTCGACCTCATCTTCATATAAGGTATCTTCAATGGAAGTCTTATGTGCCACTTTCAATTTGCCATCCGTCACCTTTGTAATGAACTGATGACCAAATGTCTGGTGGGTCTTTCCGTTGAAGATTTTCTTGCCTTGCGGATGGTCATCCGACTCTGGCATTTCGGTCATTGCCTCTACAGCTTCGATGAGCGCTTGACGATCATCTGGGCTTTTGTAATCCGCAGACTCCATACCCTTCTTGATGATGTTGAGAGTCTCCCAACAGCCAAACATGTGGGAATAGGTGGAGACGTCTTTGCTATCGCTTGTTGAAGCACCTGCTGCATCTACGCCACAAGCTTCGCGATAGAGTTTTTCGTGCGAAGATTGGTCAGCCTGCGCATAGCGTGGCATGCCTTCCCAGAAGTAAGTGCCATCAAGGAACTCCAGACCTGGGCTGGCAATGTCCACGGCTTCTACACTGTCGATGAAACCAAACATCTCTGGTCGACTAGGACCGAAGAATTCGCCCATTTCCTTCACAAAGGTGAGGACAGCTGGCCCAACCATAACATGGTAGATGACTTCGGTATCACGCGGGATTTGCGGGAAATACTTTGTGAACGATGTCTCTGTCGGCGGTATCGCGATTTTTGCAACGACGTTGCCGCCCTGGCGCTCAATGGCCTCGGAGAAGAAGTCGCGATGATCATGGCCAAATGCGAAATCTGGGTAGATCATAGTGACTTTCTTGCCGAGGTTTTCAGCAACGAATGGTGCCATGGCCTGCACCTGGCTTTTCACATCAGTGATGCCCGCTTGCAAAGTGTATCTGTTAAGTTTGCCACTAGCGACGTGGTGACCTTCTGAGACCACGAAATATGGTATCTTCAACTCACCGGCACGAGGCGCTGAACCAAAGACTACATGGCTAAACAGAGTACCGAAAGCCACGTCACAATTATGTTTATTTGAGAATTTCTCAACGACTTCAGCGCCGCGCTTTGGATCTGTACCATCATCCTCAGCTACGATTTCAACAGGACGGCCGTTGATACCACCCATGTCATTGATGCGTTTCGCAGCAGCAGTTGTCGTTCTATCATACCAACGTCCATATGCAGCACCGACACCGGTTCTGTGAACCTGGAAACCAATTTTGATGGATTCTGATGATTGAGCCTGTGCAAATCTTGAAGTCAGTGGCAAGCCGGTTGTCGCCAGCAATGCGCCTGCGCCAAGACCTTGCAGCGTAGTCCGGCGTGAGATCGTTTTTGATCCTTTTTTGTTATCTGCCATTCCCTTTTCTCCCTAGAAGTTCATGTTTAAACATACCTCTAGTATGTTAGTATACTAACGAGCTGTCTAGCTTTTTTTTAATACTCCCTCAGTTTAATGGATCTATGCACCCTTGGGAGCGGCTAAGAGCCATAGCCCAAACCATGTGTAGGCAGCCATGAAAATTGCAATCGGAACGTGGAAGGCAATAGCATCCTTTCTGGATGGAAACTGACGGGCGATAAGGTAGTGCGCCATGAGGACAGCGAGGATGTGTCCAAAAACTACAAGACCAGCTTGTGTCAGCCAAATTTTGCGCACACTGGCGATGTCACCAAGGTAGCCGGTGGTGACCTGATAATCGACCAGCCTGAGGTAGTTTGCGCCTGCCGAAAAGGGATCGGATAAGGCCGCCACGAGGTACTGCGAGTTTACCAGAAAAGAGATGTAGTAATGCGATCCATGATAGACGGCAGTTATTGGCAAAACAGTAAGCGCCATCATGTTAAACAGAAGTACGTACTTCTTATCGTGTTCTTTGGAATTATTGGTGAAATATCGGACTAGTACCGTACTAAGACAGACTGTGATTGCGAAGATCGTACAGACCAGGAACAGCGCGATAAACATGCCTGTTGTAGACTGAATAACGACGGCTGAGCGCCCTGGAAAGGCGAGCGGGTTTATGCCAATTTGAGCCAACCACCAGAAGGTCTCGTTTAAACCATCAAAGCTACCACAGGCCAGAACGGTTAGAAGAAACACAGCCTCTGATAATGAGGTTTTTTCTGTGAGCGAGCGCCAGCCAAAAAGCCCAATCCGCCATGTGTTCGAACGCGTGTCATGGTGGAGGGGCGCAAGGCGGGAAAGCAGTGTGAAGAGCACGGTGAAACACTCGACATTGTTCATCCACGATTGACGCCCAAACAGGGCAATTCCAAGAAAATTGAATGAAAGATACGAAAATACAACGATGGCCAGTCGCGCCGGATCGTCTGGTGCAAGATCAACGATGATGAATAAATAAAATATAAAAAACAGTATGATAGCTGACCATTTGTCAACCCAATGCGGCATATCAAACAACCCCTTGGGATTTCTTGCGACCAGATTCCAGACGCCGGTCCAAGGATTAACCCAGGCCCAGATATTCCCCATCAAACAGTGCAGCATATATAGAAGTATCCAGAAAAACGTCCATATTGTGAGCGGTAAGAGGTTGGTCAGAGGATCTCTTGATCCTATCAGCCCCAATATGATCAGCCAAATGACCAGCGTTAGACTTGCTATGCTTGTAACGTTTCTCAGACGTTGGTTGAGAAACAGCGGCTCAAGAAGACTGAGTTTCAGTTCTTTGGTTGAAAATATACTGAACACCATTCGATGCGGCAGCATTGTCACGATGACCATTGAAAAAATGACAGCTAAACAACCGCTTAAAATGTAAGTACCGGTTGGAAGCAGGAGTACGATGCCTTGTTCAGAAACATGGGCCAACACTTCGCTGCCACTTGCAAGTAAGATGAGCACGCTGAGAATAGACAGGCCTGCAGCAACGAACTTTGACTTCAAATCTTGACTCCTTTACCAAAAGTATTATTGTTAGCATACTAACAAGTTTTCGGATTGGCAAATGAGAAAATATTTAACCGTTGCAGGCGTCCTCATATTTGCGTGTGTCCTTGGCACAATTGTTTGGAACTTAACATCAAAGGTTTCGCCGATCATAACGACAAATGGTCGAGCCGTTTTGGTTTCGGACAATATGTACGCACTTTATCTTGATATGGAAAATCAGGGACCGGCTGACGTGCTTTCCGGCATTGATCCCGAAACCAAGGGCCAGGTGTCTTTCATGGGCGTGGGAGCTGGGCTTAAACCGGTGATCCCTGAATCCTCAAAAGCAAGTTTTTCTGCAGACGGGGCTCACATTATGTTTCGTAGCACTGAAGAGCTTAAACCTGGCTCGTTTATTTCGTTGTCGCTCAGCTTTGAAAATTCTGGAGACGTTCCAGCAAAACTGTTGATCAATGTTGGCAGAAAGGCAAAGGGCGATACCGGTGAAGCGATGGATCACTCGATGAATGGCACAAAGAGCGAAGAGCCCGCGAAAATGGACCATTCGATGCATGCCATGGGTTCATCAATGAATGTTAATGATCCAAGCAAAGCGCCTAAGATGATCATGGTGCTCGATACAAATAAGGATCGCACAGCCTCCATTTCACTTCAAACAGAGAACTTCAACTTTGTTGAGCTTGTTGAAGAACCGGCAGCTCACGTCGATGGAGAGGGTCATGGGCATCTGTATTTGAATGGCTTGAAGATACAAAGAATGTATGGACCAAGCACGAAAATTGGTGCTCTGCCAGTGGGGCGTCATGAAATCTCTGTAACGCTCAATACCAACGACCACCGTTTTTATGCCGTAAATGGTGAGCGCGTTGAAGCTTCAGAACAGATCAACATCAACGAGTAGTGTCCGTGGTCTTGGCAGAGTAATGGCTGTTTCCCAGTCCCCGTTGCGATTGACACTACGATGTGTCAACTTAGAAAAAGGAAATTAAAGAGTACCAAAAGGGAACTCACAGATTAGTTTTTAGACGATTAAAAACTTATAAAAAAAATGCAGTAAGATTTACGTTAATTCTGGCCGTGGGTACAATATATGTCAAAATAAACATCAAAGAAAATGTATGTTCATGAATGACTACTAAACTTTATCTTATGAAGCGTTTTGACACGTGAAAGGTTATTGTGTAATTCCTCATGTAACAAGTATCAAGAAGTTACAGACCAAAATATTCCAGCAAGCTAAAACATAGTCCTGTAGAGCAAAAAATAAAAATATTTTACTCAAAAAAGGACCGGTTGCATTAAAAAGGACAGCAGATTGAATATGAAGAATTCAAATACGGTATTGATTGATAGTAATCCAGGTAGAAACTCTCAGACATATGGCATTGCGCGAGAACTAGGTACTGAAGTGGATCTAATTCATGAACCATCTGTTGGGGTGGTTGGTAATAAGGGGGACTCTCAGTGTTATATTGGTGTTTCGCAAAAAGTTGGCATCATCCATGATGCACTTAAAGATAAAGTTGGCAGCAAACCTGGACAATTGCCGCTAAGACTAATTCAACCAGAGTTTACTGTTGCTACCTCTGACGGAATTAGGAACGGCACAAAGGAAATGCGATACTCCCTAATTGGCAGGGAAGTTACCAACGATAGTTTGTCAGAGCATCTTAGTGCTACTGGACTAGAAGGCGTTATTGCAGTGGTCGCTTGTGATAAGCCTCCTGTAGGCACGCTAGCCGCTATTTTAGAACATAATAGGCCAGCAATTTTGATGTCTGATGGCTCAATAAGACCCGGTGTTGATTCAGAAACTGGGGAAAGCATTGACTTAATTACAGCCTATCAAATGGCTGGCAGCGATGATGAAAGCTTAAAGAGTAGAATTGCAAAAGAAGCCTGTCCTGGTTTTGGAAGCTGTGGGGGGATGTTTACATACAACACCATGCAAACTTTTATTGGCGTAGTTGGTATGCAACCTCTGCATATGGTATCTCCGTCATCGCAAGATGAAAGAAGAAAAAATCAATTTCCTGATGAGCTAATAAATTATTTATCAAAGTTGATTGAGAGTGGAATAAACCCGCGTGATATAGTTACCCGTGACTCTATAAGAAATGGCCTTATAGTGGCGATGGCAATAGGGGGATCAACTAATATTATGTTGCACGCGCCAGAATTATCAAGAGCTGCAGGATATAAAGATTTTTATAGTGATATAATGAGTCAGGAAGAATTTAATTATTTATCACAAAATGTTGTCCCTGTTGTTGTCAATGCAAGACCTTT
>ERZ802822.641-NODE-641-length-23705-cov-33.267268_pt1 | contig 23705 bp, 18 predicted proteins | sample MGYA00345649_ERZ802822 | MGnify/ENA primary metagenome ERZ802822 (study PRJEB30503, sample SAMEA104212359) | marine metagenome | biome: Westerlies Biome; feature: [SRF] surface water layer (ENVO:00010504) within the epipelagic zone...; material: water...
TCGAAGCCCCAGAAGACCTCTTCAAAATGCGGCCATTTATTGTTGACGATGCGCCATACGAAGCCGGACTGAAATACTTTTCGTGTGAACTCTGCAAGGTAGCGGTCTGAGCCCAATCCGCTGAGATGCTCTTGGGTCGCAATGGTGGGTAGCAGACTCTCTACGACGTCGCTCCCGCCTTTTCTCAGGCAGGCGCGTTCGTACAGGTTGTCATAGTGTGGTCCATGCATGCGTTACAGTGTATCGCTTAATGGCCGTAGCGGTTGTTTTCGTGAACTGATGAGGCAGCCACATACGATGAGTGCTGTCCCCAAAAAGGTTCGGACACCGACTGATTCATCAAAAAACCACCAGCCAAAGAGTGCCGCCCATATGAACGCTGTGTACTCAACGGCGACCAGCTCTTGGGCTTGAGCTCGGCTGTAGGCAATCGACAAAGAGACCAGAGAAAGCACAGCCAGCAGTCCCGCCGCAGAAGCAGCGCTCCATTGGACTAAATCTGCAGGCAATGACAGGGCAAAGGGTGCGCCGATCGCAAGTACAGCTGTCATAATGACATTTTGATAGCAGGCGATTTCCAGTGGCTTCGCAACCAGGGCTTGTTTGCGTTGAAGGATCAAATTGAACGCATACATGAGCGCAAAGATGAGAATAGCAGCGACGCCTAACAGACTACTGTTTTCATCGACTTGAAACATCTCCTCCCCGGCGATGATCAATACACCACCAAACCCCAGAGCGGCCGCTAGCTTGGCGCCGGGGGTGATGCGTTCGCCGAGCATGGGCACCGCTAAAAAAAGCGCGATGATGGGTGCGACAAATGTCAGCCCAATCGCTTGGGCCAGCGGAAGCTGTGTCAGCCCCCAAAAAAAGAACAGCATCATGAAAGCCGTGAGCACACCCCGTATGACATGCAGTCTCAGCACACGTCCAGACGCAAACACTGGACGGCTGGGAAGATAAACGATGCTGGCAAACACTGCGCCCATCGCCGCTCGCCAAAAGGTCGCGCTGTAAGCACCCATAACCAATGCCTGAGCCTTCATCACCGCATCCATCATTGAGAAGAAGAAGATACCCAGACTGGCCATGGCGATGGGGAAGACTAGGCTCGCCCCTTCATATCTCTGCGAATGGGTCATAGAGGTCTTTGACTAAAAAGAGCAGTTATATACGAGACTTTAGAGTTCACGACTCGAGGCTATCAGCGACGTGCCACTGTGCAACTAGGGAGCGAAGCACGCTGACGAAGGCAATGGGCTCATCGAGCATGAGGTGGTGACGCGCGCCGGGAATGCTAATAAATGGAATGGTCTCGCCACCCTTTTCCCGTACGTAGTCAGCGGAATCGTCATCAAACAGGAGACTGTCCTGTCCATAAACGTAGGCTTTTCGCCCTGGTGCCGCAACAACAGCGTCGACCTGATTGAGTATGCGATCTTTCAGCGCGAAATCGCTGTCGAACACACTGGTGTCAAACTTCCAAGTCCATCCACCCTCAACCTCTTTCAGCGAATGATAGGCCATGTAATGGAATAGATATGGCTCACCGCAAGGTTGGTTTGGTGAGAGCACAAAACGCGATTTTGCCGCCTCATAGTCTGGGTAAATTCGATTCGGACGACTCGTGTCTGATCGCATCGGGCGTCCGCCCCCGAAATGGGCTTTCAGACGCTCGGGTCGTAACACCATCAGATCGCAGATAACGAGCCCGCTAAAAAGCTCATGAAAGTCGTTCATGGCTGCTAATCCAACGTGACCACCGTAGCTGTGGGCGATCACAATGGGCTTCATGGCGTGATCAAATAGACCGGTTTCTCGTGCCACATCGACCACTTCCTGCGCACGGATAGCGTCAGGGTAGGACGAGCGAACACCCGAGTCGCCCATGCCCGATAGGTCATAGGCAACGACGTGGTATTGCTCAGCGAGAAACGGCGCAATGAACGCCATACAACGTGCGTGGGCCAGAAACCCGTGCATCAGCAGGAGGGGTGGATTCGCTGGATCACCCCATCGGAAGTAGTGAACATCGCATCCTTCTGACGTTACCCAGCCCTCTTCACGAGGCACCTGCAACGCATCGACGAGCCACTGCGGCGCATCGGGTGCATCCGGTGGCAGCTCGGAGTTTAGGTCACAGATCTCGGTTACTGGGTTTTTCATCTTGTCGCGTCAATCCTGGAATTGTACTCATACGGGCGAAACCGGTTTTTGGTCGCTTGTTACCGGCGTATTTTTAATGGTGTTTTAGGCTGGAGAGAGCAGAATACCTGGCCCCCGTGCGTGCGCATGCTAAACGCTTAAGCGGGAAAAATCTCGCTAAATCGGGTTCGTTTTGGTGCTGATACGTCTTCGTCAGGTGGTGGGTTATGCCGATACAAGAGTGATGATTCAGGTGCGAACAAACGGCGGATAATTTTCGCCGACGTCGCTGTAAACATATTCCCACCCTTTTTCTTGCATTATCGCGCGGTGCTGCGGCCCCACCATGCCACCATCGCCGGTTTCGTAACCCACATCGCCTTGGAACAGTACCGCCATTTTTCCGCCGGCCTTGGTAAAGACCGGAAACACGTAGGGAGGGGAAATTTCCCTCTCGCCGGCCCTCATTTCAGCCGTTGTCGAGTAGCGCAGCAGGCTGAGTAGCGTGATGTAAGTCGGCGGAAGCATGCCTAATTCCCCCGCCTCATGCTGTGCTACCGCCGCCGCGACACCAATCCAAGAAAAGTCGTGGATCTCGCTGCCATCGATCGCTACATCACTATCAACCTCAATTGGCGCGGCAAATATCCATGTTTCGAAGCGTTTTGGCTCTACTACGGGCGTCGTCCAATGGCTGAGCTGTACCATCTTATCGATATCGGGTCGGAGGCCGCACTCTTCCTCCGCCTCGCGCGCCGCTGCAATGCGAGCGGCAACAGCGAGGTCGCCGCCTGCAGCCGTCATATCAGTACTCTCCAGTGCACCCCCTGGAAACACCCACAGGCCGCCGGCAAACATGAGCGCTTTATTTCGTTTTAACATCAACACTTCCATGCCGGTGGCCGTATCACGCAGCAGAACAACGGTACTGGCGGGTCGCGCCTTCGAAACTTCGGTCACCTGATTACTCCTAAGATTGTTAGGTAAAGGGGCAGTAGCTTTTAAGCAGACGTGTCGCCCAAACCCAATATGCTATTCGATCGAGCTGCGGATCAATGTCAGATCGGGCGTGATAACCGAGCCGACCGCGGCATGTGAGATCTGTGATCGCGGCAGCCCAAGCTTGCTAGCAATACTCTCGGCAGCAGCAATGCCAGTGCAATGGCCGCCCATCATCAGTTCTAGACCTGCATTGCCCAGCCACGCAGCTGTTTTATCCAACACCGATTGATCTGCTCGCCACAGATGAAAACCACCAACGATTGAGTAGACTGGCTCTTCTTTTACGGACTGCAAGACGGTGCCCGTGTTGATAAGGCCTGAATGGCCGCAGCCTGACGTCATCAGCCAGCCTTTGGGTGTCAGATAGCCTAATGATTGGTCGTCCGTGATGGTGTCGGCGACAGGACCAGCGGCACCCTCTACAAAAAGGCCTTTCGGGCCGTTGTATTTCTCTACTAGCCGAGGAACAGGACCTGTCAGCCACAGAGCGGGTGCGATTTCGGTGGGAGACTCGATCTCGATAAATGCGATTCCCCGCGCTTCAGCTGCTTCTCGAAATGCGGCGGCTGATGCGAATTCACCGGGGCCTACAAGGCGACCTTCAGCCGTCGTTCGTTGATCAAAAAAGCCGCGGGCGACATAAACTTTGCTGAGTGCATTAGGATTCTCTTTTCGAAAGTGGTCTCTGAGAATTATTAGGCCTCCCGTGTGGTCGCTGTGAAAGTGGCTCAGGACTACTTTTTCAGCGCGCGCGAGATCGACTTTCAAATGCAGCACATTGTGAAGCACGGTGTCACTTTTAAACCCAGTATCAAAGAGTACGGACTCGTCATCCCCCTCGAATACAGCCGAAAAACTCCACTCGCCAAGGCCACCGTAGTCCGAAATATTGGTGGCGAGCACGGTAACTTTGTAAGGGTTAGCTAAGACCAGTGAAGGCAACAAAAAACAGATAGCGACGCACAATCGCAACATAGGTTTTCCTCAAGCAGCACTGGTGACTTAGTCTACGCGATTGGCTGCAGTTTCAATACGGCTGACATTCTCAGACTGTAGAAATTTCAACTTCAAAGTATCGCCGTCCTTGACGACTAGCGCGCTCTCTAGCCACAGATTTGTCTGCTGGCGTAATGCGTCGGGTTTATCCTGATCGGGGAATAAAAACACTCCGTCATTTTGATAAAAAATATGTGCCGAGCTCTGATCGCTTGTAACCGTGTAGTTTGAAATCACCCAATCTGTTGCATGCCAGTCTGCATAGTTGGCAGACGCAAGGAACGCTTTAAATTCGGATAAGGTAAAACGCTGACCCATTTCGAAAATCACAAAGTCGTCTGTGACCAGCGCCTCAAGATCACCATTGCCGTAAGCCTCGACCGATAGTGCTGAAAAAAACGCCTCGAGGGTCTTTACGGCATCTTTTGAACTGATCTGTGCCTGCGCCGACGTTGACCCGATAAGGGCCAACGACAGCAAAAAAGCGCACGGAAAGCGCTTCAGCAGGTTGGTAAACAGGTCGTAAGAGAGTGTTCTCATCGATCTGACTTATTTTACGACGGTTTGCGAAGTGCCAGCTCCACCCTGTAAGGGTGACCAGTGAGCGGCTTTGATTCGCCATTCGCCGTCTTCCTTTACAAAAGCCTGGGTGACCCGTGTGCGATAATTTGGCACGGCGGGTAGTCCCTTGGGCTTCATTGATGCCTCTTGGTAGTAGTGGGCCACCGCGGCTTGACCTTCGACCAAAACAACCACTTCAATGTGCTTTACGGATCCCGAAAAATACTCAAAATCCGAGACATCGTTACCGGGTTGAATCGTATTGAGCAGTCCTCCGCTCGAGAAGAATTCCCTAGATCCGTGCTTCGATATGCGATTTGGGTCTTGGCTCAATTGCTCATTGGTGTACGCAATGTTCGCCTCTACTAAACTGCGTATTTCCGCTTCAGTACTGGCCTTCGCTATACCTGTTCCTAGGCTAAAAAGTAAAAATAGAGCGAGATGCTTAATGTTCATTGTATGGTCCCTTACTGGTATTAGGTTGGTATTAGGTTGGTATTCGGTTGAAATCGAATCTGCTTAAAGAACGTTTAATCAATTCACTTTAGGACATAGGCTCGTACAATGAGCTCACGATCCGCAGGGCGAAATGTAATGACATCGAGGTTGAATGTCCCATCATTGATCGCGACGATATTTCGCATTGTGAGGGTTCCATCGATCAACTCCCAGCGGCCGGAGAAGCTGCCGACGGCAATGTCATTACCTACCGCGCCGCGTCCGGAGCCCGTGACTGCGCCGCTGCGCCGACCCTCATCGTACGTCAAGCGGTAGGTGACGTAGACACGACCATAAACGCCCATGTCGCCCTCAGCTGTGATCACAGTCTCTTCATCGCCCAGCGCGAGCGAGGTCATGTTCATCGTCGCGTCGGCTTGGCGCTTTTCAAGCGTCATTGCGTCCGCGTGTACGGTAATGGAAAGAAATGCCGCGATAACGCCTACGAGTAACTGCTTCATGGTTTGAGCTCCAAACTGTGTTGAGTGTGTGACCGTTAGAGTAGTGCCTGTTGCGCAGATCGCCACTTTTTTGATTTTGTGGGGAAAATAAAGCTCACAAACGATGATCAATCGATGCCTTCTGCTCGCCTCTCACTGGGTACTCGAAAGCGATCAGCACTGAGTAATCGAAGCAATAAATTAGAAGGACTGATAAATACTGCTCGAGTACCGGGCAAATTGGCGTCCAACTTCTTACTATGGTCTACACTGCAAAGGTTTCGTCATGCGGGTCGGTTGTGCTGATGGCGGTGGGCTTGGGTGCGCGGCGCGTATCGTGATTTGCGATGGTTCAAGGAGTAGTGAGTGATGTCAGTTGATGCAGAGCGTCGTGATAATGAGATGATTTCCTCCTCGTCGAGCGGGCTGTCGGGGCTATTGAGTTCGGTCATCAATGCCGGGCGAGATATTTTGGCGCGTCGACGACAAACATCGATGGTTGCTCCTTCCAGCGACTTATTGGCCAAAAGTACGCAGCTCATACATCATCGCGGTGAAGCCTCTGGCCTGGCATTGGCCTGCGAGGTGGTGGCTGATTATCAAGCGCTCGACAAGTCAAACCGACGAGCGTTTTTTGAGGCGCTCGCGCGCGATTTTGCTGCCGATCGCGAGGCTGTGATCGCTGCGGCTGAGCGCTATAAAGAGGATGCTTCTGAAGTAAATTTAGGCGCATTGTCGCGTGCTGCTGAGGCTCCGCGTGTGAAGTTATTCCGACGCATGAATATGGCACCTGAGGCCACGCCCGTATTGGTCAAAATGCGTGCTGCGATGATCGAGGATCTGAAAGCATTGCCCGAACTTCGCGCAGTGGAGACCGATCTCAAGCACCAATTTATTTCATGGTTCAATCGCGGGTTTTTAGAGCTACGTGTTATCGATTGGAACACACCTGCATCGATTCTCGAGCGCATCATTCAATACGAGTCCGTGCACGCCATACAGGGCTGGAACGATTTACGATCGAGACTCAGCGGCGATCGGATGTGTTTTGCCTTTTTCCATCCCGCCATGCCGGATGACCCCTTGGTTTTTGTTGAGGTGGCGTTGACCGCAGGGATTCCGAGCGCTGTTGCTCCGCTGATAGAAAATGCCGATGTAGTCGATGACGCTCAGCGTCTGGATACGGTAGTTTTTTATTCGATCAGCAACTGCCACCCCGGCCTAGCTGGCGTCTCCTTCGGTAACTTTCTGATTAAGCAGGTCGTGGAGGAGGTGGGGAAACGATTTCCAAAAATGAAGCGCTTCGTGACGCTATCACCGGTCCCGGGATTTTGCCGTTGGTTGGCAAAGCAAGACACAGACATTGATCTTGATGAGATGCGATCAATGGCAAGAACTGACAGCGCGAAAACGGCTGATGCGAGACGCGACGCGTTACTGACAACCTGTGCTCACTACCTTGTAAAAGAACGCCACGACAACGTAGCGCTTGATCCCGTTGCGCGTTTTCATTTAGGCAACGGTGCCAGCCTGCACGCTATACACTGGGCTGCAGATCTCAGTGATAAGGGGCTTCACCAATCGGCAGGTTTGATGGTGAATTACCTCTACGATTTGAGCAGCATCGAAGAAAATCACGACAGTTACTTTGATCAGGGTGAGATCGCGACATCGCGCGAGGTTTCGAAGCTATTGGCTTAGGCAGCTGCAGTTACAACAGAGGTGATTTTTATGAAGCAAACGCATTCGACAGTTAGGTTTTTCATTTTCTTAGGATTGGTCGTGTCTAGCTTGGCGCAGGCAAAAAATGCGGTGGACATAGCCCGAGATCATCACCAGAAAAATGCGGTGCGGATCGTGTCGGAGTTCCGCGATTTTCTGGCTATTCCCAATGTTGCCAGCGATCTAGGCAATATGATGGACAATGCAGCCTTCATTGAGGCCTATGTGGGCCGACGTGGGTTTACATCGAAAGTTGTTACAGCGGGAGGTGCACCCTATGTCATAGCGGAGAAAGCGGGCTCTGCCAGCGCGCCAACCGTCTTAGTCTATGCGCATTTCGATGGGCAGCCGGTCATTCCCAGTCAGTGGTCCTCGCCGCCATTCGAACCTACCTTGTGGACGGATAACCCCTTGCAAGCAGATGCTCGATCGCTGTCTTGGGATCAGGAGCAGTTTGATCCCTCGTGGAGAGTTGTTGCGCGCTCCGCTGGAGATGACAAGGCGCCAGTCATAGCATTGATGGCAGCAATTGATGCACTCGAGGCCGCAGGTGCAATGCCTGACATTACGGTAAAGCTCATATTGGACGGAGAGGAGGAGCGGGGTAGTCCTACGCTCGCTGGTATTTTGGAACAGGTAGCTGATGATCTCGTGGCTGACATTATGCTGTTTTGCGACGGGCCAATGCACCAGTCAGGACGACGTCAATTGGTTTTGGGGGTTCGGGGTAGTATGACAGTAGACCTAAAGACCTTTGGACCAAATCGCCCCTTGCACTCTGGTCACTATGGCAATTGGGCACCCAATCCAAACGAAACCTTAATGAGGCTACTTCTCTCGCTAAAAGACGACTCGGGTCGCGTTACTGTCCAGGGGTATTCTAATTCCGTGACTCCTGTATCCGAACTTGAGAGTACGGCGGTCGCGGCTATGCCGTCTGTCGATGCGATCCTAAAGAGCGAATTGGGACTCGGTGACAATGAGGTTGAAGGGGAGCGTCTCGAGGCAGCTATTATGCGCCCTGCTATTGTTGTGCGGGGTATTTCGGGTGGCGGTGTTGGCGACAAGGCACGAAATATTATTGAGCCCTATGCTGAAGCATCCTTGAATTTGAGGCTGGTGCCGGGTCAGTCACCACCGGCGCTTCTGGCGGCACTCAAGGCGCACTTTGAAGGTATGGGAATGGTGGTATCCGATACCTCGCCCAGCCCTGAAAACGCCCGTGAACGTCATTTGCAAATGGTCGCACGCCCCGGTGGCTACCGGGCCTTTAGAACAGCCATAGATGCCGATGTCGTGGGCGACTTAAAAGTCATACTAGATGGCCTTGGTGATCAAGAGACCTTAATTACACCGACGATGGGTGGCTCGCTACCAATCTACTTATTCGAAGATAATTTGAACGCGCCCATTGTCATTCTGCCTGTGGCAAATCATGACAATAATCAGCACGGCAGAGATGAAAATCTCCGCTTGCGCAATTTGTTCGATGCTATCGAGATGTATGCGAAGGTCTTATCAGGGTTGGCGGATAAAGGACCGTAGCACTAGACCGATTAAAAGCCCGATCGCTAGCGAATGGCCGGCCAATTGGTACGATCCTACTTTTCAATTTCGGCGGTCTGACCATAATCTTGGGCCTCGTCCTGATATCGCTCAAACCACGCCAGGATATGATCTACTTTGGTAATGAGTCTTGACGGCCTGCTAGCAATGCCGTGAGAGGTATCGGGCAACCGGACCATGGCTGAGTCTACTCCCCGCAGCCGCAAAGCTTGGTAAAATTGTTCTGTTTCCGATATCGGCGTGCGTCGGTCTTCTTCTCCGGTGATTAACAGCGTGGGCGTTATTACATTGCCGACTAATGACAGCGGTGACCGCTTCCAATAATGGTCTAGGTGCTCCCACGGAGGGCCGGGAAATTGCCGATAAATTTGTCCAACCATGGAGTCTGCAGTGAGAGTTTTGCTAATCCAGTTGATGACAGGTTTTGCAGCGACAGCTGCATTAAAGCGATCAGTTAAACCTATCGCATAAGCGGCTGCGATTCCGCCGGCGCTGCCGCCAGTGATGAAGAGATTTTGTTCGTCGACCATCCCTCTTTCAATAAGTGCGTCAATGCCAGACATATGATCGGCAAAGTCTTCCGTACTGGCGTATTTGTATTGCAGGAGCAGTGCAAAATCCTCTCCATAAGAGAGACTGCCTCGATGATTATCGTAGAAAACGATGTAGCCTGCGGCCGCCATTAGCTGTAGCTCAGCCGAAAAGTGCGGCCCATAAGCGAGATGAGGGCCACCGTGAATTTCTAAAATCAAAGGGTATTTTTTTGTCGGGTCAAAATTGGGAGGTGTGATGTACCAGCCCTGAATTTCCTGTCCATCAAATGACGACCGGTAAACGATTTCGCGGACCTGACCGAGCGAGCGATAGTCGAGTAAATCGTCATTGAGTGCTGTGATGACCCTAGTCTTCTTATCACTCACAATGGCAACATCGCTTGGCCGGTCGGGACCACCCTTCGTAAAGGCTATGACACCATTAGACATGTGAAACGAGCCAGAGAGGTAGGGACGCCCAATACTGGTGCCGCCAAGCTTGCTCGCGACGTCAGTCACTTTTTTTTCGAGAGTAATCTTTCGAATATACCGTTCACCGCGCTCATCAAAGGTAAAGTAAATCGCCTTGCCGCTGTCCGACCAGCGTATGTTTGACGCGTCGCCGTCCAGAGTGTCCGTCAATACACGCATCGCATTAGTCGAGAGGTCCACAAGGGCAATGCGCTCGGGTGTAAATGCGAGGGGGCGACTCTCTGTGTAATTAAATGCCAGTGTTTTGCCATTTGGCGAAAGTGCCGGGGAGCGCTCGGTGCCTGGATACTGCGTTAGTTGGCGCAATATGCCCTCAGCGACCGAAACAGAGAAAATATCAGCTTCATCACTTCGTAACTCCCAATCCTCTGCGCGATCGGCAGAAAAGAATATCGCGCGGCTGTCGGGTGACCAGGCAAGCTGTCCATAGTGATTGAAGTCGCGCTGAGTTAGCTGGCGTGCGACCCCGCCATCAGCAGGAATAACAAAGACATGCCGGTATGAGGGTTCGACAATACCTCTGCCATCATACTGGTAGCGGGTTGTGGTGACGGTAACGGGTGCCTTGGCCCAAATAGCACCATCGGGCACCTTGCGCTGCTTGGCAATGGATTTGCTTGGCTTCTTTACCGACATGGTGAACGCCAACCATTTTCCATCAGGCGACCAAGCGAGATCAGAGGGACTTTGCTGCACCTGTGAGATCACCGCAGTCTGTTGACTATGCACCCAATGGATGTGAATTTGTGATGAGTCGCCCTCGCTCGAGATAAAGGCAACTCTGTCTCCGTCGGGAGACCAGCGTGGCGACGCACTGCGACCCGATGTGGTCGTTAAGGGGCGATGATCTGTCCCATCCGCCGACACCTGCCAAAGACTTGAGCTCGTGGCATCACGCATAACATCAAACCCGCGGCGAACATACACAACCGTTGTACCGTCCGGGGAAACCTGAGGATTTGACGCCCACTCAAGCTCAAACACGTCCATAGCATCGAACGTCATCGCCTGCTGTGGAAGCTCAGCACCACTCGTCGAATCGATACGCATCAAACAGGCCATAAAAGCGATCAAATAGGGTAGTGGGCGGATAGTTTGGGCTCGCATCAAATTACTCTCATACTGTTGTGGTGGCTGGGATAGATAAGTATGCCGAACCTCAATACTATCCGCGCTGGCTAATTAATAGACGCTATAAAAGTGGTTAACGCAATAAAAGTGGTTAACGCAATAAAAGGCAGACACAAAATGCCCATTTTCGTGGTGGATTTTAGTTAGAGGTGCAGTGGAATTCAGCAGCGTTACGATGGCGGATGTGGGTGCGTCGACGGGGAGAGCTGCTTAGAGAATGGTCGACTTTTTTATTAGCCTTCATTTGCACTAGCAGATGTTTGAAACAATGCATTGATTTAGTAGTGAGAGAGCTGGGCATCACCGTCGAGTTGTTGATCTCGGGACCTGGGTAAGCCCAACCGCCGAGCACTAAATCAAATTAGTTTGTCTCAACCTTTGTTTGGGCGACCGCCAAGCGGGTGCTCTTAGCATTGCTCAAGCCCGAGCTATTGGTTAGTTTCAAATTCTGGTGTGCACTCTCGCTTTTTGGTCAGTGCGCATTATCACGGTGTTAAGCCGGAGCAGGGAATGAGGAGTTCTTAGTGTTGCCATCAGATAGTGAATTTGGGCAACTTACAAAGCTGGCGTTTTGGCAGACACCCGCAATCACAGGTTTGTATCGCCTGCCGGCTCATTCGCCGCTGCACAGTTATCGATCGGCCGAAAATGCCTTAAAGTGCATCACTGATGACTGTCACAGGTCGCTCGACGGCGCTTGGTCTTTCGAGTTATACGCGTCTCCCACTGATGTACCCGATGAGTGGCCTGCGATCGATAAGCTGAACTCGGTGATCGAGGTGCCAGGTAATTGGCAGCTTCAGGGTTTTGATCGACCCGTTTACACCAACGTGAAATATCCGTTTCCTGTTACACCGCCACGTGTCCCAGACGACAATCCTACTGGCTGCTATCGCCGCTCATTTGATCTCAGCGAGCGGGATCTGTCTGAGCAGATTCGCCTCATGTTTGATGGCGTGGATAGCGCGTTTTTTGTCTGGGTGAACGGACGCTTGGCTGGCTATTCACAGGACAGTCGATTATGTGCGGAGTTTGATATCAGCTCGGTTGTGCACGCTGGCAGGAACGAACTCGCTGTCATGGTGCTGAGGCTGTGCGATGGGAGCTATCTCGAAGACCAAGACATGTGGAATCTCTCGGGGATTTACAGAAGCGTTCATTTACTGTTGAAACCGGTGGCACACATCAGCGATCTCAGGGTGACGGCAACGCTCGATGACAATTATTCAGAAGGCGTTCTCCAGGCAGAGGTCCTGTGCAGTCATTGCCTCGATGGACAGGTCGGGCTCGACTTATTTGACGCTCAGGGGCTTAAGGTTTTGTCCCATCGGCAGCGAATTGGGACGGCGCTCATCGATGAGCGTGGGCGATACAAGGACCGTACTCGAGTGGTGCTGACGGTGCCGTCTGTTCAGGCTTGGAGTGCCGAAATCCCCAATCTGTATCGTCTAGTGGTGTCGCTGATAGACGCTTCAGGTGCACTCCTAGAGTGTGAAGCCACCGATATCGGTTTTCGTACGGTGGACATCGTCGATGGGCAATTGCGGTTAAATGGACAGCCATTATTAATAAGAGGGGTGAACAAGCACGAGCATCACCCTGAGACCGGGCATACCGAATCACTTGAGCAAGTCGAAGCCGATATACGGCTTATGAAGCAGCATAATTTCAATGCCATCCGCTGTTCCCATTACCCGCATCAACCGGGTTTTTACGATCTCTGCGATCGGCTGGGAATGTATGTGGTTGATGAGGCCAATATTGAGACCCACGGGCTGACTCCGATGAGTCTGCTGTCGGATGACGATGCCTGGGCCAACGCCTATTTGGAGCGGATGAGTCGCATGGTGCGGCGGGATTTTAATCATCCCAGCATCATCATCTGGTCGCTAGGCAATGAATCGGGGTATGGCGCGCATCACGAGGCGATGTATGCCTGGACGCGCAAGGCAGACCCATCTCGGCCGATTCAATATGAAGGCGGTGGTGCAGACACCGCGGCGACCGATATTATTTGCCCAATGTATGCGCGCGTCGATGATGATATGCCATCACCTTACGGACGCCCGGCGTATAGCATTCAGCGATGGGCGGCACTCCAAGAGGATCTGGGCGAGTCAGCGAGGCCAGTCATTCTCTGCGAGTACGCCCACGCCATGGGAAACAGTCTCGGCAACGTTTCTGATTATTGGGATGCCTTCCGGTCTAACCCCCGCCTGCAAGGCGGCTTTATATGGGATTGGGTCGACCAAGGCTTATCAAAATACGATGATAATGGTGTTCATTACTTCGCTTATGGTGGTGATTTCGGCGATACCATCAATGATCGCCAGTTTTGTATTAACGGGCTGGTTTTTCCCGATCGACAGCCGCATCCCTCTCTTTTGGAAGCCAAGCGTGTTCAGCAACCGTTTGTGTTCAGCGTATTGGACACTAACGAGTCCGTATCGATCACTGTTACCAGCGAGCACCTCTTTAGATCAACCGACAACGAGCGATTGAACTGGCGATATGGATCATTGTCGGAGACCGTCGCCTCAGGGTCACATGATATTGTTATCAAGCCGGGCGATAGTGTAACCGTCACACTCGACTCACAACTAAGCGTGTTTGAAAGCGCCGCCGATCGAGTCTTAGATCTATGGATAACCGTGATTGAAGCGACGCCCTCCTTGCCTAAGGGTCATGAGGTAGCTCGGCACCAAGCGCTATTGGCAAGTGCCGAGCCCTTGGCCGATCGCGACTCATCTCCTGCGATGGTGAGTGCCCAGGATGACAGCATTGGCGTGGTCGCTGGTGGCGTGTGCTGGACCTTAGATACCGATACGGGTTTTATCTCTGGATGGGATCATCAGGGCAGCGCACTCATCGCCGACGCATTGTCGGATTGCTTTGTCCGAGCGCCCATCGACAATGATATTTGCAGCAGTGAAGTCGACAATCCCTCGCCGGATGCGTGGCTTGCCGCATGGCAAAAAGCGGGATTATTTGATCTTGAGCACCGTTGTCGGGGCGTTGAGGTGCATGGCAATGTCGTGATCAGTCAGCACGAGTACACCGGTGCGCAAGGGGTGCTTATTCGCTCACAGTGGACTCATCGTTTTGATGCAGATGGAGCCGTTCGCATCGACGTCGCTGTCAGCAGGGAGGTGCCTGATTTGCCATTGCCTCGGGTCGGTGCGCGACTCCTGCTGGCTCAAAAGCCAGAATCAGTGGCGTGGGTTGGTCGCGGCCCGCACGAAAATTATCCCGACCGAAAGACATCGGCTGATATGGGTATCTGGTCCTGTTCGCGCCAAGCCATGCAGACACCTTATATATTTCCCAGTGAAAATGGATTGCGCTGTGATGTTCAACTGGCGCAGATAGGTCAGGTTCAGATCGAGCGTCTGAGAGAGAGTTTTGCCTTTTCGGTTAGCGATTTCGGTGTGGACAGCCTCATGAATGCCCAGCATACCCATGAGCGGGAAGAGCAGGACGCATTACATCTTCACATTGATGGATTTCACATGGGCGTCGGTGGCGATGATTCGTGGACGCCGAGTACCCGTCCTGAATATCTACTCAATGCCAGAGAGTTCAGCTGGTCTTTTAAGTTGAGCGTGAGCGATGAGGGGCAGGCGTTGGAAGCGTTAGCAAATACGAGACAGACAGAGCGATGAGCACTTCGGTGCCGGTCCCAATGGCGCTAAAAACCAAATTCAGTTAAGGGCTGGGTGCGCTGGGTAAAGACCTCGCCTGCGCCATCGTTTATCTATGTTTAATGCATTACTACACCGATGTTGCAGATGTACCCGCTGCATTTCTCACTCACCGATAGGGCAGCTTGCGATCTCAGCGGTGCATTAGGCGTCTCGCCGCAACCGTTGCGCGTATAAGCTCGGCCAGTGTGGCAGCGTCAGTCTCTGGGGCGGCTTAAAATGTCGTTCGTAAATACGACGATAATTTTTCTAGGCCCACCTTGATTGTGGGTAGGTCATTAGCGAAGCCCAGTCGCGCGTAACCCTCCATATCGAAGGCATCACCGGGTGTCAGCATGACGCCCGTTGTCTGGACAAGGTCGATGCAGAACTCTCTCGATGTGATCGGAATGTCTAGCTTAAGCATGGCCGTCGTACCGGCCCGGGGTTTTACCCAACTAACGCGCGGCTCATTATCAATCCACGCCTCAACCACCGCGAGATTTTCCCGCGTAATGCGCTGACTTCGCGCCAATATCTGTTCCGCATTTTCCAAGGCCATGGCAGCAAAGTGATCGTTGATCATGCCGACCGATATGGTGTCGTAATCTCGATGTATCAGAATGTCTTCGGTGAGTTCTTTGGGTGCCACCACCCAGCCAATACGCAGGCCCGCCAGCGAGAAAACCTTCGACATGCCTGCCGTGCTGATGCCTTTATCATACAAATCGGCGATGGATGGGACCATGCCATCACCCTTTTGCCCGGTACCTCTATACACTTCATCGCACAGCAGGTAGGCCCCGACAGAATCGGCAATCGATACAATGTCTTCGAGCATTGGGCGCTCAATGAGGGCGCCAGTGGGATTATTTGGATTGGTCAGCGCAATCAACTTGGTTTCAGGTGTCACTAGCGCACGAAGGTGATCGAGATCGGGCAAAAATCCGTCCTCCTCCCTTAGACCTAGTGTCGTTACCGAGGCATCAATGCTCGCAGGGATCGAATAGTGCTGCTGATAGGTGGGTGTCACTGCGACCACGTGATCACCACGCCCAACGAGTGCCTTATGGACCAACATGTTCGCAGCGATGGTGCCGTGGGTGATGATGATGTCATCGATATGTGGCTTGGTGTAGAGAGCTGCGATGGCGGTCCGCAGTCGCGGCGAGCCGACGATATCACCGTAACCGAGCTTCATGGGTAATAGATCGGAGAGGTCTTTGCCGGTGCGTCCCGACAGCGCAAGTAGCTCATCAACCGTAATGCTGGCGACGCAGGTTTCAGCCAAGTTATACGTGCACTTGGTTTCCCACTCATTCATCCAGATTTCAACTTTGAAGGGCTCAATAAACATCACTCACTCCCAATTTGGAACGCAGCTGCACGACATCTACCGGATCGCCACCGACAGATAAGAGTTTACTATGGATTGTGTGAGGAGTTCAGTGAACTAAGGTGGTGCTTAATACAGCGGTGAGCTACTCCATACTTGCATGCTCGTTGCGTCTGCCCACTGGCTTAATTGCAGCATTAAAATTTCATAGAACATCGCGTTTGCAATGAGGAAGCAACTTGCTATCGCGGCGATGGTCGCCATGGTGATAGCCCTATTAAGTATGTCTGCGTTCATATTTTTCGGCCTGTTTTTATTTTGGCTCTCCTACAGTAAAGCACCAAGATACGCAGAAGCGCAAATTTTTCTTGTGCGCGCTTATGTCATCTCAACATGCGCTCGCACAGAGTGCCCATGCCGACAAAAACAGGCTAAAAGATATGCCCACACTATGCTGTTTTCTGACGCGAGATTTCAGTGTCGCGAAGCGCTCGGCGCATAATTTTGCCCGTCGTGGTCATAGGGAGCTCGCTTACAAACTCAATGAGTCGCGGCACCTCGTGTTTCGCTAAATGGGTTTTTACTAGCTCTTTTAGTTGATCTGCGAGTAGCTCGCTTGGTTGCGCAGTCTCAGCGAGGACAATAAAGGCCTTGATAATCTCGCCACGTGTCTCGTCGGGTACGCCGACAACCGCGGCAAGCTGTACGTCGGGGCTTTTCAGCAGACAATCTTCAATTTCGGTAGGCCCAATGCGGTAGCCCGAGCTCGTGATCACATCGTCAGTCCTGCCATGAAACCACAGGAAACCGTCCTCATCTCGCTCACCCAGATCGCCTGTCATCATCCAGTCGTTAACAAACTTCGCTTCGGTCGCCTTGGGATTGTCGAGGTAACCAGTAAACATGGCGGGGTGAGGTCGTTTGATGGCTATATTGCCTTGCACGCCCGATGCAACCACCTGCCCATTGTCATCGACAATGGCACACACCGAGCCGGGCATCGCTTTCCCAAGGGATCCATGACGTACCTTCATGAGCCTCGGGTTAGTGCCAATCATGCCGTTGCACTCGGTTTGCCCAAAACCTTCGCTTATGGTGAGGCCAAATCGTTCATCCGCCCAAAGTGCCAATTCCTTACCAACAGCCTCGCCACCGCTCAGGACAACGCGTAGGTCGAGTTCTCTAGAAGCCTCGGCATCGATCTGTCGCATAAGTTTGAGTACGGTGGGTGTAAGCAGCGATACGGTGATCTTATGATCGCCGAGAATGCGAAAGGCCTCCTGAGCGTTAAAGCCCTTCATATCGGTCGATACGACCTTGCAGCCGGAATACCAGCCGATCAATAAGATGTTGATAAGCCCGGCGATCCAGGCCCAGTCTGCAGGTGACCACAGCGCGTCGCCTGGCCGAGGACCGTAGTCATAGTAGTACTCAAAGAGGGGCTTATTTCCCAGCAAAATGCGGTGAGGCATCAAAACGCCTTTGGGCTGACCTGTTGTACCTGAGGTGAAGCTAATCCATGCGGTTTCTTCACTGTGCGTTCTTACATTTTGAAACGTTTCAGCCTGCCCTTTAAGTGACGACCACAATGGCATCGCCTTGGTTGGCGATTCTTCATCGACGACAATGACCTGCAGCAGGGAGGGGCACTGCGCCTCAACTTCCTGTACTTTGGCTAGGTTGGCACTATTTGTTATGCAGACCTTGGCATCTGTTGCCAATAAACGGTGTTTGATGGCGTCGGGACCAAATAAAACTGATGCTAGGCAGGACACAATGCCCGATTTAAAGCAGGCAAGATGGGAGATCGCGCACTCAGGCGACTGGGTCAGCATGACGAGTACGCGGTCACCGCGGTGCAGCCCGAGGTTTGTCAGTAGATTCGCAAGCTGATTGGACGAACGTTTTATTTGAGAAAAGGTGTAGTCGGTCGTTGAGCCGTCATAGGCCTCGTGCGTCATCGCAATACGACCGGAGTCATCCGCCCATCGGTCACACACGGCGTCCGCTATGTTGAAATACTCGGGAATATCCCAAGTGAACTGCTCACAAATTCGTTCGTAACTGTCGCCGACAGGAAGGTCCATAGACTGCTCCTTTTCTTATCTGAGGCGACTCGATATAAGGCGCCTCTCAATAATACAAAGCGCCTCTCAATCATATAAAGCGCCTCTCAATCGATGCCGCACTGCAACTTGTCTTCGGGCCGCGTTATCGCGTCAATCTCATTCGCTTGATGCCCTAAAACTAAGGTTGCTAGCCAAAGCGTTCTCGCCGCTTTTTAAAAGCCGCTTTCACACCGTCTTTGCGTAAGGTGCGAAAGAAGTCCTTAAAACTTTCAAACTGATGATAGATCGCGTCCAGATCTGCGCCGCGTCGCACCGAGGGCTCCATGCCCATGTTCTCAAACCAAGTGTTTGATACTTCCTTGAGAATAGACAGGTTGTCGCTGGGTGCTCGCGCAATATGTGCTGCGGTCTTGGCAACCCGTTCGTCGAGCTGATCGTGCGGTACCACCTCATTAACCAAACCAATTTGCTGGGCCTCATGGGCGGGAATGAGTCGCGAGGTATAGAGGAGTTCCTTCGTCTTGCGGTAACCAATGAGCATGGGCCAGAACATAATCGATGGAGGAATGCCCAAGTCACGTCCCGCGGGGTGTCCGAAGCGCGCATGCTCGCTCACGATAGCGAGATCACAGACACCGAGTAACTCCCCGGCACCCGATAGGCAGTCGCCCTGTACCTTAGCAATGAGGGGTTTCGGGTAGCGCCACAACTTCATCCAGTAATCGACAATAACGTGCACATCATCTCGGTCTTTCCTGATATCGACATGATCATCGAAGTTGGCAGGGTATTGAGAGGTTATCCAATGTGCCTCGCGCAGGTCGTAACCCGTTGAAAAGGCCTTCCCGGCCGCACCGATGACGATGACACCCACGCTGTCATCGCGAAGCGCACGGTCCAAAACACTATCGATTTCGTTGAGCACCTGCCACGACAAAGGATTAAGGTCATCGGGCCGATTTAGCGTGATAGTGAGAACACGATCATCTTGCTCGGTCAGGATCATAGTGAATTCGCTCATGTGGCGGACCTCCCTTGCGCTAATCGTTGTTGCGTAAAACAGCATTTACCAATGCACGTGCTTATTTTTAGCGGTGTTTATTCGACATTGGTGACCCGTAATAGAGGTAATAAGCTAGCGAAACACAGGGCAAAAAGATACTCAGGGCGGTTACCGACGGACCAAACTGATTAACGCCCGTCTGGGCACGTTGTCATGACGGCACTTCTTGCCCGATCGCAGGCTTTACTGTCAAACGCCGTGCTGCCCATTTTTGTTTTTAGCTTAAAACCGGAACGGCTACGTCGTAGGCGTAAACGGTGGCCGACCGTTTCTCTAAGCAGGCCTCTTTTTCGGTTGATTCTGCAGACGTGACGAATAACGTACAGCCATCGTTACCACCTAGGGCGCAAGCAATCGCCATGCGACCAGTATCGATGCTGTCGCTCACTGCCCCGCCTTCTAGCATACGTAACACGGCGCCTGTCGTTGGCGAGGCAACCCATATGCCCTCATCGGCATCGACACAGATGCCATCTGGGACAGCGCCTTCGGGCAGCTGCGCCCAAAGCCGTCGATTAGTCAACGCTCCGCTCGGCGCAATATCAAAGGCAGTTAAGCAGCCACGATAGGTTTCGGCGACTACAAGCGTTTTACCGCCGCTTAGCAGTGCCATACCGTTAGCAAAGAGGAGCTCATCTGCCGCCGCATGGACCGAGCCATCAACATCGATCCGCGCCAGTGTGCCGGGGGTTATTGCTTCGCCGTGCTGGAAATCAAATCCGAAGTTACCAACCCATGCACGACCTGCGGGGTCGACCAGCATGTCATTAATACGTCGCTCCGCGACTCCAGAGACATCAGCGTATGGGCTAAGCCCTGACGATTCAGACCATCGGTAAACGGTCTTATCCAGCATCGACGCAACGAGCAGATCGCCGCTGGGTAGCCAACCTAGGCCAGACGGTTGCTCGGTAACCGTTACTATTTTTTGGGGTGAGTCGCCAGGGACGACTCGGAACACGGCCTTGTCGTAAAAGTCCGAGAACCAGAGCGCCTGCTGATGCCAGCGAGGCCCCTCGATAAAGGTAAAACCCTGACAAATTAGCCTTCCGTCTTTCATCGTTATCAAACTCCAACGTGTTTATGGCGGATCTGTGCCTGCTCGCGTCGGATGTCATCGCAGAACTGACGCGAGAAGCACTTATCTTGTTAAAGCCTATAGTGTCCGCATAAGGCGCGCTACCAGCCCTTTTTTTACCGTCTGGTCTGACATTGACCAGCCGCATCGCCCGTGGGGTTGGTTTGGTAGTCCAGTGATGAGCTTGTAGCCAAACTCGGTCGAGGCTGGCAGAGGTCTGTGTGAAATACGCGGTTACTGGCGTTAGACTTACTCAGCGCCACCAAACATCTTTTGGCTCACAAAATGAAGGAGGTCCCAGTGGAGCTGTCGTATTTTCAGTTGTTGCAGATGGTCGATGTGAGTATCAACCGACTCGAGTCTGTTTTTCAGTTCTGGCTAAGCGCGACGTTTGCGGCCATTGTTGCAAGTCACTTGGCAGGGGATAAGTTGACCAAGGTTTACGCTGCTATGCTGAGTAGTCTTTACCTGGTCTTCACGTTTTCTGTTGTCGTTAGGATGATGACGTGGCGCGATACGCTCAAGAGGTACTTCGATGCTCTGACTGAAATCCGCGGTGAGCAGGGTGGCGCAGCGATGGTCGACCTCGTCAACAACAGTATTTGGGCGACGGTTATACTTGGAACTGTCGCAACCGTTGTATTCATTTGGCATTCCTACCTCACGCGCAACCGTGACACCCCGTATGTTGCCGCTGAAGAGTTGGCTGGATCTTGATTCGAGTCCCCTCCAGAGTTGGTCAATTTAACGACATTCCGGAGCGGTAGCTGCGCATAGCGCGCATCTTTCTCGTCGTCACACTGCAATGAGCGTTCAATTCGAGCGAGCGCATAAAGGTTTTTGGTCTGAAGCTCTGCGTTTGCACGCATCGGTGTTTTTGGTGATCGTTTATTTTTTGCTATATACGAGCAAGCGCTACGGCCGTGCCGCCGCCGGGTCTGGCGTAAGTCGCAATTAGGGTCACTCGACAAGCTGCGTTAAATTTAGCTGTCGCAGTCAGCTGCCGTGCGGCGTTGAATGTGACCCGGTGCAGTAATAGAGAGCTAACACCTCTGTCAATGTTGCAGAAATGTGTTCTTAACAAAACCATCATCGATACTTAACGTGGCTCCTCAATAGTTGTGTCAGACCTACAACCTTTGAGGAAAAAGCATGAAAGCGAAGCGCATAACCTTTGCCGCTGCCGGAGTCTTGATGACTCTGCTGCTCGGCGCATGTTCAGGAGATGATGGTACCGATGGTGTTGCCGGAAGCACTGGTGCACCCGGCGCCGACGGAGCGCCAGGCTCTAATGGTACTGACGGCACAGATTCAAACGCGGCAATATCGCTCAAATTAGTGGGTAGCACCCCCGCTATTGCTGATAACTTTGACGAGTCGGCGGCTGAAATTGTGGCATACCACCCAGACTCGAAAACCGCCTATTTGGTCAACTCCAATTCAAAAGCAGTCGATGTCGTTGACCTCTCTGATGTGACGGCGCCGACCATCACCAGCACACTCGATGTCGCTGGTGACGTCGAGACAGCTGTTGATGCCCTGTCTGAGGGCGACCTTGGTGCTGTCAACAGTGTCGATGTCAGCGGTGATTACATGGCTGTAGCCATCGAGGCCGATACCAAGCAGGACACTGGGTATATCGCGTTTTACAACGTTGATGGTACGTTCGTCTCAGCAGTTGCTGCGGGCGCCCTGCCTGATAAGGTGGGTTTTAGCCCCGATGGAAAATACGCTGTCGTCGCAAACGAAGGCGAGCCTAATGACGACTACAGCGTTGATCCTGCAGGAACGATAACAGTCATCGATGTCTCCGGTGGCTTTGATATCGCCACGGCTGCAACGGCTGACTTCACTGACTTCAATGCAGGTGGTAGCAAAGAGTTGACGGGCCCCGTTCGCATTTCAGCCAAGGCAGAGAGCGTTGCGCAAGATCTTGAGCCCGAGTTCATCGCCTTTTCTGCTGACAGCACGACCGCATTTGCTACGCTTCAGGAGAACAACGCGGTAGCGATCATTGATCTTGCCTCCGCAGAGGTGACGACGGTTCTCGGCATTGGCTTTAAGGATTATGGGCTTCCCGGAAACGAGATTGATGCTAGTAATAAAGACGACGGCGTCAATCTGAACAGTTGGTCAATTTTCGGAACCTACATGCCGGATGGATTTGACGCCTATGACGTCAATGGCGTCACTTACTTAGTTACTGCAAATGAGGGTGACGGCCGTGAGTATGTGTCTGATGCCACAGATGAGGCTGACTGCACAACTCAAGGTGGTTTCTTGTTTGATGACGGTGACTGCTTCCATTATCTGGATGAGATTCGTGTCAAAGATCTCGACGCGAGTCAGTTCACTGAAGACTTGGTAGCTAAATTGGGCGCCGATTTTCAGGATCAGGATAAGCTAGGTCGCTTAAAAGTGATTACTGACTTAGGTCTGGAAGACTCATCAGCGTGCACGACACTTGCAACTACCGGTCAGCCCATTGCCTTCCCTGAAGAGACTCCGGTAGCCGGCTGTGTGTATGAGAACTTGTACTCGTTTGGATCGCGCTCGTTCACGATCTGGGACACATCTACCGGTCGTGCCGTCTTTGACAGTGGAAGTGAAATAGAGCGGATTACGGCGCAGCAACTGGGAGGCGCGTTCAACGCCAGCAATGACAGTAATGATGGCGATGATCGTTCAGACGATAAAGGACCAGAGGCCGAAGCTGTCGAGATCGCATCGATTAAAAGCAATACGTTTGCATATATCGCACTCGAGCGAGTGGGTGGTGTAATGGTGTACAACATTACCAATCCCCAAAATGCGCAATTCGTGCAGTACATCAATCCGCGTGACTTCACTGTGGCTGACGGTGTGGTGGAAGACAATATGGCCGGTCTGTTAGGTCCTGAGGATCTGAAGTTCATCACTCAAGACGACGACATGTACCTGTTGGTTTCTAACGAAGTGTCAGGCACGCTATCTGTTTACAGCGTTACGTACCTCTAAAGTAAGCGGTAGCGAGTAATCAAGCCCGCCGCGTGCGGGCTTTTTTTATCCTGCGGGTCGGGTTTTTACCCTGCGGGTCGGGCTGGCGTGATCAGTTCTTGAGTCGTTAAGACCACCAAATGATCCGTCGCGTCTCTGCCCGCTCTACTTATGTGACCAGACTCGGTAGTTACCTTGGCCGATATGGGATGTGGCTATCGCTGATTCCGACGATTGGATGCGCATTGTTGCGCGTTAAGTAGTGCTTGAGGGCATTGACTGACAAGTCCGCGTGAGGCGTCGGTCCAACAAACACATGATCGAGATCGATGACCCCGCGCTGCTCTAGGTCGAATAAGTAAAACGGTATGAGCATGGCCTTACCCTCTCTGAACGATATGGGATTGTCATCCACGG
>ERZ802822.644-NODE-644-length-23682-cov-22.709850_pt1 | contig 23682 bp, 23 predicted proteins | sample MGYA00345649_ERZ802822 | MGnify/ENA primary metagenome ERZ802822 (study PRJEB30503, sample SAMEA104212359) | marine metagenome | biome: Westerlies Biome; feature: [SRF] surface water layer (ENVO:00010504) within the epipelagic zone...; material: water...
CGTTTGATTTTTCCAGATGGAAAATTTTAAACCTTCTTTTACTCTGCCACAGCTAATATTTTTGTAGTATCGCCCAAACCTACGTAAACCGCTTCTCCAACGTTAAATTTGTTATCCGTCATTAGGATTGTAAATAACTTACCGTCTTCCGCTTCAAGGACATATTCTGTCGCCTCAACTGATTGGTTTTTACTCTCAACCGCAGACCCGATGGTTGCACCGATAATTGAACCCGCAATCGCTCCAATTGCGTTTTCGCCGGGAGTATCTCCAACTGTACTGCCTGCAATATAACCGGTTAATCCCCCGGCTGTTCCTCCAACACCACTATCGCCCTCAACCGTAACGTCACGTTTAGATACAATAGTTGCGATAATAGTTTCTTGCGCACTGTTTATCTGACTGCGGCTATATTCAGTAGAAGCATTCTGCGGTTTTGAACATCCGATCAATCCAGCAAGTGTAAAGACAATGACCGTCCAATATTTTAGCAAATTTAACATCTGTAGTTGTCCTTCAACGATTGACTGTAACATTGATTTACACCTCAAACCGGATTATCGTCGGAATTAGGCTGAGGAATGCAAAAATGGCTCTTACAAGAAATCTTATCACAATAACTGTGGGTTTAGCACTGTTTCTGTTTTGGCTTAATATAGTCGGAAACCCTCATGTTGTGGAAACTGTGCTGGGCCTTGTGATTGGTATAGCCGCTGCAATTTATGTCAGAAAAGCCATATTAAACCGTTTTCTTCCCTAATCTTGTTTTGGCGGTAAAATAAATATCCCTCCCGTGTTTCCAGTGACCTCAACTCTTTCCTTTTTAACCAGGCCCGTCCTGTCCAAAATTTCTTTAGCAGCTGAGATTACGTGTCTCGCATTCAGAGCATCAGGATTATCTAGAACGGATGTTAAGGCATAAGCAGCTTTTGGTGCATACATGGCTAATAACGTTTCTGTGGCCTCCCTTATCTCATCTCTAAGTTCTTTTGCAGTGTGAGCGACTTTTGTATTGTCGCTATATCCTGCCAGGCGCATGGCTGTTCTTAGATCACCCATCGCTTCTTCTGAGATCAAAGCGTCTAAGAACAACCTTTGCTTATTAGTCAGTTTGCTTTCCTCAGGCATCAGTGCAAATCCCGTAATGCTTCATATTGCGCCAGAGTGTACAGTACCTGACGCCCAGTGCTTCAGTTGCCTGATAGAGCCGCTGATGGTTGGGCACAGTATCAGCAATAATGCTTTTTTCATGTTGTTGGAGTTGTTGATGCAGCGTTTGTGTTGGCTGGCTCATTTAATGTCCTTTTGGTCATTTCAGATAGAGGTTGGAAGATGTTTAGTGGCAGCAGGAATGTTGGCTTATCGCATATCCTTCTTTTGATGAGTGTAGCCCGTTCTGGCTTTATTTGATCAACATTAAGCCACATCCAATCATGAAACCCGTCGATCCCATTTAACTCTGGTAGGTTGATAATGAAGAAGACATCGTAGAACTGAGAGGCGACGTTCATGCGGTGCAATTCTTTTTCGTCTAGATAAACATACAGCCACTCTTTTGATGGCTCTCTTTGTACCTTTTTGATTTTCACCTGAGCCAATGATGCAAAGCCTCTAGGCTGGTCAGGAAGTGTGAAAAGGATGTCTGGACTTACAGAATAGCAAAAACCATTTTCGTTAGTGCTGTGGGGCCTTGTGAAGCGGGGAGTTGGGTCAGTGTCTGTCGGCACAGTACCTAAAGAAGAAGCCGTCCCACCCATTAAGGCGATAAGTTCCATGAAGGTTTTCTCTGCCTTTTGTCCTTTTGCTTTGGCTGCAAAGAACTGATTGGAAGTACGAGTTGTCGAATACATGATATTTCCTTCGGATCGCTGCTTCCCCTAAGCAGCACAATTAAATTGAAAAGGTTTAAGCAGATATGAACCAGAACCCGATACTTGTGAGCACCGGTATAAGGTTCTGGCCACTGGCAAGGTCGAAGCCTTGTCTGATGGATACCACTATGCCGACTGCATTATTTGTTACAGCAGATGCCACTTCTGCTTCAGGTCGAGTTATCGGATGGGTTCTAAATCCGTGGGGCCATCAGTAAATGTCAGTGCACTTATCCATTGTACACCTGACTTAAATCGTAGGGGATTTATTGGCTAAGCTAAACTGCTTTAAAAGCCAGAGGTTTATTGGATCTTTCTTTTCCTAAACCTTCTTATTTTATATCACAGAAAAATATAAAAGTCAATAGATTTCTGAGATTTGGCCTCTGGCCAAAATACAAAATACTCAGCCATCTGTCAATAGTTTTAGATATTCACTTTACAGTTCAAAAATCCTAAAATTGGGCCGGGATTGAATACGCTAACGGGTATGGGGGCGGTGGCACTTGCAAGCCCAGGCAGCTTTCTCAAGTTTTATTTGTAAGAGATTATAAAATACTTATTTTGGACATTATATGGAACACTATCTATACTTTTTACTTTATCTAACCTGTTGTTTTATAATGAATAAGAATATTTCTGGATAATCCCACCTCCTCCGCCACCACATTCTGCCCATTCCTGTTACTGTTTTTTCTGGCGCTATTCCTTCGCAAGATCAGGGATTTACAACAGCGTTGTGCGACTGATGCCCCACATCACCTCTCATTTCAGCGATAATTCCCGCTAAACCTCAGCCGGTGATTTGCCGAGGGTAGGTTTTCCCTGCTTTTCGGTATTAACAGGGAATTTAACAGGGAATTTTTCTTTTTTTGATGTTTTGAAACGCTTAATCTTGATCAAATACCCAATGTTTATTGGGATTTTATAAAACTGACATAAATTTCGTTTATGCGACCCTCGGTGCTCTTGCTAAGTGGCCAGATAAAAGCACACCGCCACCAGACAGTTGGTCACGATCTAGAGCTATATGAGGGCTTACTCGAGACCAACTTGGCAAGCTCGAGAAAATGGATGATAATGTTCTCACAGTTATTGTCCAGGGCGCTGAAATACAGGCTATATTTTGTCCATAAAAGGCTATTAACTTAGGAAAACTTGGCTGGAGGGCACGGTTCTACGGAATGAAATCATGGGCAAGTCATTAAAAAAAAGAGCAACCATAGTTGACGTCGCAAAAGAGTGTGGAGTATCGCAAGCGACTGTCGCAAGAGTTCTAAGCGGCCAAACCGGTATCCGGACCAAAGAGAACACCAGAAAGCGCGTTTTGGAAGCCGCTAAAAAAGTCGGTTATCAGAGAAACGCCATCGCCGCTAATTTTAGGTTGCAGAAGAGCAATTCGATTGCCGTCTCGATCGCCGACATAACCAACCCCTTTTTTCCCGAAGTGGTGAAAGGTATTCAGGAGGTACTGAGAGAAGGCGGGTATAGCGTTGTCCAACTTTATAATGACTGGGACTCAGAAGTAGAACAGGAGCACTTTGACTATATGGTGCGCACATGCGTCGAAGGCGCGATAATTTCTCCGTCATCTTCTACAACTGTTTTTGACGTACTCCATTCCACTCCATTTGTGCTTCTGTCAAATTCAGATAAATTCGCGATGTACGATACTGTTGGCAACGACACTCGCAGCGGAATGCGCCTTGCTCTGGAACGGTTATACCAACTTGGGCATCGTCGCATTGCCCTGTTCGTTGGTGGCTCCATGAAATCAGGGGCAAACTGGAGGGCGGAACTTTTTCGTGAGTTCCATCGCGAACGCGGGCTATCAGTTGACCCAGAGTTAATATTGGAGAGTGACTATGGCGTCAGTTCAAAATCCTCTCTCGCCGCTGCGCGAAAGATCATGAATTCATTTCTTGACCGACAAGATTTGCCAACTGCGATGTTCTCCTCAAATGATATCCTGGCACTCGCAACGTTGCAGGTAGCGAATGACAAAGGGATCGGGGTGCCTGATCGTCTATCTGTTATCGGTATGGATGGGATTTTTTCGGGAGAGGTAAGCTATCCACCGCTAGCCACTGTTCAAAAAAACAGAAGAGAAATTGGTCGTACCGCTGCCCTTGCGTTGTTGGATAAAATGAAATCCAAAGAAGGTGAACCAGCAAGAAGACAGTTATTGAGTTGTAAACTGCTTGAACGGGGATCGATGGGTCCAGCACCAATAGCCAGCGAAGACTAGCTATCTTACCATGGGACTTGGCGCAGGGGAAATATAGTTTTGCCGTCAGATATGATGGTTACGGCCAACTCTAATTAATTCTGAACCCAATTTGTGTAAGCAAAATTAAGTCCTGCTCCGCACACTTAGCATTTGGCCGTACGAAATTCGCATTACGATGTTGGCTCCGATAAGAAGATCGGGTGTTGACTCTTTTCAAAATACAATGATAACGTTATCAAAAATTAGAGTAAAGGCTGCTGAATAACGACATCAATTCGGTAACCAGAGCTCAAATAAGATAATGAGCGAGGATCACAAAGATGTCGATGTCCAAGGTATTCGGTCTGAAAGGCATTGAGCCAAAGCCGAGAACGAACAACCAGATCTGGATCAAGGACGTGGGGTATGATGAGGCCCCATGGTATCACGAACGCATGGGCCTGACCGAGCTCGGAGATTTTTTGGACGTTGCAGGCGAGCGCATTGACTATGTGAAGATCGCAACCACACAGGTATTGAACCACCCCGCGGAATGGGTAAAACGCAAGATTGAGCTCTACAAAAAGCACGGGGTCCGGCCGTATCTAGATCACGGGTTCTTTCTTCGAGCCTACAAGAACGGGGTTGTTGACGAGGCCATCGAGGCAGGCGCGGAGCTTGGATTTCCTGTGATCGAACTCATGAACACTTTCGGCGACGTTGCTGATGAACAACTCAAAGCATGGCGTCAACGAGCTATAGATTGTGGGATGAGCATAATCTATGAGCACCATCCCGAACGCGGATGGCGCAAGGGTCAGTCTGATATTGTGGATGTGCCTTCCACCGCAGTGGAAATCGCTCAAGGCGCAGAGCCGTTTCTGGCGCATGGCGCGTTCACGCTTTTGATCGACCACGAAGAGATTGAGATACAGGAAGAGGCAGCAAAAGACGTGCTGAATGAAGTCCGCGAGATTCTGGGTGAAGATCGCGTGGCATTTGAAGTCACGTCGACCAAAGAAGCAGAGATGTTGTGGTATACGAACCTGTTGGACTATTTCGAGATGTTCGGCAGTGACTGTAACGTCACGAACATCATGCCTAGTCAGGTCATGTTTATTGATCCGCTTAGGTCGGGTGAAAGGCCGGCGAATTTATTGTTTGACCGTTACCCGGAGCTGAACCGGGTGCGTTACAAGTAATGAATATGGTTAGCGGTGATAACGATATCAATTTTATCAGCTTTACCGGAAACAATCGGGCTCGAATTGGGGTTTCCGTGGGAAGAGCAACATCAACAAAGGGAGCGCTCAGTAGAAAACGATAACGTGCGTTTCGGGACGTATCATTTCGGAGTGCGCGCCAAAAGGGCCCCTGGAAGCGGCATCAATGTTTGCAGGGCTGCCATTCGTCAATGGTGCTGGGGAGTAATCCCCGCACCGCCAAACTCGGCTGCATAAAAGTCAAGCGGTCAACTTCTAAGGAGGATAAAATGTTAAGGAAGACGTTAAAGACCATATCCGGCGTGATTGCCGCAGGGGTATTCTCAGTATCGGCAAGCGTTGTGTTTGCGGAAGTGAATTTCGAGGGTGAAACCGTAACAATCATCATTCCGTTCAAAGAGGGTGGTGGTACGTCGCGCACGTTCCGTTTTTTCCAGCCTTACCTGTCCAAATATTTGCCAGGTAACCCTGTGATCCAGCTTCAACACATGCCGGGCGGTGGCACGATCAAGGGCGGTAACTTTTTCCATGACAACCAGGAAACTGATGGAACATTTGCGCTTGCGACATCTTCATCCGTGAACATGCAGCAGGCAACCGGCAACCCGCTGGCCAAATTTGACCTGCTGTCCTATGAACCGGTTTTGTCGCTGGCGACCACGACCCACTGGGTTACGCATGCGGATCTGGCAGACGGGCCAAATGACGTTTCTGGCTTGCAGGAATTGCCAGTTGCCCTATTCCCGTTCAAAACAGCCGCTTCGGCAGATTTGTTCCACCTTTGGATCTATAAAACATTGGGTATTGACGGTGCACGCCCAATTCCTGGCTTGTCCAGCTCCGCTGGGTATCAGTCATTTCAGCGCGGCGAATTGCAGATGGCGTCGCACGGAACAGGCAACTTCCTGAAGAAGGTCAGCAAGGATATTGCTGATGGGAAAGTGCACCAGTTCATGACGCTCGGTGTTTTGCAGCCAGATGGATCTGTACAACGTCCGTCCTATTCGCCAGATGCGCTAACCTTCCCGGAAATGTACGAAAAGGTGCATGGCAAGCCGCTGGAAGGTGCAGAGCGCGAAGCCTACGAAGTGATCGCGGCCAACTGGGGCCCTGCCTCCAAAGGTTTGGTACTGCCCACTGGCACCTCGGTTGAAATCGTTGATGCGTGGCGCAAGGCGGTCGAGGAAATGACTAAGGACCTTGAATTCATTAATGCCGCTCCCAAGAATATCGGGCCTTTCCCTGTCGTGATTGGTGAAGACGTCCGCGGAATCATCGGCAAGGCGGTTGACCTGTCTGAGGCAAGTAAGCAGCAGTTCAACGATGCGATCGCGCATTACAACTTAACTTATCGTATCGAGTAGTCACTACGCAGTAATTACGAATTAGACTGGCTCCGAATTTCTGTTCGGAGCCAGTCAATTGCAGAGCGCACCGCCAAAGCCTTCTAACGATTGCGCCATCGCCAACCAATTCCTCCTAACGCACATATGAGGCGGGATTGCACCGAAAGAGCAATTTATGAGTGGCGCCAAAACATGTAGGCGAATGTTGAAACGAATTCACAAAAGAGGTCGCCGTGGAAATTGAAATGTTCATGTCAGCGCTGACGCAGCTGTTTCAGATATCACATTTCCCATATCTCATGGCAGGCGTACTTTTGGGGCTAACTCTGGGCATTTTGCCCGGTCTTGGCGGAACGTCGGGTCTCGCGATCCTGCTGCCCTTCGTCTACACTTTTGAACCAAGCGTCGCCTTGGCGATGATGATTGGTGTCCTCGCGCCGACAACTACATCTGACACCTTTCCGGCGGTTTTGCTGGGCATTCCCGGAACAGCGGGCTCACAGGCGACTGTTCTGGACGGGCACCCCTTGGCCAAGAAAGGTGAAGCGTCGAGGGCGTTATCCGCCGCTTTTCTTTCGTCGCTTGTTGGCGGGTTGTTCGGAGCGATCATCCTTAGCGTCTCGATCTTCTTTGCAAAGCCGCTGATCATGTCTTTTGGCTTTGGTGAACAGTTTCTTTTGATCATTCTTGCCCTTCTGATGATCGGTGCGTTGACGGGTGCCAACTTCCTGAAAGGTCTGGCCAGCTGTGTGATTGGTCTTGTCATCGGTACAATCGGTCTCGCCCAAATTACCGGAGACCCGAGATATACGTTTGGTACTTTATATCTCGTGGACGGATTCCCACTTGTTGTAATGGGGCTGGGGCTTTTTGCAGTACCCGAGATTGTCAGTCTGCTCCAATCAAAATCCACGGTTGCGGGCGGTGGGAAGCTTGAAAAAGGCTGGCTGCACGGCATGCGTGATGCCGTCAGCAATTGGTTTCTGATTATCCGGTGCTCGACTGTCGGCGTGCTTGTAGGGGCGCTGCCGGGACTTGGCGGAACGGTTGTTGACTGGATCGCCTATAGCCACGCAAAACAGACGATCAAGAACCCCGAGACACTTGGCACCGGCGACATTCGCGGCGTCATTGCGCCGGAATCTGCAAATAACGCAAAGGAAGGCGGGGCGCTCATTCCGACGATCCTGTTTGGGATTCCGGGATCCGGGAACAAGGTGCTTTTGCTTGGCGGTCTGGTTCTCGTGGGAATCGAGCCTGGCATCGAAATGGTCACGACACAGTTGGACATTACCTATCTGATCATATGGTCGTTGGCGGTAGCAAACGTGGTTGGTGCAGGCCTGTGCCTGTTTCTAGCCAGGCCAATGGCGCAGCTGACTCGCGTTCCATTCTTTATTCTAGCTCCCATCCTGATAGTGCTGATCTTTTTCGCAACCTTTAATAACGGCCGCGACTGGATCGATTTTGTTGCCTTGATGTTTTTCGGTGCGGTCGGTGTGATGTTCAAGACTTACGGCTGGTCGCGACCCGCACTTTTGATCGGTTTTTTCCTGTCATCAAAAATCGAATTGCTAAGTTATCAAGTGAGCGCAGCCTACGGTCTGTCCTTTCTGTATCGCACCGGGTCGATCATCCTGATCTTTCTGGCGTTGGGCACGATATTCCTGCTTTTGCGGCAAAAAATGACACCGGATGGCAAGTCGACTGTGGAAGAGGCTGGCAAACAGACCGTGTTCACCTGCCTTGTGGCGCTGTTTCCCGTTTCCATGATCCTTCAGGTCGCGGCTCTGGATTTCCGCGCCAGCATCTATCCGATTGCTTTGAGCGGCGTGTTACTGTTGCTGCTTGTATCCATTGCGGGCCTGCAAATGGTGCAGCAACGACCAGAAATGCAACGCATCAATGACGCTAATATGGCCTTACGGACCATGTCCCGGAACATCTTTGAAAACCACGGCACATTGTATGATCAGGTGCTGGCCTTTGCGATGATCCCTGTGTTCCTTTTTTTGGTGTTCCTGCTTGGATTCCCGATCGCGGCTGTGGCTTTGATAAACGGGTTCATCCTGATACATGATCGTAGCAAGTACCTGGTTTCGATCATCGTATCAGCGGTGGTTCTGATCATTCTCTGGACGCTTTCAGGTGTTCTGACGCTGCAATATCCCGCTGGTATTATCGCAGATTTCTTGCCGCTTCCATGGTGGCTGGGTGGCCGCTGAAACCTTGCGGATAACCCATTTCGAAAAGGAAACAAAATGACAAACCAAAAGAGCTTTGTAGAAGCACGAAACGGAATGATCGAAAGAGAGCCCAAACCACGCGAACGCGGCATCAACTATGTCCGTGCGCCTAAAACCTTGGGACAATATTTTGCAGATTTCCTGACTTGCTACGGTGCCCTGACGGATATCGTCAAACTGGGCACCAACCAGCTGACCTTTATCCCAGAAGACGAGATCAAAAAGGCAATTCAGTTCAGCCATGACAACGGTGTGCGTGTCGCCATCGGCAATCCCATTATGGACCAGGCGCTGAGTGCAGGATCACAGGCGACCCGGGACGTCATCGATTACGCGGCTAGGTTGGGCCTCGACATCATGGAAATTTCGGTTATCGCCCGCACCATCGATGACGAAGATCTGGCAGATTTGTTGGATTACGTGAACGGCAAAGGAATTAAGCCGATTGTCGAATGCGGATTGTCCTTTGCCCATGAACCGGTGGTCGATGGGCGCACATTCGCCAAACGTAAGAAGGCGCAGGCAAGGCGCGCCTTGGAAAACGGCGCGTGGAAGGTGCTTTTGGAGGCTGAGGGTGTTTATGAAAACGTTAAGTCAGGCCAGGAACGCTGGGATTTTGTCGATGAATTCGCAGCGGACTTTGAGGTTCGTGACCTCATGTTCGAGGCGGACGAGCAGGACGTCATGTCATATTACGTAAACGCCTATGGGCCGAAAGTGAACGTATTAGTGGACAATTCGCAGGTCATGCAGATCGAAGCCGCGCGTCGCGGTTACGGGCCCTGTACGCTGACTTGGGCAAAAGCAGCTGTGTTTTCTAAAGATTAAGCTGGAGAAACAGCCCCAATAAAAGAGACCGGAGCATTGAAACTTCTTGATGAAGATAGGCTGTTCCCGACCAACCCAAAAGGACTGGGATTGGCAAGGGATCTTACTGTCAACCTCGCCAAACGAGCCTACTGGTTATGAATTCAGAAAATAAAAGCAAGCTGTGCAGATCTGCACCCGCTCCGAAAACCGGAATCGTACATCTGGGGCTTGGTGCTTTTTTTCGAGCGCACGGCGCGATATACATTAAGGAAGCCATGGCGCAGTCGGGCGGCGATTGGGGTGTGGTGGGCGTCTCACTGCGGTCCCCGGGTGTTCGTGATAAGCTGGTTAAACAGGGTTGTCTTTATACTGCACTAGAATTGTCGAATCAGGGGTTGAAGTCTCAGGTTGTCGATGTCGTTACGTCCGTTCTTTTTGCTCCAGAGGATCCAAACACGGTTCTTCGGGAAATGGTCGCCGAAACAACCCGGATCGTCAGTCTGACGATCACGGAAAAAGGATACTGCCGCGGTGGCGGGGATACAGCGCTCGACTTTGACCATCCTGATATCAAGCATGATCTGCAAAACCCCACGCCAAAATCTGCTCCGGGTTTTCTACTGCGCGCTCTGGACATGAGAAGGCGTCAAGGACTGCGCCCTTTCACGGTTCTTTCTTTGGACAACTTACCGGCAAATGGGAAATTAACGCGCCAAATCGTGTGCGAGTTGGCGGTACAGATCGACCCGGACCTGGCGCATTGGATCGAAAAGGAGTGCAAATTTCCATGCTCTATGGTCGACAGGATTGTTCCGGCCACAACCGACGCAGTGATCGAGCGCGCCTACAGCATCAGCGGATACCAAGATCCCGTTGTCGTGTCGCACGAACCATTTCGGCAGTGGGTGGTCGAAGACGACTTCGTCGATAGCTTACGGCCAGCTTTTGAAGCCACCGGCGTTCAGCTAGTCGATGATGTAGAACCATTCGAACATCTGAAGCTGCGAATGCTCAATGGCACCCATTCCGCGCTGGCCTATCTTGGCATTGTTGCGGGATATGAAGTCGTTGCAGAGGCCATCCGCGACGAAGAAATCGAGCGATTCATTGACGATCTTTGGCGGAAGGAGATCACTGAGTCTCTGGTGTCACCACCAATTACGAATCTGAATGAATATGCTAGGCAGCTAAAATCACGCTATCGAAACTTGGAAATTCGCCATCTACTGGAGCAAATTGCGATGGATGGCAGCCAAAAACTACCGCAACGGATATTGGCGCCGCTTTTTGAAAACCTTTCGGCAGGGAAGCCCTATAAGCGGTTGCTAATGGTTGTCGCCGCTTGGTTCCGGTATATCGAAAGGCGGTCGAAGTATGCACAACCTGGGCTGCACGACCCCCTTCAAGAGGAGCTTATACGGGCCGCAAGGAACGCATCAGATGACGGCGCTCTGGCAGAGAATTTGCTCCAAACAGCACCGGTTTTTGGCGACCTGCCGACCCATCGGATCGCCGACGAATTGGTCGCCACTCTGGGCCAAATCGGCGATATTTACGATACCACCCGACTTGAAGGAGTACGGCAATGAAAGAAACTTGGCGTTGGTATGGCCCCCTGGACCAGATTAGGCTCTCTGAGGTTCGTCAAACGGGCGCGGCAGGCATTGTTACAGCTTTGCATGAGATCCCTTATGGCGAAGTGTGGCAACGAACAACGATCGCCAAAAGACGCGATAAGATCAGGGTTGCTGGATTTGAATGGGATGTGGTGGAAAGCTTGCCACTGCACGAAGATATCAAACGGGGCACCGGGGATCTTACGTCGCTTTTTGCCAACTACCGGCAGTCCATGGCGAATCTGGCCGCCGAGGGTGTCCATACCATTTGCTACAACTTCATGCCGCTGCTGGATTGGACGCGCACTGAATTGAATTCACCGGCCGCAAATGGCGGAACTTGCCTGCGCTTCTCTGCGTTTCGGATGGCCGCATTCGAGATCTGCATGTTGGGTCGCTCGGAAGCAGAAAACGATTACCCCACCGATGTCATCGCAAAGGCGTGCGAATGGTACCTTGCTTCAAGTGAAGAAGATCAGAAAGAGTTGTTGAACTCGATCACGTCGGGCATGCCGGGCGCCTATGACCGTTTAGATATTGTGGGGTTGCGGCGCGCGCTCGATACCTATCGAGGCATGGATGCTGCGGATATTCGGGCAAATTACCGACGCTTTCTGCACGAAGTCGTTCCAACCGCTCAGGATTTGGGGATTCGATTGTGCGTACATCCTGATGACCCGCCGCGCGATATTCTAGGTCTTCCACGTATTGTTTCGGATGCCGATGATATCGCGTGGATTATGAGCGCCTATGACGCACCTGCTAACGGTCTGACGCTCTGTTCCGGTTCGCTGGGTGCCAACCCTGGAAACGATGTTGTCGACATTACATACAAGCATTCCGACCGGATCCATTTTGTTCATCTTAGAAACGTCCGCAAGGACCCGGATGGCTCGTTTGAAGAAGCTGAGCACCTGAGCGGGGACACGAATATTCCAGCCTTGTGCCGTATCCTTTTAGGGGAGGAAAAGGCGCGTAAGTCTGCAGGGCGCCCGGATTGGCAAATCCCGTTCCGTCCTGACCATGGTCACGAACTTCTGACTGATCCTCAAAAGAAGACATTTCCGGGTTATCCTTTGATCGGACGGCTTCGCGGCCTAGCCGAACTTCGCGGCGTACTCCACGCTTTAAGCGCCTGAGTCGCAGATACAAATAAAAAATGAAACCCAGAATTTAGATGGTAAACCGCCATGCGTTGCAGTTTAGAATGCGGTGGCTTCGGGCTCTCAGCTGCCATTCGCGGCATGATCATCTAACGGCTACTACGTGGACCTTGCTGCCGTTTGCTGCACTTTGCACCACAGTCTGGTTCTGACAATTTGCGACTTCGGGTATGACGCTTGGCAGGCTGAAATTAGCAACTGAAAGATAGCCGGTTTTGATGTATTGGCCGATACCCTAATGAGGCTTCTGACAAGACTGGATTAGGCGAAAGTCGCTCAAACTTTCCGACAGGGTCTGAATTAATCGTATTAGCTTATCCCGTAGCGTTGCCGTTGCTGCCCCAAGGCGCGATAAGTGTGCCGTTTCAGGATCAATGCCTCTGTTGCAGCTCGCATGGGCTCAAATTCGCCTAACAATAGTTCAACTACACTGAATGTAGTATTCAGAATGTTTCGCTTGCAGCGTCGCTCCTGGCGTTTCATTGTCGGGCAACACCGCGTTCCATTCCTTCGTAGGAGATGTGATTTGACCAAGATATCAGAGATGCCCGCTGTCGCCCGGGGCTTCATTTCAAATCTTGACTTGCCAGTCGTTTACGATCCCTCATGGACGCAACCCTTGCCCGCGAATAAGCGGCGGATTTCAATTGTCTCGACAGCAGCCGTTCATCGGCGCGGGGACAAGCCTTTTTCCTGGTTGGCAAAAGATTTCCGGGCCTTTGATAAAACGGACCGCGATCTGGTGATGACCCATGTCGCAGTGGAGTTTGACCGGTCGGCCTGGCAGCAAGACCTGAACACTATCATTCCACTTGGACGGCTTGAAGAGATGGCCGATGACGGCGAAATCGGTTCGGTTGCAGAAGAGCACTATTCTTTCATGGGGGCCGCTGACCCAGTCACCATGGAGAAATCCGCCCGCCAAGCCGCCGCGCGAATGAAGCAGGACGGTGTGAATACGGTTTTTCTGATACCTATATGACCGTTTTGTACGCGCGCCGTGTGCGGGCTGGCTCATTACTTTGAATCCGAAGGCTTATCGACCGTTCTGGTTGGCTTTGTGCGCGAGCACATTGAAGCGATAAAACCGCCTCGGTCGCTGTTTCTGGATTTCCCAATGGGGCGCAGCATGGGCAAGCCAAATGATCCGGTGTTCCAGAAAAAAGTCATACGCGAGGCGTTTGACCTGTTGGACACAGATAGCGGCCCGGTGATCAGCGATTTCTCAGAGGTCATCCCCGTGAAAGACGGGCGCATGGGTTATGCGCTGCCGCCAGAGCTTGTTTTGAGTGTCGAAGATATTGGCGATGTGGACGCTGTTCTGGCCGAGGTGAAGGCTGAAATGGCCGCTCTACGACTGGATTATGAGGCTGCGGTTGCTGCACGAGGACGTACCACGGTCGGGGCCAGTGGGTTAGAGATCGAAGAGTTTGCGCCCTTTGTGGCGGGCTTCCTGAATGGGGAAATTCCCCAAAGCCCCAGAAGGGGCATGCCGGCCATTCCATTGCTGAAGCTCGTGGTAGAGGATCTGGAAGCCTATTTCACCGAGACGCGAACGCACCGCGACAGCATTGATGATCTGGAGCTAATGGGTAAATGGTTTTGGGAAGAGAGTAAGACCGGACGGATGTTGCTTTTGCTGGAAGCCGTATCGATCGCATCCGACAATAAAGTGATGCTTCAGATTGTAGAAATGTCCCTTATGGCGCCTCGTTTCTGGTCCGAGGGGCCATTGCCGGGAACGTCAGCAGCCGGTTGGTGACGCCGGCAGCAGATGGATGAATAGAGAGCAATACTGCAATAAGCACCTATCTCAAAATATCTGGCGGTTGTATTGGTAGGTAATATTTTGACATATACGGCCTTTACTTTGATTTTAGAACACAATGAAAGGTTTACTCACAATGTCCTCTATACCTTCTCTTACCAATATGGCGAAATCAGCAGGCTGCGCTGCCAAGATTGCGCAAACTGATCTCGTTAAAGCACTGGCCCATCTGCCCAGATCGGATGATCCCAATTTGATAGTGGACCACGCAGGATCAGACGATGCTGCAGTTTATCGGCTTTCAGCCGAACTAGCGCTTGTGGAAACAGTTGATATTTTCCCACCCATTGTTAACGATCCGTTTGATTATGGGCGAATCGCAGCCACTAATGCACTTAGTGATATTTATGCAATGGGCGGAAAGCCAATAAGTGCGCTCAGCTTTGTTGGCTGGCCAGTCGAAGTGTTGGGTATGGATCAACTTGGCTCAGTATTAAAGGGAGCCGCTAGCATTTGCAGTCAAGCCGGAATTGCAATTGCCGGTGGCCATTCAATTGTAGATAATGAGCCAAAGTTTGGTCTATTCGTGACCGGCTTGTTACATCCAGAAAAAATCATTCATAATGCTGGTGCGCGAGCAGGTGATTATTTGGTTCTAACCAAAAAGATTGGAACAGGCGTATTAACCACAGCAGCCAAACGTGGATACTTGCCAGCTAGCGGGTTAGATGAGGCAGTCACATCGATGACCACTCTAAATAGCGCTGCAGCATCGGTAATGTTGTCGCAAAACGTAAAGGCTGCGACAGATGTAACCGGTTTTGGCCTACTTGGGCATCTTGGCAATATGCTTAAAGCATCTTCAATAGCTGCTCAAACTGCACTTGGGGCAAACCTATCCTACGCAAAAATACCCCTATTCGAAGGTGTAGAGGCGCTCCTAGAGCAGGGTCTATGTCCCGCTGGTACTCGCCGAAATCTTGAAACTGCAGCACCGCTAACAGAATTTTCTGCCAGTATCAGTTCAAGCCATCAACTGCTTTTGGCAGATGCGCAGACCTCCGGTGGATTACTGATGGCAGTGCCCGAGGCGAATCTGGAGGCCCTAATGACCGAACTTAAAGAGAATATGGTTGCAAACTGCGCAGTGGTTGGCCAAGTTGTAAGGGCACTTCAACCAGCTGCCATTCAAGTTGGATACTAGAAGATCCAGAACGCGCACAACCTACGTCACCTTGTGCTAATTAAGTTTCACTTTTGTAATGCACAGAATAAGTACTTGGCGAAAGAGCGTGGGAGTCGAACCCACCAAGGACGTTGTACGCCCCTCACTAGATTTGAAGTCTAGGCGCCCCACCGGGGTGCGATCCTCTTCCCTATTAAGCATCAGATGATACCGCGAAAACATCTGTGACGGAACGCCGAATGCAACGCTTGTTGCCATTTCTTTCTGTGAAACCGACCTGGTCGAAATACTCCAGAACATCTATGGCAAAGTTTCGGCCCAGCTTCGTTTGATCACGATATTCGGCAGTCGTGAAATACCCATCAGCAGAATTTGTAGCCAGCCGCTCGGCAACCACGCCAAGCTTTGCCACGAAGGGCGTTGGCGCATATCGATTTTTACCAATCAAAACCATTTCGCCTATTCTGCTGGCTGTTTTCAAAGCCATTTCCAGGGTCTTCACGTCAACTTTCAGATCCGCCGCGGCCTGATGCAGGCTGAGCGGTGTGCCTGACCGTGGCGCAAGTTTAGAGGCCACACGGTCGAGAAGCTGCTGGTCTCGCCCGGAGATCCGGATGCTGTGCGACGGCAAATGAAAGCGGGTGCCCCGGCTGTTTAATCGCTGTTCTTCGATCAGGGTGCCAAGCGAATCTTCAAGGATTGAAGTCTCGATGTGGGGCGAGAGCGCCATTTGAATGTCTTTGATGCTTGCACCGGGTGACATCGGCTTTGAGCGATGAAATCCCTCAACCGCTTTGACAACTTTGGCACCTAGCCTGCGCCATTGTGTTTCGCAGAAAGCCCGTTGCTTTGATTGTTGGCCCACCCGCCGCAAACTAAGCGTTTCAATCAGCATGTCTAACCGTGGTCCAGGAAGATTGTATGCAACTGAAAACGGAGCAAGCAGGACCCCGGTTTCACTGCCGCCGGTCAGTGCCCTGAGGGCATCAGTGACGTTTTGATGTTGCAAAGCGTTCAGCGCTGCGATCCGGGCGGGCCTTGCGCGCCCACGTTTTGGGGAAAAAGGATCAATCACGCGTCCACCGGCAATCGTGCGTTGGGCAGACTGATCGCGCAGCACGAAAGTGTCGCCATGAACGGCAAAGGCATCCCGCGATACCACCAATTGAGCCAATCCTTGCCCACCCGCAGGGATAGCACCGCCTGACAAAACTGCGACGCGGGCGGAAAGATGATCAGCACCGATATGCAGATGAGTGGGTGTCCAGTGTTTTAGTGGGCCGGTTTCGTTCGCCAGCACTTGTACCTCGACGTCGATTCGCCGTGTCGGGGCGTATAAACTGGGATGCATCAGCCAGTTCCCGCGCCGAATCAACGCTTCGCTCAGGCCGCGCCCGACGATGTTGATGGCACATCTATCTCCCGCTTTTGCACTATTACTTGCAGTATTGTGCGCCCTGATACCGCGCACGCGAACCTGGGATCCATCGGTCGAGAGTGTCATGCTTTCGCCGGTACGGACGGCCCCGGAAAAGACCATTCCAGTGACAACCAAGCCAATACCGTTCAGCGTGAACACCCGATCTATGGCCATACGAAAATGATGCTCGGCTGTCCAAGCGCTCGCTTCCTTTACACGTGACTTCAGCGCTTTCATCAGCGCCCCAATGCCTTTGTTTTCAGGCGCGCAGACGGGATAGATAGTAACGCCCTCATGCCCAGCAGCGGTCAAAAGTCTATCCACTTGATCGGCGACGTCGTCAACACGGTCAAACGACACGCGATCAATCTTGGTCAAGGCGACGATATACTGGCGAATATCCATGAGGCTCAATATGGCAAGATGCTCGCGTGTTTGCGGCATTACCCCGTCGTCAGCAGCAACCACAAGCAAACCCAGATCGATACCCGCGACACCTGCAAGCATGTTGCGAATGAACTTCTCATGACCGGGGACGTCAACGAAACCCAAAATCGTATTGTCGGGCAGAGTATGATAGGCAAATCCGAGATCCACAGACAACCCGCGGGCTCTTTCTTCCGGCAGACGGTCCGTATCAATTCCGGTCAACGCCTTTACCAGTTCGGTCTTGCCGTGGTCCACATGTCCTGCCGTTGCTATGATCATGACATCTTCAGATCTTGTAGGTTTCCGACGAACCCCTCTTCGTCTTCAAGACATCTGAGATCAAACCAAAGCGCATCATTGGAAATACGCCCAATCACTGGAACCGGCAATTCGCGAAAAGTCTTGGCAAGCCTGTTCAACGCAGCACCGGGGCGGCGCAAATCTGGCCGCGTTATCTTGAGAGCAGCGCTTTGCAATCTATCGATTGGCAGGGCACCGCTGCCCACCTGGCTATGAGTTCGCGAGACTACAACTTCGAATTTTTTGCAATAGTCTTGAAGGACCGAGGCCAAGCGGCCAGCTAACTGTTCGATTTCCACAGGGTTGCGCGTCAAAAGACGCAATGTCGGCAGCTCTTTCACTAGGCACTCGGGGTTGGTGTATAACCTCAGAACAGCTTGTAGGGCCGCCAAGGTGATTTTGTCGGGCCGCATGGCCCGGGTCATGGGGTTGCGTTTGAGTTTGTCGATAAGATCGCGGCGGCCCGCAATGATGCCCGCCTGTGGCCCACCTAGTAGCTTATCACCGCTAAATGTCACCAGATCCGCCCCAGACGCTAAAGCTTCTGTGACAGTTGTTTCGTGCGGGAGATTGTAGGGCTCTAGGTCAATCAAAGTGCCGCTTCCCAAATCTGTGACAAAGGGCAGATTGTAACGATGTGCGATCTCCGCAAGGTCCTCCTCCGAGACGCTTTTGGTAAAGCCTTTTATCTCAAAGTTGCTGGTATGGACCTTCATCAGCAATGCAGTTTTAGGGCCGATCGCGGCGTCGAAATCTGCTTTATGAGTCCGGTTTGTTGTGCCAACTTCCACCAGCTTGCACCCTGCGCGTGCCATGATGTCCGGCATGCGGAAGGCCCCACCGATCTCGATCAGTTCACCTCGCGAAACAGGCACCTCTTTGCGTTGCGCCAGGCCGTTGAGCGTCAGCAACACGGCTGCTGCATTGTTGTTAACAACAAGCGCGCCTTCTGCCCCGGTTAACTGGCACAGCAGAGCTTCGGCATGCCTATGCCGATCACCGCGTTTGCCCGTTTCCAAATTAAATTCCACGTTACTTGCGCCACGCGAAACATCCACCATCGCCTGTATCGCGGATTGAGGCAGTGGCGCGCGACCAAGATTGGTGTGCAGCACAGTGCCTGTCAGATTATAAACCGGTCGGAGTGAGGGGAGCAAAATATGTTCAATCTCGTCAGACAGCAATTGGATCAGCGCAGCCATATCCGTAGATTCACCAGCCAGCACCATAAGGCGCACCCGCGCCAAGATACCCTGCGTACAGCGTGTGACCAAGGCCAGGCCATGATCACGCACGAATTTCTGCACAGCTGGCGTGTTCACAAGGCGATCCACCGAAGGCAGATGTTGTGGCGCCTCTATGCGTGTCATCTCTACTCCTTTTAGCAGCTGCAATCCGAAAGTATTCACGCGATCATATCTTTATAAGCGGCCTCGTCCATCAGGGCATCCAGAACCGCCATATCAGCCAGTTTGATCTTGAAAAACCAAGCCGTACCAGTCGGATCTTCGTTCACCAGACTAGGCGTCTCCACCAGCGCTTCGTTCACAGCGACAATTTCACCATCATACATAGCCGAAATCTCACTCGCTGTCTTGACGCTTTCGATGACAACAATCTCGTCTCCCCGACTCACAAGCGTACCCGGATCTGGCAATTGGACAAAGACAACATCGCCCAATTGTTAAGTTGCGAATTTGGTAATCCCGACAACCACGAGTTCGCCCTCAACCCTAAGCCAGTCATGTTCTTCGGTGTATTTCATCAGCTTATTCTCCCGTTGGCCGCACTTGCGTTGCAAAGGCCTTGGCAACCTGCCCAGCATCGCAACGGCACGAAATTCATGTGTCGAAAGTCAAGGTTGACCCAACTTTTAAAATTTAGTAAAGTAAAACTTGTTGAAATGTATATTAAGTAATGCTGAAGATGATAACATGAATGCTCCATTGATCCCAGGCTCGATGCGATTTGAGATTGACGTGTTGAAGACGTTCATAGCGGTGGCTGATACCGGTTCGGTCAAGCTCGCATCTGAACGTGTTGCGCGGTCGTCTGCGGCTGTGTCTATGCAAATGAAAAAGCTGGAAGGGCTGATTGGTGCCCCTGTTTTCCAACGCTCTGACGGGGCCATGCGACTATCTGCAGCAGGCGAACGTTTAGTGCCTCATGCACACCGTATTGTGCAGGCGCACGATACAGCTGTCAGCGAACTGCACAGCCCGGATATCGAAGGGGAGGTGCGAGTCGGCATATGCCTGGAGAATGCTGAGACCCGCATGCCCGAGATATTGGCCGGGTTTTCCAAAGCGCACTCGCGTGTCACGGTTGAAATAATTTCGGGTGACGCACAGGATTTGGCTGCGATGCTGGCGAAAAAGGAACTTGACGTTGCGATTTTGACCATCGGTGGTGGCGCGCCACCAGACGAAAGAGATCGGCTGCTCCATGAGCAACCTCTGGTTTGGGCTGCGCATAAGAACGGACAGCGCAGCCAAGAACGTCCTTTGCGCTTGGCGGTTGCATCCGTTGGTTGCCCATGGCGTCTCGCGGCTCTCGATGCTCTGAAACGTGCTGGAATTCCCTATCGAATTGCCTATCTTTCAAATGTTTCAGAATCGCAGCTCGCAGCGATCCGGGCGGATCTTGCAGTGGCCGCACTACCGCTCAGCCGCATTACAAATTGCACCCAGCCCATTTGTGTGAACGAGGACCTGCCCAAGCTTCCATACACGCAAATCGTGCTCCGAACCGCCGTCAATCCGAACGAAAACGCAAGAGCCCTTGCAGCACAAGTTCTCTCGGCTTTCAATCGACCGCCTTAAGCGACGGCACTTGGGCGAGATATTGATGCTGCGGCCCCTACGAATAAGCGCCCCCAAAAGGCTACTTTGAAGCGGATTTTTACCATTCATGCACTCTGCAGAATCGGTCGGTTTGGGCTCTCAGCTGCCATTCGCTGCGTGTTCATCTAGCGGCTACTACGCGTACAAAGCACCATTTTGGAATGCATTGGTGAACGTTCGCAAAGCTAGCTTTGATTGAGCCATTCCGACAGGCGAAGGGCCTCTCTAGATCAGTACTAGGTAGGCGTTATACAGCAGGCCTGACACGATCGCACCACTAATCCCAAGGCAAATGTAGGCGGTAAAGACCGACTTTTTAACCAAGGCAAAGACAGCCGTCATGGCAGGGATTGAGGTCACGCCCCCAGCGATCATAAAGGTTAACGCAGCACCCGCGACCATTCCCTGCTCCATCAATCCGGATACGATCGCCGGTGCGGCATATCCATTCAGGTAGGCCGGAGCTCCGACAAAGGCACTGATGATAAGGGGTTGGAGGCCTGTCCCGCCAACAACGCCCGCGATGGCTTCGGCGGGGATATAGCGGACCATAAGGCTTTCAAAAAGGTAGGCCAGCGCGAGCCACTTGAGCAGGAACAAACCATTTGATTGCGCTTCGGACCAAAAGGTCTGGACACGTGTGCCTTCGCTCCAAAAATTCCAGACGGGTTTGCCATCATACGGGCCACTTGTATCACATCCACAGCAGGCTTTCGCGGGCTGGTTCAGCAGCACGTCGGAAAAATAACCAGCCTTGATGGCCCAATGAATGATTAACCCACCGGACAGGCCAAGGCCAACCGCGGCCACGGTTTTTGCAATAGCGAAGGACCAGCCAAGCTCTCCCGACGTGATGATAAAAATCGCGGGATCCATGATCGGGGATGCCAGCCAAAGGGCCATCACCGCTGACAGCGGCGTTCCGACGGCTAGCAAGGCCGCGATAAACGGAATGATTTCGCACGAACAGAACGGCGACAGGCCGCCCACAAGAGACGCCACAACAATCATTCGGACCTCGTTGCCTTGAAATGCCGTTGTAACAAGGTTTTCGGCACCCGTCGCCTTCAGAAAGCCGATCGCAAAAATCGCAAGTAGCATGTAGGGCGCGGTGCTCAAAATGGCGTCGAGCGCAAATTGTACACTTGGCGCCAGCTGTGTGGCATCGAGCACAGCCACAGCGGCCAGAACCAAGCCAATAAAGACCCAGACCCTGTCGACGCTTTTGGCCAATGACCATCCGCGTTCACTGATATCCATCATCGACATGTGCAGTCTCCCATTTAGCTTTCTGCGCAGCATTCTTCGGTTAGGTAGGCTACTAACCCATCCATGTTGTCATAGTTCGCAAAACTAAAGATCTCGCGACCCTTCCGACGCTGTTGCACCAAGTCAGCCTGTCTAAGAGCCGCGATATGATGTGTTAATGTGGACGAGGGAATATCGAGTTGGCGTTGAATTTCGCCAACTGGCAGCCCTGCTGGCCCGGCACGCACGAGAAGCCGGTAAATGCGCAAGCGGCTTCCATTGCCAAGTGCCGCAAGCATCTGAGCCGCGCGGTCTTCTTTCAAGGTCAATTGTTTGATCACGGCCAACATAACTATATTCCTAGAATTATAAAATTAATAGGTCAAGCTAAAAATTACGCAAAGCTGACCATGGTACGTTGCGCAGCATTGGTCACTATGGGCTCTCAGCTGCCATTCGCTGCGTGTTCATCTAGCGGCTACTACGCGGACAAACCAGGCTTTCGCGGCGGCTGCGCGAATGGCTGCTTTTGAGGAACCGACTCGGTCAGAAACGGTCGTTTTTGTTCGTGCCGGAAACCTCGAGGTTTTGTCACTCGAAACCTATTTCCGCCGCCGCGCGAGTTCACGATAGAGCGCCTCGCGCGATACGCCGAGAACGCGCGCAAGGTCTTGTATCTCACCTCGTGGCGGCAATGTATTACTAAAACCGAGCCATGCGTCCAATCGTTCAGCCACGGTTTTAAGCGACCTGATTTCAGACTGCGTCCGCGCGTTCTGCAATTCGCGCGCCAACCGAGCAGCCCAAGTGCGCGCAGCGTCTGCGGAGCCGTGAAGCCGTTCCAGGAACTGCGAAACCGGAAGCGATCTTAGCTGGGACTTCGTGCTGGCTAGACCGTCGCAATGGTATTGGCCTGAGTAGGCCGAAGCCTCGGCCAGAACGTTGCCCAGGCTGACGCGGTTCAAGATCAACGAAGTGCCGCTCGCTGTATAGCGAACAAGGTCGACCCCACCTTCGACGACCAGATACATCGACAGCACGCGATCACCTGTCCGGAAGGCGGTCTGACCGGCCTCTAGCGGCACGGTCTGCCCTGTTTCGAAAAGCGCAGATATGACATTCGGCATGATACCGATCATATGAGCGAAATGTGTCAGATGCTACCCGTTGTTCGACACGTTGATCTGGAAGGACTTCGAATTGACTTTGCAAACTATGAAATCTTTGGTTTTGATGATCGCCGTATTGCCATTGGCTGCATTCGCGCAAGACCGTGTGCACGAGGCAAACAGCGCGCCTTATGCCGGGTTTGAAGCGCGGGAAATCAAGAGCCTCTCGGACCAAGACATCGAAGAGTTGCAGCGCGGCGGAGGCTGGGGCCTTGCCTTGCCAGCCGAATTGAACGGTCGACCCGGGCCTGCCCATCTTCTTGAGCTTGATGAAGAACTGGACCTTTCAGCGAGCCAAGTGGAAGCGATCTCGGCGATCTATGAGCAGATGCGCGCGGCTGCCGTCGCTGCCGGGGAGCGTTTCATAGCCGCCGAGGCGGCGTTGAGTGACGCCTTCGCCGGTTCAGACCTTTCCGAAGATAGGCTTCGTGGCCTGCTCGCAGAGGCTGCCGAGGCGCGCGCCGAGTTGCGGTTTATCCATCTTTCCCGGCATCTGTTTACGCCGGAGCTTCTAAGCGATGCGCAAATCCAGAGGTACAATTCCCTGCGCGGGTATGCGGATGATCCGTGTGAAACCGTGCCGGATGGACACGATCCCGAAATGTGGCGCAGTCACAACGGATGTGAGTAGGCTCGCGGTTTGTCAAATACGCCCTGCCAAAACCTAAGGGAGAATACGGTCATTATTGTGACGTTTTGGGCCACACCACGAAGTGCAGACATTCGTGCATAATGCGGCATTGGTCAAAATGGGCTCTCTCCAGTCATTCGCTGCGGGATCATCTTACGACCGCTGTACAGTAATTTGCCGGATTTTTAACTTGTGCTCCGAACG
>ERZ802822.646-NODE-646-length-23666-cov-7.279876_pt1 | contig 23666 bp, 17 predicted proteins | sample MGYA00345649_ERZ802822 | MGnify/ENA primary metagenome ERZ802822 (study PRJEB30503, sample SAMEA104212359) | marine metagenome | biome: Westerlies Biome; feature: [SRF] surface water layer (ENVO:00010504) within the epipelagic zone...; material: water...
TTAAGCGAACCGAAATTGATAATTGATTTAGGCATGGCTGTTCCAAGTGAGTTGCCACTCGCCCCGCCATATAGGTGATACAAAAATGAATATATTGCCCATTAAGTACCTCAAAATTACTGGCTTATGGAGCGAAATAACGCTTCTTCTGCCCTATCTAATGACAATGTAATGCGCGATCTCAATACTTCAAGATCGATGCCATCAGTGCTTTTTTGGCCGGCCAGATACCGAGCATAAACACCATGCACAATAGCAGCACCTTTCCAGTGATTGACACTGATGTAAAAATCTAAGTCACTGACAGATAGACCGGTTCTATCAGCATAGCGCTGCGCTAGTTCCCGTCGAAATGGAAACCCTGCAGCGGCTGTAGGGGCATCGGGGCTTCTAGCAATATCGGCTTCAGATTCGGGCCAACTTTTTAAGGAGTAACCAAGATCTGCGAGCGGATCGCCTAATGTACCAATTTCCCAGTCAACAACTGCAGAAATTGTGGAGTCACTGCCAACCAAACAGTTATGAAAGCCATAGTCGCCATGCACCACACTGGCTCTACTCTGATCGGGAGTATTTTGAAGATAGTGGGCTCTGAGTTCATGAGCTCTCGGATCGTCAAAATTGGCAGGCTCAATGGATGCTTCCCAGGATCGATACCAAGTCTTTATCTGACGCGCAACATAACCCTCTTTTTTGGCTAGCGTACCCAATCCTATTTCATCAGGATCTAGGGCATGAAGATCGGCTAATGTGTCTATAAAAGAATAAGCTAGGGTAACACGCTGACTCAGTGGCACCCAGTCCTCAGTCTCCTCCCGTGAGTGGAGCGGACGTCCCTCCTTAAATCCCATAACATAGAACCATGCACCCGTGACAGCTTTGTCCTCACAAAATCCCAATGCCTCGGGTACCGGAAAACCGGTTGGATCCAGTGATGATATAAATGCCCACTCTCTGGACATATCATGTGCCTTGGGAAGTAGTTTACCCATGGGTGGGCGCCGAACGACAGCCTTTGTGCCATTTTTGTCCTTTAATAAGTAGGTCAAATTGGAATGTCCGCCCTCGAGTTGAACCCAATCAAAGGGAGGTTTAAGCCGAGGTATGTGAGCCCCTATCCACTGCTCAACAGCTGATACGTCGAAGCCCTGAATCTCTCTATTGCTCATTCTTTAACCATCACTTTTATCCAAGCTCATATTGAGATACTTGTCACGCAGCGCCAATTTATCGATTTTTTCTGTGCCAACCCGCGGCAATCGTCCGTTGTGAAACCAAATTTTGCTCGGCAGTTTGTATCGAGCAATAAGAGGTGTCATCGCTTGTACCAATTCATCTTCAGTTACCGTTTCACCCTCATCCAAATAGACACAAGCACCCACCGCCTCACCTAGTCTTTCATCAGGTATAGAGAAGACCGCGGCCTCAAGCACGCTTGGGTGCGCATGCAGCGCGGCATGAACCTCGGCACAGGAGATATTTTCACCACCGCGAATTATTATTTCTTTCTTGCGATCAACAATGGTCACTAGATCATTATCATCGATACTTGCCATATCACCGGTATACAGCCAGCCATCGCGTAAAACATCTGCTGTTGCTTGTGGTTGATTGAGATAGCATCGCATATTCGATACGCACTTAAACACCAACTCTCCAACCTCCCCAGTTGGCACTTCTTGGTCATATTCATCAACAATTTTAATCTGCGGAAGCGGCGCTTGCAGACGACCTGCGACACCTGGATTTGCAATGAATTCCTCACCACGAAGGCCGATTCCCATACCATTGGTTTCAGTCATACCCCAGCCGGTGCCAATCAGCGCATGAGGCACCGCTTCAGCAAGTATCCCCACCTGATCTGCAGGTCTGCTTGCACCACCTGCATCAATATTTCGAATCGAGTCAAGCGTGACACCCATTGAGGTGGCTGCATTGATCAATTCCATCGACATGGTTGGCACACCTGCAAATCGAGTTACCTGTTCTCGCTCAACCAGTTCGACCGCTTTTTTAGGATCCCACTTATGACAGATCACCATTTTCATACCCAACCAAATTGACATCAGAATACCGGGGTGTGTTCCTGAGACATGAAAAAAGGGCACCGTTACCAGTGAACATGGCTGAAACGGCTTTCCTTTCTTATCAATCATCGGAGCGGGTGACCAACCCAGTCTGGCAGAAACCTTCAGGCCAAATAGCCAGGATTGAATAGTCGAAATTGCACCTCGATGCGTCATAACAACGCCCTTCGGGAATCCAGATGATCCCGAGGTATACATAATCGCAAAATCATCATCCGGCTTTACATCTACTGTGGGGATTTGGACATCAGAAACCACTTCTATTGGCTCCCAGAATTCAGGATCTCTCTCAGCATTTTCACTGCGAACAGTCACTGACTGCAGACCCAGCCGATCAGCAAAGGATGATAATTTTCTCGCCTGAATAGCATCAGTGAAGACCAGCTTTGCAGCGCTGTCAGTAAACCCATATTCAAGTTCTTCCGACGTCCACCAGCTATTTAGACACACGGCGAGGGCCCCGATAGATGCCAAAGCCATAAATAAGATTGGATACTCGGGACAATTGCGCATCACCAACGCCACCCTATCCCCCTGTTTGACACCGTAATGCTGAATGAGTCGCTGGGCGACCAATGATGTTATGCGATAGAAGTCGGTATGACTGTAACGCTCATTTTCATACACGATAAAATCTGCATCCTGGTGGTCCTTGCAAAATGCCAGAACATCACGCAGTGTCTTGGGTCCATTGCGAAAAGTCATGAATTCAACGCCGCGAATCTCGCGCTGCTCCAGTTCAAATAGCGGTTCAGAAGTTGCGACTGCCTCAACGGAGTCATTAAACGCTTTCTTTACCGAATCGAGCATCATCAGGCTAAATCTGTTTTTTCATTGGAAACCGCAGCTCGTCGCCCTTCGAGCTCAGTTAATATCTCAGCATGCCGCTTACGATCTATTGAATAATAGCTCATGAAGAAAATACCGATGGCAGAGATGATCAGATAAAGTGGCCCACACATAAATAACAATCCCATGGCAGTGTCAGACGTCAGGGTTCCTGCCTCGGCATTGTCTGGGAAATTGATAATTTCAAGACCAACGCCAGCAAGCAGACCTCCGACTCCTTGAGTCGATTTATAAGCAAAGCTTCGAATAGAAAAAACCACACCCTCAGAGCGCATCCCTGTTCGATATTCATGGTCATCAGCCACATCACTGAGTTGAGAGTCAATCACAATGTGTGCCACTGGGAAGACTAAGAATCCAAGCAAGACTCCCGACACCAAGAAAAGAAGATCAAATCCTGATCCTTGAGCCGGGAAGACTCCCGCCATCTTAAATAAAAAAGGTATGGCGCACGACATCACCGCAATTATAGTGACGGCCATCCAGATAGACTTCTTTTCCAGCCTCTTGCTCAAAACTGCTAGTAGGGGTATCGCAATAAATACGCCAGGGAGTTTCGCAGCGCCAAACCAAAACATATTCTCTGTCGTGAATTCGAAAACATAAAGATGAGCAAAGGGTGTGACAATATTGATGATCCCCAATGCAATATATACCGTCATCATGCTGCCACAAATGGCTAAGTACGAGGGGTTCTTAAGTAACTTAGCTACCTCACTAAGGTAATCCTTAATAATAAACTTTGAACTGAAGTCCACATCATGAAGAAACGGTATTTGATCCATGGTCCCCAGTGAGCAGACCAAAATCGAAAAAATAATGGTCACCGCGCCAACCACGGAGAGCAGTAAATATCTTGGCTCGTTCATCAGCCCATTTTCGTACTCCGGCGTGGTTGGAAACATTAAATAGTAAAGTATCCCAGTGAAAACCATAGACAGAATCATCTGCGTGACTGCGTTATAACCAAAGATTGATGAGCGCTCATCATAATCATCAGTCAGCTCAGCTCCCAATGCGTCATGGGGCACCAAATACATAGTTTGACCAAATCTCAGTACCACGGAAAATCCAGTCAGCCAAATAAATAGGCCGGTTTCAGAAAGCCCAGCAAGGGGCTGATACAGAAGATAAAAGCCGAGAGCCAGAGGTATTGCAGAAAAAAACATAAACGGATGTCGTCGTCCGAATCGACTCTTAAAATTATCGGAGATCGCGCCGATCAAAGGATCTGACACGGCGTCAAAAATCATAGCTACCATGAATGCCAAGCCACATAAAGAGGGCGACAACCCAAGTACTTGATTGTAATAGATGATCGTGATGACACCGCCGGCAGTTACCGTTGCCTCTTGAGCTCCTCCCGCTGCGAACAACAACTTGGTTCGCAAGGAAATCCTACGTTGGCGGCCGGTCTTTTGCCCTTGACTGCCAGCGGATATTGATTCCGTGCTTGGCATATCCAAAATCTTTATAGACCTTTAAATTCAGGCTTGCGCTTTTCCATGAAAGCTTTGACCGCATTTTTATGATCTTCTGTAGCAGCACAATGGATGTGATGAGTTGCCTCAAGATCCAGGCAGTCATCGATATCGCCTGTCGCTTGCGCCCGGTTAATATTTTCTTTCATATAGCGAAACGCGATACTGGGTCCGCTAGCCAAACGCTTGGCAATTTCTGTTGCTTTAGCTTGAAGAGCGTCTGGCTCTTCTACCCAGTTTGTTAGGCCGAGAGCTAGACATTGTTCAGAATTTACTCTCTCAGACAAGAAGTAAAGCTCTCTGGTCTTGGCGGTACCGATCAACTGTGACATAAACAAAGTGCCCCCATAATCACCCGAGAACCCGACATTGGCAAAGGCCGTGGTGAGGAACGCTTTACTCGACATTATTCGCATATCACAGGCAAGGGCAAGAGACAGTCCTGCACCCGCGGCGGCGCCTGGAATGACTGCGATTGTTGGCTTGGGAATCTTATACAGGCTACCAGCGGTGGCACGCTGACTAACACGCTGTCGGTGGATCGCCTCATCGAGTGTTGAGGTACGACCGGTCTTCTGTTGCTGGGCCATATTTTTGACATCTCCGCCCGCACAGAATGCGGACCCTGCTCCTGTCAACATAATACAGCGAACATCGACGTTTTGCTCAGCTGCACTGAGCTGCTCAGAGAGCGCAACCACTAACTCTCTGGACATCGCATTACGCGCCTCTGGGCGGTTCAATGTGAGCGTTAAAACACCTTCATCCAGCGTTGCTAAGAGGTGGTCGGTACCTGTATCGATTTCAAAAGCCATAGTTATATCTCTGAGTGTCTTTGGTTGTCATTGAGTATATCGGTAATGTTTAGAGTTCCGAACTGGTGCATCAGGAAATGCACCCATTTTCCACGACGTTAATAGTTATGCCACAAACATCAATGGCATTTCCTTGGCGAGGCAATTTTAGCCGATCTGCATTGTCCAACACAGTGGCTATGTCAATGGCGATCACATCAATCGATCTCAAACCCGGCCCTCGCTCGTCAATCAATGGCACAAATCGCACTTCACTGGATCCCAGCACGAGAGTCGGTACTCCCGTCTTATTGATGATAGGCCGCCCATAGGCTATTGACCAATGTTCAGCGGTCACCTGCGGATCGTCCGACTGCACCTCAGCGGCACAAATATCAGCGGCCAAATGTGCCCTGTGCTTAGGCCACTCACTACCTGCCCAGTGCCAGGCTTCTGGCGGCACCATCTGGTCTAAAGAAGCTATTGCTCCGGGCACATCTTTGGGGTGGAGATGTATCGCCTTTGCGCGTTCCGAGTCAGTCTGCCAGATAACACGAATAGATGTTTCGGCCAGGCGCGCCCTCTCTTTAGCCAAATCATCAACCTGAACAATGACCATGTAACCCCCATCCCCGTTCCTACGCTCTAGGAGTCGGCCTGCTGTGGTGCCCTCTTTCACCGGAGATACGACCTCCAAAAAAGTGTCACCCAGCGCCATCACAACATTTTGCAATCCGAAAGAAATAATTTTTGGATCTACATGAGCTTGTTCTATGCCAAGTAATGTAAACAGTGTCTGCTTGACAGATACTATGTCTTTGGCGACCAGCGCGATTTGTCGAATTTTCATAGTGAAATCCTTATTTGGCCTCTAAATCACTCGTACTAATCAAAAAGTAATTCTTATCTTTACGTTCTGAATAAGCAACTTTCATCGCAAGGCGAGGTGTGTTTGATATATTCTCCCGAGACATGTGAGGCTCAAAGCTGTCAAAGATTACAGCAGAGCCTCGCTTAAGATTAATTATTTCAACGTCCGACTCGATCTCTGGTATCAGTTCACTTTTTATTAACAAAGGAAACCCTCCCTTTTTATCCTCAACAAGCTCATGATCCATAAGAGATCCGTTATTGAAATCACTTATCGAAGGCATATCTACTTCATTGCTTTTGACTAAGTTTAAAGCGCCTCTTTCTTCAGTAATGTCCTCTAGTGCTATCCACACAGAAATTATTGATGCTTTCTCATCCCTCTTAGCCCAATACGCTCGATCTTGATGCCATTCAGTCTCTACTCCTCCCGGTTTTTTAAAGAGTAAAACAGCATGATCAATAACTGGTTCTTTATATGCTAGCTGTTCTGATATTTTTGGCCACACAGACTGATGGATAGCGTTTAAGACATCTAAATTACGCGATTTATTTCCATCATTTGAAAAAAAATCCTTATCAACAAATACATGCTGATCTCCTGCTTTTGAGGAAATCAGATAATCTGCTCTGCAAAGAAGATTATCAATTATTTTACTTGATAATATATTTTCTGATGTTGCCCACATAAACCACCCTCTATTTACACTTGGTAATAAAGTTGCTTCCGTAAAATAGCATTTATGGCTTATAGTTTGTTTGTGAAATTTAAAGTTAGTGCATATATTTCACCCAATATTTTTTACTGTAACCCAACTAAACTTTGGCTATTTTTCGTCTTAAATATTTTACTCATCAGCACACCTATGAGAACAACTGCATCTGAAAAATTTAACTGAATAATCTCAAGCCCAGAATCTAAAAATGTTAGTTCAAAAATTCTAAAGAAGCTTGATCAAGAGTTTAAAAAAGGTCATCACGGTTATATCGATAGCTTCATCGTAATTACAGAGAATGTGATCGTGTTCGAAAAGTATTATTAAATAGATTATCGTGATTTAACCGAGAAAAAATTCGGTGAGCAAAAAAATTCATGGAGAAAAATTATGACCAGCATGCCAATCCAATGTATAACTATTATGATTCTAGCTGGCATGCTGACCTCAAAGAAACAGACCTCCGGACGATTCAATCAGTAACAAAAAGTATCATTTCTAAACTTTTTGGAATAGCCATAGACAGAGGCTTTATTGCAAGTATTGATCAAGAAATTGTTAAATATTTCCCTGATCACCTTTTTTATTCAATGACCCAAGTAACTCCCATCCCCACTCCTACACCCTAGGAGTCGGCCTACTGTGGTGCCCTCTTCCACTGAAGAGACGACCTCCAAGAAATTGTCACCGAGCGCCATCACGACACTTTGCAATCCGCAAAAATATTATGATTGGCAACACTATCGTATCCGTCTAGACTGACATCGCCAATTAGAAACTAAGAGATTTTATAAAGATGGAGTGCTCTGATAGTGGAACATACTTTTTGTACTCAGCTCCTCACTCTTTATATGCCGGCCGAGCGCGAGCTTACCTAATAAAACGACGTATCCCTTTTGAAGAGCGCTCTGTAACACATAGTAGCTTCACCGAGATAAAACCCATTGCAAAATTGCCTACGATCCCTACATTGGTTACACCAAATGGTGAAGTCATTCGTGATGGTGCAGCGATTATTGACTATTTTGAATCTACATTAGGTCGCCTCTTTCGGCCTGTTAGTCCCCTCCAAGACATAGTGAGCTCACTATTTGATGTGATTGGTTCGGAAGGCCTGCGCCGACCAGCAATGCATTACCGCTGGAATTTTCCTGAGGAAAATGATGATTTTTTGCGCTATCACTTATTGTCTCTTTTTAGACCAGACTACCCTGATCGTGAGCAGAAAACCATTTCCGTGATGGAAATGCTCCGAACTACCACGAAGATGCGCGGGGTGACCACAAATACCAAGGATCTCGTAGAGGTTCTATATATCGAACTGCTCGATGCATTAAACTCTCACTTTCAACATACTCCATATCTACTGGGTGGAAGTCCTTGCATTGGTGACTTTGGGCTGCTGGCTCCTCTTTATGGGCATTTGGCAAGAGATCCACACCCAGCCGCTCTGATGAAAAAACGAGCACCCAGGGTTTATCGGTGGGTAGAGCGGATGAATCGGGCAAGTCAGGATGCACAAGAATATTTTGATTGTGATACTGATTTTTTGCAAAAAAACGAGATCCCTGAAACATTAATAGCGGTATTACGTGTTCTGTCACAAGACTTCGTTCCCGAAACCGTTGCATCCGCAAAATTTTTAAATTTGTGGTTATCCGAGAAAAATCCTAAAACAGGCAGCCCTGCGGTTTTTCAACTCGGCACTTCCCCTCTAGGAAGTGTTGAATTTCAAGTCAGAGACCGGCCTATTAAAGCGGCTATCGAGCCCTACCGGCATTTCCAACTGCAACGCATCCATCAAATATTTGACGAGGCCGAAAAAAAAATGCAGATTCAGATCAAACAAATCCTAGAATCATGCGGAATGGCCGACGTACTGAATATCAGATTAAACAGACCAATTGGACGAAAGAATAATTTAGAAGTTTGGCTAGACTAAGTAATAAGCTCTGTCTGCACAATTCATTTAGATATATCCACCGCAAAAAAATTGATGTTTGGCAACGACTATCGAATCTCTCTGGAATGTATATGAAAGATGCATCAATCTTTTTAATGTAACTTATTAAGTTTATTTAGTAACCTATTGTTTTAAAATTTTCAACTCAAAAATGTCAAAAAATATGCATTTTTTTTAACAAAAATCCTTGACTTATTTCAGGGCAGCGTTAGTATTAATAGACCGGCCGACGACTGACAAGGGACCATCTGCAGACGGAAACTTGAGGGGAGGCGGCGGTAGAGTCCTCAGGATGAAAGCGTAGCAAAGAGTCGACGAAAAAGAGAGCTTTGCGACCCACCAAGGGTGAAGAGATACCATCCAAGGAGCTGAAGAGAAATCTCACTTTAGACGCCTGGGGAACTCGGACTAAATTAAAAAACAGAGCTTCGGCTCTGTTTTTTTTGGTCCTAAATTAGGCAAGGAAGGTGCCGTCCAGTTGAGAGGCATAAACTTTCACAGATCATTAATCTGTAAAAATCAAAAAAACTCCCTCCCAAGATATCGCTACAAAACATCACCAACCGGTGCAGCAAACCCATCGAGTACTAATTCTGCCACATTGCTGCTGGTTAAGGACTTTAGAAATTCCCGAAGTGCTACTTGTTCGTCTGTAGTAAAATTTAGAGGTCTAATGAGGGGACTGCGCAAGGCGTTTGGGGTACCGCCGACATTATAAAACTCAATGACTTCATCCAACGATGAGAACTCACCGTTATGCATATATGGTGCTGTAAGAGCTACATTACGCAGGCTTGGAGTCCGATACTTCCATCGGTCTGGCGGCTTGAGCGTAACTTCATATAACCCTAGATCATTTTCTTTCTTCTCACCAACAGAATTAATTAGCTCCTTATCAACTTCAGCGCTCATTCCCGGCGCTAATTGAATAGCAATAGATTTTGGAGTTTTCCTCATAGAGTCCTCGTACCCTACTCCCGTATTGTGCAACTGCTGATCAGTAAAAAGGGCATAATTATCACCTACGCTATGGCAACTCTGACACGCACCCTTGCCCATAAAGACAGTAAATCCCTGTTGCTCCAGTTCATTTAATGCGTTTTTATCCCTACCAAAATACCACTGATCAAAACGAGAACTTGCTCCAATAAGACTTTGCTGATACTGGGCTAGTGCCTGACCAACGTTCATCATATTCGCCTTCTCACCAAAGGTATTCATGAACATACCCAGATACTCTTCATCTGAGTGAAGTTGCTCAAGCACATGCCCGACAGATGGATTATTCATCTCATTTTTGGCTAATAACGGTGACCAAACTTGCTGCGCAAGATTGCTCTCGCGCGCATCCCAAAATAGGCGCCGATTAAATATAACATTCAGCAGCGTAGGCGCATTGCGTTTAAGATTGCGTCCCTCCACACCTATCGGCCGCTTGAGCTCGTTGCTCGTAAAACCCTGCTCCGGAATGTGGCACATCGCACAAGACATGGTTTTATTGCGAGATAGACGCCGATCAAAGAATAACTTCCTTCCCAAGGAGATAGCTGACGCATCAGGGACTTCTTGCTGATAAGCGCTAAAAGAGGGTAATCCAAGGTGTTCTGATTTGATATTGCCTATAAGATCCGCATCAATACCCGTTCTTGCCGGCAAACTAAGAGAGTCAGTCTCATAGTCAAGCTTGTCATAGCCACCTTTAAAGTCACCAGGAGCAAGACGGACGTCTCCTACAGGCTCTGCAGCAGCTATAGAGAAGCTAAATAGTAGGGCCCAAAAGATACGCATTAGATTCTTTTCGCTAAGGACTCTGGCAAGCGTTCCATCATTAGCGTTTTTACATCATTGACAAGAATGTCAGGGTGTAAAAATGAGAGATTGTAAATATTGCGAATCTGTGATCTTTGGTCAATAAGGTAAACTCTCAAAATGTGAGAGAACTTTCCCTTGCCATCTACACTAGAAACATCTCTCACTACGAATTGCTCATAAGCTTCAAGAATTGGTTCTATCTTTTCATCTGATTCACTGGTTAGAAAATGCCAGTCCAATCCAATTCCATCGGCGATAGATTTCTCATAGTCAGCCATAGCAGCCGGAGTGTCATTTAGAGGATCAAAACTGACCGTCACCAATCTAAGCTCCTCAGCAAGATCTGGTTCTTTACCCATCCGAGAGGCAACTGTGCGCAGAACCATTGTCGATAATGGGCAACCATTTACATCATCGCATGTGCGATATATAAAACTTAACAAGGTGACTTTGTCTTGCAATAGATCCGAAAGATCTACCTGCTGACCGTCCGTGGCAATCAACTTTCCGCCAGTTGATCGCTGCATTACAGGCAAATAGTAGCTACCAGGGTCTGGTGCTTTGAACGAGAGCTTACCCCAGCCGGGCGCCAAGTATGCGCCCTGACGACCCGACTGCTCAGCGGCAATTGGACTGCTGAAAATTAGCAGTCCAACCAACCACAAGATACAGCTAGATAATCTCATCTAGCATCGGCAACAAGACTCTTAGCCTCATAAGGGCGCTTGAGTCCATATAAACCATAGGCTCCAAAACGCATTTGATGCGCACTACCTAACTTTTCGGCTTTAAAGTCTACGGTAAACTCGAGATTTAACTCCTCTCCATCCCAGGTGTAGGCTTTGAAGAATTGTTCATCCTGATCACCCTTTTTGTCCCAGTTATCAAGTAAAGAGGAAGTGAAGTAGGCTCTCTTTCCATCCCAACTTTGCGAAATCATGTTCACTTGCGATCCGATGACTTTTTCATAAACCTGTTTGGGAGCAAAGGGATCTGAAATATCGAAGTAGCGAGTCTTACCATCCATGAAAGTTTGCACCCATAATCCGTTATCATCAGAGGTAATAGATATATCCACGGGTAACGGTATTTTCGATGGATCTCCAATATCACCTACTGCCTGCGCTTGCCATTCACCACCAGCATCTTCATACATCAACCAAATTTGGGATGTCAGAGCGGTAGATGTAAAGCAATAATTGTTATTTGGTTTCCACGCGCAGCGAATCTCTAGTGGAGCACCAGGCATATCGAACACCTTCTTAGGCTTCCGAGTATGCAAATCCCACATTACTGCAGTATTACCAAAGCGCTTCATAGCCTCGCCATCAGATAACATTGTTCCGAAATCCATCATGAAGTTTGTCCAACCGGTAAAGCTAGAGGTGAACATAGCGTTTCGTCTGGGTAAAACCCGCACATCGTATCCGTATCCATCAGCATACTTGCCCGTTTTTTCAGCACCACGTAAATCCTGGTCGGTAGGATGCCAATGAGTGGCAATATAATTTCCTTGATTAGAATATTCCACCATCGCCGTGCGACCACCATGATCTTTATTGTTCGACAGTCCAGTGATCATCATCCGACCCGCCAAAGCATAAAAAGTATGAGGTCCCACAACACCTCCACTTTTGGCAACAAAGTCGTTAACCGTTTTATGGAGCTTTGGTCTTGCGGGATCTGAATGAACATCAAAGATAAAGATCTTATTAGTATCTAAACCACCGGCCCAAAGAAAGCGTCGATCATCTGAAAATCCAGAATGATGCGCCTCATTACGACCACCAACGGACAGCGTATGCACCACTTGGCCGTAGTCAGGAGAAGCCGGATTTACATCTATCGTAACCAACTTATCTTGCTCATCGCCAAGACCCTCTTTACCGAGTGTCCAAACATAAACAAAATCCTCTTGCCCTACGATTTTAGCCATATATGGAGACATACAGGTTTCATCTGCAGACGCTCCAATTCCAAAAGCTAGCAAAGGCAGAATGGCCAACTTAATCAAAAATGATTTCACTTTGAACATGAAAAACCTCCTCTTATTTATACTTTTGATTGTGCTTGTTTCTTATATTATTTTTTAATTTATTCGCTTTCAAATCATGCTCTTAAGTTGTTTTTTCGTCAAGCCTTAGTTGACCTAATCGTACTATCTTAATCCGATCATATCTTTGACAATCAAATGGTCTAGTGCCACCATGATTTTCTGAGGGAGGGGCGGAAACGATTATGAACTATTTTCTAATGAGGCTGTTTATGCAAATCTGCGCAAGTCAAACGCAAAAACAAAGTCATGGTAGTGAATTCCTCAGCCGTTTATGTTCAATCCCTCTGATTCTGGCTTTTATTCTGGTCGGCTGCGGCGGCGGAGGTACCTCCGATAATTATATTGAAACCACTCCATCTGGTGGTCCACAAACAGTTGATAATGGCTCATGTCCAGCGACAAACTGGGATGCAGGTTCAATGTCAATCACTCACAATGGAATTGAACGGCAGATGCGAGTATATATACCGGGCAGCTATAAGAGCGATACTCCGTCCTCGTTGATACTGGCATTTCACGGTTGGGGAGGAGATGAGAACGAATTCCTAGGCAATGAGACAGTCCGAAATCAGCTGGATGAACATAACTACATAATGATTGCACCAGTCGGACTTGGTTCATCAGAATCAAGAGAAGCGTCTTGGTCCGTGAGCGGGTCGACAACAGGCTTAGATGGCGATGGAATTAATTCGTTTGTCGAAAATGATTCAGAGAAAATTTGTGATACAAATTCCACACCAAACTATACATATCCCTCTTGCGCAGGTATTGCAGAGAACACTTGCTCGTGGACGCAGTGCCAAGATGATGACATGAGCTTTGTCAACTCTCTTGTAACTCAAGTCCAAGAAAATCTTTGTATTGATAGTGATCGTATTTTTGCCGCTGGAGGTTCCAATGGAGGGCAGTTTGTCTGGGATCTCGGAACCAACGAGGCTACAGCTGATATCTTCCGAGCGGTAGCTTCAATAATAGGCCTACCGCATCGAGGATATTTAGATCAACCAATCAAGCCGGATGGGCTGCCCGTAATTCTGGTAACGGGGATGCTTGACACCACGGTTCCACCAGGAAATTGGGATGATAAGTCCTTTACCACGACAACGGATGGCGAGTCATATTACTATACTGGAGCTACCGCAATTACCGAAAAATGGGCTGAGGCGCTTGATTGTGATACGTCCGTGCCACCCACAACAACAAGTATAAATATCGCATCGGCACTCGAATGCCGTAGCTGGAACTTCTGTCGAAATACTAATTCCTTCCCGTCGGTCCTTGATTGTAGAGGGAGTCAAATGGGCCATACATACAATTTTGATGAGACTTGGCCTCTTATCATGAACTTTTTCAATGATCGATAAACTGCCTTAATCCAGATTAGTGTTAGTGCAACACTTCTTCAGATTTCACTAGACGTAACCAAAATCCATACCGGTATTCAGAGCCGGAAAGTGAATACTTTCTCAAAGTCTTACTTCCCCAAGAATCATCACCACCTATTCCCATCTGATCAAAATCGATATTGACCGAGACTAAATCACGAGGGAAAATATCATTCACATGCGTATTAACTCTGTGTGGATTATTTTGAGCACCCTCTTCATCCCAACTGTTTATCGCAATTTTTACTTTTGGGATGAAGTCTTCTTGAATATTATGATGAACACTAAATCCCATTTGATCCTCGGCAACAACATAAACACCTTGAGAATCATCCTCGTCTCTCAAAGAAAACCATTTACTGTCTGTTTTATAACCATTCTCTTGAGGCCTAACATAAGGTACGTAATGATCTGAGACCTTATTTTTAAATCGCCCAACTATTGCTGCGGTTTTTCTATCTCTGTAGTTCTCAAATGGACCTCTTCCAAACCACTCCACTTGGTTATAGTTTTTAATTAGGTGAACATTCATGCCCACCCTGGGCAATTCTGGTTGGTTTGGCATCTTAAGGAAATGATTTCTAACTCTTATATCGCCTCCAGGGAATATTTCAAATATTGATTCCCAAGTCGCAGCGACTCCATTGTCAGAATGATAAATTTTATATTTAGCGGAGACCTTAACTAACTCTGGAGAGTCCTTCATCACTGTCAAAGACTCCACCACTCGATTTTGATCTGACTGAGCCCAAACTTTTGCCCAATCATGCATATAATTTCCAAAATCATTATCTGTAGGTGCTCTCCATAGATTTGGCTTTAGTGGAGACAGCAGTAATGAGCGACCATAATGGTGGATGTCTGTTAGTAGACCAGTGCTTCGAACAAATAGAACACTAAAAGTGTCTGATTTGACAATCAGTTCGCTCTCACTATTCACAACAGATAACGAACCCTCACCTCTTACATTCAAAGGAGGACTAATTATCGGATTTAATAATTGGAACTGCTCGTGAGCATAGACATGATTTTTATCTAGCAATCCATTCTGTGCGGAACCGCGCAAATAAAGGTTTAAATAGTACTTAATACCGGGTTCCATAGAGGGGTACATACTTTTTAACCTCAACACATCACTTTGTTCAGCTCTAATTGAAAGATTTTCAATTTTTCCTGACTTTATTTCTTCACCATCGGCGGTTAATATCCACCTCAAGATAAAGTCATTCAGATCAAGAAAAGAGTAGTTGTTTTTAATTTTAAGAAGTCCCTTCTCTAAATTCATTGGCTCAAAATTTACATGTTGATAGACTTTTTTAACCTCCCAATATGCTGGTTGCACTGTGCGATCTGGGAACAAAATACCGTTTATGCAAAAGTTCCCACTAGAGGGGATATCATCCGAACCATAATCCCCGCCATAAGCCCAATATGAAACGCCTTTCCCATCTCTCTCAAGAAGCCCCTGATCAACCCAATCCCATATAAAACCCCCAGCGAGATTGTCGTGTTTATCAATGACATCCCAGTAATCTTTCAAATTTCCATTACTGTTACCCATTGCATGCGAATACTCAATCAATAGAAATGGGCGATCACTATTTTCTTCAGCATATTTCTCAAGATCCCAATGGCGCCAATACATGCTCGAATGGAAGTCGGAGTGTCTCTCGCCAACTAATTTGATATCTCCCTCGGTCTCGTACTGAACAGGTCGAGTATCATCATTCTTTTTTAACCAAGAGTATGTAGCGCCAAGATTAATACCATCACCAGACTCATTACCCAAGGACCAAATTACAACTGAAGTAAAATTTTTGTCTCGGTGCCACATCCGTTGAGTTCTATCAAGGTGATGGGCCATCCAATGTGGTTTATTGCCGAGCGTTTTGTCATGATCATAGCCGTATCCGTGACTCTCTATATTGGCCTCATCAACGACATATAAGCCGTAAATATCTGTTAACTCATAAAATCGTTCTGGAAAAGGATAATGTGACGTGCGAACAGCATTCATATTTGCTGCTTTCATCAACTGTATATCTTTGATCATCGTCTGCTCATCGATCACATGACCGTTCTGATCATGATGCTCATGAATGTTGACCCCTTTAAGTTTTACCTTTTTGCCATTAATTAAAAAAACTCCATTCTCTATACCAACATTTCTAAATCCTATGCTTTGAGAAATGGCCTCAAGGAGCTCTCCACTATCATTTTTTAATTTTATTAATAACTTATATAAATTTGGAACTTCTGCACTCCATGCTTTAACTGCTTGGATAGTTTTAACGTGGCGTATATGCCCGCTGTGGGATAGATCATTTACCTTTTTACTATCACTAAAAATAAGCTCCTCACCTAGATACAGATCGATTTCTGTAGTCACTGCCACCGATTGGACCGATACGAGATCTAAATCAAGTAATAATTCACCATCCCTATGATTATTAATAAGCCCTGCTTGAACCCTAAAATCTCTTATATGAGTTTTATTTCTAGCATATAACTCAACATCTCTCTGGATACCTGATAGGGACCAAAAGTCTTGGCCTTCAAGATATGATCCGGTGCTCCATCGATAAACTTCCACTGCAATTGTGTTTTTGCCGACCTTCACCACTTTGGTGATATCAAACTCACTAGGGGTTTTGCTATCCTCGCTGTACCCAACATACTGCCCATTGATCCAAAGATAAAAAGCCGAACTCACAGCACCCAATTTTAAAAAAATAAATTGTTCACTCCAATCCATCGGAATATCAAAATCAAGGCGATAAGATCCAACCGGATTATCATCATGAGGGACATTTGGTTCGTCAATTTCAAATGCATAGGGAACATTGACATATATCGGAATTCCATAGCCCTCTCTCTCCCAATTCGAAGGAACTTTAATATCGGACCAGTCAGAGACATCATAATCTAAGTGAAAGAATTCCTTGGGACGACTGCTAGGTTGGTTAGCGTAATTAAATTTCCAGCTCCCATTCAAAGATAGATATTTAGCATTCTGTCCCTTCTCATTGGCGAATGCCTCTTGAATAGTTGGATATGAGACGAAGTGAGCTCGCGGCTTTTGGGTATTTTCTCGTATCACATCTACGTTGTCCCAAGCAGGACGATCAGTCTGCTGGATCATTGTTTCATTAGGAGTTGCATTAGCCATAGTTTAGCCAAGAGTCAAAAACAAAAGAAAGAAATACCATGTTAACATCGTAACATTAGCTTTAATCACAGCTAACATTAGGTTGCTACAAATGTTGGTAATAGGCTTAATATCAAGTAATGAATATAATTAAAGAAAAATATTACTACAATGACTTTCGATCAAACAAAACACTCTCACCGCCGGTTTAATCCTCTTTTAAATGAATGGATTCTTGTTTCGCCTCAACGCGGAAATCGTCCTTGGCAAGGTCACTTACATAGCCATCAACCTGTCTCACTAAGTACTTATGATCAGAATTGTTATTTATGTGCCAATAACAAAAGGGTTAATGGGGAACTAAATCCAAATTATAGGGATACATTCGTTTTTGACAACGACTTCGCAGCCTTAAAATCCGATACTCCAGAATATAGTGATAGAGATCCATTATTTGGAATTAGTTCTGAGCGAGGAGTTAGCCGCGTTATCTGTTTCTCACCAGATCACAGCGCTACGCTGGCAACATTGTCAGAGGAGCAAATCAGTAAGGTGGTAGATGTGTGGCAAGAACAGACCTTGCAACTCGGACAGACATATCAATGGGTCCAGCTGTTTGAGAATAAAGGCGAAATAATGGGCTGCTCAAATCCTCATCCCCATGGGCAGGTTTGGGCACAGAACCAAATGCCCAGCTTAGTCGAGAAAAAACATCAAGCCCTAACTAACTACTTTAAAAAGTTTGGAACCAATCTGCTTGGTGACTATGCAACAGCAGAGTGGGATCGGCAGACCAGAGTAGTATGTCATAATAGCGATTGGATGGTTGTCGTTCCGCACTGGGCAGCTTGGCCTTTCGAAACGCTTTTATTACCTCGATTTCATGTGGAGCGCATGCCAGATTTGACGCAAAGTCAAAAATCTAATCTTGCAAATATTATTAGTCAACTACTCATTCGCTATGACAATTTATTCAATTGCTCCTTTCCCTACTCAATGGGTTGGCATGGTGCCCCGTTCGATAAAGCAGATCATCCTGAGTGGACTCTGCACGCTAGTTTTCTTCCTCCTCTTCTGCGTAATGCGCAAATACGAAAATTTATGGTAGGTTATGAATTGATGGCTGAACCTCAGCGAGACATAACTCCAGAGCTAGCGGCTGAGCGCTTACGTCAGTGTCCTCCTATTCATTACCTGGATCAATAACTGATGTATGAGCAATCTCTTTCCGACGGGTTTATAGAAATCTTCGATTGTAAGCCAGACATAATCAGTACGGCTCCCGGAAGAGTAAATCTGATTGGTGATCACACAGACTATAACCAAGGCTTTGTATTACCAGCGGCAATTCATATGAGAACTACCATAGCAGTCAGTCGTCGTGTGGATCGTGAAGTGCACACCTTCGCACAAGGTTTTGCTAAAAGTTTAGATCAATTCCCATTAGACAATATCGAGACTTGCTCCAAAGAAACTTGGCCAAACTATATTCGGGGAACTATTAAATACTTACAGAATGTCAGTAAGAATTTTTCAGGGGTCAACATACTAATTAGTGGCGACATCCCTCAGGGAGCGGGTCTCAGCTCATCAGCAAGTCTTGAAATAGCATTGCTTCGAGCTATTTCCGAACTATACCAACTAAATATAGAGGGGATTGAGGCTGCCTTGATAGGTCAGAAAGCAGAGAATGCATTTGTTGGATGTAATTGCGGAATTATGGATCAACTTGTTGTCGCTTTAGGTCTTCAAGGCAATGCAATGCTGCTTGATTGTTGCGATCTCAGTTATAAAGATATTCCGATTCCTCAAGGGTCCACCATTTTAGTAGTTAACTCCAATGTAAAAAGAGAGTTGGTAGATAGTGAATATAATGCGCGAAGAAAACAGTGTGAATTAGTGGCGGAAATGCTTAGCGTTTCATCACTTCGTGATTTAGATATACAAAATTTGTACGAGGCTAAAGATCTTTTATCAGACGAACTTTTCCGGCGCGCCCGTCATGTGATCACCGAAAATAGGCGTACAATCGATGCGGCAAAGGCAATGGAGAATAATGATCTAAAACTGCTAGGACAACTCATGGCCGAGTCTCATGCTTCTCTTCGTGATGATTATGAAGTTTCTACAGACGAATTAGACTTCTTAGTAGATATTATTTCCGCTAAACTGGGTGGCGCTGTAGGAGTAAGAATGACAGGTGGCGGTTTTGGTGGATGTGTGGTCTCAATAATGCCGAAAGAAAAAATCCCATCAGTAATTTCCTTGGTTAAAACTCATTACTCAAAATTTTCTGGAATTGAGGCGGATTTTTATCAATGCACCGCCTCCTCGGGTGCATTCAGAAGTACTACAAGAGCATAATTCAATGGCCATACTAGTGACAGGTGGAGCTGGTTATATAGGATCTCATACCCTGGTGAGTCTTTTGGACGCCGGTCAGAATGTAGTTGTATATGATAACCTCATAAATAGTAGCGAAACATCGCTGAAACGGGTAAAAGCCATTACCGGAAAATCTTTTGATTTTATTAATGCTGATATTCGAGATAAGGCAGCGCTAGCCCAAGTATTTAAAGATTATCAAATTGATTCAGTAATTCATTTCGCTGCCCTAAAGGCCGTAGGTGAATCTGCAATTTTTCCACTCAAATATTACGAAACTAATGTTTACGGGTCTATTTGCTTACTGGAAGCTATGATCGAAGCAAGTGTCAATAACCTCGTCTACAGCTCCTCGGCGACGGTTTATGGTGAGAGCAATCCAATTCCCTATGTCGAGACAATGGCCTTAGGATCTCCCTCAAGCCCCTATGGGACCAGTAAAGTTATGGTTGAAAGAATCCTTGAGGATAAGGCAAAAGCAACCGCTGATTTTCGGGCTGTATCGTTGCGCTACTTCAATCCGATAGGTGCACACAGCAGTGGTATCATCGGAGAGGATCCTAAGGGTTTACCCAATAATTTAATGCCCTTTATTACGCAAGTTGCCGCCGGACAACTAAAAACACTAAAGATTTTTGGGGACGACTACCCTACCAAAGATGGCACCTGTATTCGTGATTATCTGCATGTTATGGATCTTGCAGATGGACATCTGGCAGCCCTCAACTGGCTTCAATCTGAATCAGATTTTCGAGGAATGGAGACCTTTAACTTGGGGACTGGGACAGGCTATTCTGTATTCGATATAGTCCATGGCTTTGAGGAAGCTACTGATCAAAAGGTACTCTATGAAATAACAACTCGACGAGCCGGAGACCTTCCAGCATTTTGGGCTGATACAACCAAAGCTCGATCAACTTTAAATTGGGAGACAAAACGATCGCTCAGAGAGATGCTTTTGGACTCTTGGCGTTGGGAACTTCAGCGTAATAATAGTCATGGCTAACTGTAATTCGTTTTCAACAGCTCACTAACCCTTTTTAAACTTAAATATACAGGACAGTATTCTTATTCCAGAATTTACAGGACTGACAAAAAGGGTAAGGCCAATAATCAGAGCTAGGAGGAAACTGACTCGACCCATCACTTATTTCCTTATAAAAATTAATTATTGTGCAGTTTTTTCAATCGGAGTGAACGACCAATCTCCGTAAACAGGCTTACCGCCTAATAGCGTCAAAAGGACCTGCGCATCAGAAATTTCATGCGGCTCTAAATGGAATAAGTTTTCGTCAATCACTATTAAATCTGCCAACTTACCCACCTCAATTGAGCCCGTGTCGTTCTCCAAAAAATTCACATAGGCAGCGTTATATGTGTAAGCCTCAATAGCATCAGCCAGGCCTATACGCTGATGACTTAAAAATGGGGCGCTAGTATTTGTAAGTGGGTCTTTTCGGGTGATAGCTGTTTCGATACCTAACAGAGGATTCCCGGAGGTCACAAACCAGTCGCTTCCAAAAGCTACAACTGCACCCGAATCAAATAAGCTTTTTATGGGGTAAAGCCATTTACTCCTTTCTGAGCCTAGCTTAGGTATCGTCAATTCAGTGATAAATTTATCTGCCCAAGCCCAGTAAGGCTGAAAATTCGCCACCACGTCCAATTCCTTTAATCTCGGTATGTCGGACGGTTCAAATAACTCAATATGGGACAAATGATGACGGCTATCACGCTCTCCATTAACTTTCCTTGCGAGCTCAAGAGAATCCAAAGATTTTCTGATCGCAGCATCTCCAATAGCATGAAAATGAAGTTGGAAGCCCAATGCATCAAGTCGAGTGACTATTTCATTCAATAATTCTGGTTCGATAAGAAGATCTCCGCGATAGCCATCCTCCCTATCACTGTAGGGTTCAAGTAGGGCCGCTGTATGAACCTCCATAACACCATCCAACCAAATTTTTACTGATGGTGCAGTGAACCTTGGTGTGTTAAATCGATTCCTAGCATCAATTATTCTTGCGATCTGCTCTATTCCGAGATCTGTATTCCACACAAGAGCTCCAACCACGCGAATTGTCAGCTCCCCAGCTTCATCAAGAGCTGAATAAGTTGGGCCTCCTACGTAGGCCTCATTTCCATCCAATTTCAACAACGCATCCTGAACTGCTGTCACACCATATTGATTGAGGTAATGTTGCCCAAACTCTAGCGCAGCACGCATTTGACTTTTCGAATATGGAGGCCGGGTGTCGAATGCCATATTCATTGCACTATTTTCCTGCAAAGACCCGCTGGGTTCACGTGAGCCATCATAACGATCTATCCGTCCCCGATCCGGATCATCAGTCTCAGAATTTATACCCGCACGCTCTAATGTCTTTGAGTTGACCCAGAGCTGATGACCAGTCGCAGATTTTAAAATTACTGGAAGATCAGGCACTACGGCATCCAGAAGCGCCTTATCTGGAAGACCATTACTGAACATGTCCATTGTCCAACCGGCGCCATCTATGAACGCAGCGTCAGGATTATTTTTAGAACACTCTGCTACCAAGCGCACATAGTCATCTACCGATTTCCCATCATGTAAACTGCATCCAAGGTAAGCCATCCCCGCCTCTATAGGATGAACATGGGCATCCTGAAACCCAGGCAACATCATCCTTCCTTCAAGATTTATGACTCGTGTGGTTTTTGCTAAAAATTGCTCTACACCACTATCACTGCCGACATAAATAATTTTTTCATCTTTTATTGCCACAGCTTCGGCCCATGAACGATTGGCATCTACCGTATAAATGGCACCACTATGGAAAATTATATCCGCTCTTTCTTGCAGTTCATTTTGATGAGGTAGCCTTTTATTTGAGTCGGCGCATGCCACTAGAGAAAATATAGTAGCCAAGGCAAGAAATTGGCAGAGTCCACGTACAAATGAAGTCATAACGCACCTCTTGAATATAAAAATACGATTATCATCAAATATTTAACCGATAAATGTCAATAAATCTCAGCGCGGTCAATGCAAGGGAAGCATAATGTTATTTGAAAAATCTTAATTTGGTAAACTATTCACACTCGCAAGCGTTTACACTTGAATCACCAAACCAATTGAGAAGTTCAAATGCTGAATCGCTGTCTCTCAAAATATTTGTCAGTAGTAATTTTTCTATTCTGGACATCCTCACATCCGGTAAATGCATCATTTACTGATGGATCCAGTAGCTTATTAGATTCAACCTCCAAAGAGTTAAGAGACCTATCGATTGATATCGATGGCGATGGCAAAGTTGATGCCCTTACTGATGGGTTGATTCTATTACGCTATATGTTTGGTCTAAGTGGGAGCAGCCTAACTACTGGCGTAATTTCAGATAACGCTATTTACACCTCATCAAATGATTTGATTTCTCGGATAACTGCTCTTGGTAATACAATCGATATCGATAACAATGGAGATGTGGATGCTTTAACCGATGGCCTCATGATACTTCGATATCTTTTTGGTATAGATGGGAGTGCTCTTGTTAATAACGTTATTGGAGCCAATGCGGACAGAACATCTGCTAGTGATATAGAGAATCACCTTCAGCAATTAGCTGATAATCCATCAAATGAGTCTAGACAACCTAATATCATATTAATTATATCGGATGATCATGGCCTCGACTCATCGGCTCAATACAGTCTAAATAACGACTCTCCCACAACACCTAACCTTGACCAATTAGCGTCTAGTGGCATTATTTTTGATAATGCTTGGGCTACGCCCGTATGCACAACGACCAGAAGTACAATGATTACTGGAAAATATGGAGTAAATTCAGCAGAATCATCAAACATGAAATTAATTGAATATCTTAAAACAAAATACTTAATTCATTACACATTCGAAAGTTATGAAGAATATAATATGGAATACATTTATAATAATAGATTTAATTTATTTCCAGAGGAAGAAACATTTCGTTATATTTTGATAAAGGATACCTATTATTTTAAAGATAGATTTTTCGCTCTAAGACATCAAGGAATAGTAAAATTTCAATTATTATGGAAAAAATATTACGCAAATAAAATGAAACGGTGTAAAAATATAAAACGTTTAATGACG
>ERZ802822.648-NODE-648-length-23654-cov-8.963142_pt1 | contig 23654 bp, 26 predicted proteins | sample MGYA00345649_ERZ802822 | MGnify/ENA primary metagenome ERZ802822 (study PRJEB30503, sample SAMEA104212359) | marine metagenome | biome: Westerlies Biome; feature: [SRF] surface water layer (ENVO:00010504) within the epipelagic zone...; material: water...
CTATGGTTTTCGCCAGAGCGAGATATGTTGCAAGCAATGATAGATCAAACACAACGAAATGTAACTGGAACCGTAAGAATGAAAATTTACAAGGGCAACGTCATGATCACTGGTCGACAATCCCCTAATTCCTTATACAATAGTGATCTAGCCACTTTTGAAGATGATAACATTTATAGTCAACAAGATGCTGAGGGTTTTATTAGGCTTAATGCCTTGAGGTTGAGGAATACTGGGAAAAAATAGAGAAAAAATATTCTTTTAATTTTTTCTATATTTAATATTATTTTCTTATGGTTAAGAAAATTAAGATTTTGCTTATATCAGCATTATTAATCATATCCTCTTTATATATAGTTAATGCTGAAGATGTTCTCCAAGAGGGGTTAAACCGCTCGCTTAATATTTTAGGTGAAGCTATTCAATCAGCCTTACCTGGTCCAGGAGATACTGAGATTACAATTAATACACAAGATAATTACGATCTGCGTTATTCAATCTTAGCGGTCAGACCATTAATGATGAATCCCTATTCGTCAATTTCAAATAAACATTTATATTTTACTCAATTACGTTTAGCTAATCATGAGCCTTATGCAGATGGTGATCAAAGAACATTATTCAATGCTGGTATAGGTTTTCGAACTTTAGCTCAGGACAATAATGCAATATTAGGATTAAATTTATTTTATGATCATGAGTTTGAGCAAGAACATCAAAGAGTAAGTTTAGGCGCTGAGTATCTTACAAGTGTATTTGAAGTATATGCCAATAGATACGAGAGATTATCTGAGATTGCTAAGTATGGTACAACTACAGAAACAGTTCTGGATGGTTATGACGTTCATATTGTGGGTCAATTACCTTATCTACCTTGGGGAAAGGTTGCTTATAATAATTATAACTGGAATGCCACAGGCAAAGATACTCAAGGTGAACGTTACAGTTTAGAAGCCCAAATTTTAAGAAATATGGTATTTGAGATTGGACAGAGTGATCCAGAGACATCTTCAAAAGAAGATTTTTTTAAACTCACATTAAGATGGCCAGCTAATCAGTTTAAGCAAACTATATTTACTCACACTGTGTCAGATTTTATGTTTCCTGAAAAAAATATGTCATCAAAAATGTTAGGTAAAGTTAGAAGAACAAATAATATTGTCACTGAAAAAACAACTAGTGCAGGTGGCGTCAGAATAGTTAGGGCTTCTTAAATGAAAAAAACTATATATTTAATTAGTGTTTTTTTTGCCTTAAATTTTATATCAAATTCGGCCTTTGCCATAACCAGCTTTAGTGGTTACTTTTCAAGTAGCAGCAAAGCAACACCAACAGTATTTGAAGTTAAGCCTATTAGTATGAAATTTTGTGAAAGCTTTAATCTATCAACTGGTGCTTGTAACGGGGCTGATGATTTTACTTTCACAAAAACATATACGGCAAATGATGGTTGGTGCGATATTGCGGCAGCAGCAACAGGTACAACGGCTTGTGAGTTTGGTCCAACATCAGGTATGACAGTTGGCGCTACATATAATTATGTATGGATGGAGTTAGATAGATCTTTTAGAATGACTGGTGTAGTAGCCAATAGTGACTCTGATATTAATTATGATTATTGCGCAACGAGTTCTTCAAATGTAAATACAGACGGCACACCAAACTTGGGATCTAATGCAGCAACTGCTTCAAAACAATCTATATATTTTATCAATGGTGTTGGTAACGATACTTCGGGTTCTAGCTATAACAACTCATCAACTACCGGAAGTACATCACAATCTTGCAATCCCAATACTGGAAGTGGATGTGTTTTTAATGAACACAAGGAACTAAAAGAGGCAGGGTATCAGACTGTTCCAGCAAAAAACCCACCTGATTATACATATTCCACTGATTATGGCTGCACTTGGTGCGAAGCTGCAGGTGGTGAGTCTGATAAGATTTGGCAATCTGAATTAACTAGTTCAGATACTTCATTCACTCTTATTTATAAAATGGATGCTTATACTGTAAAGAGTGGGATAAATCCAATTGTAGAAATGTCTTTTAATGTTGCAAATGGATTGGAGGCACAGTTTTCTAAATTTACAAATAATGATGAAAGTCCTGCTGTTGTAACTAATTCATGCACTTTGAATGTTGGAAACCCAACAGTTACCATTACAGTTTCTGACTCTTAATATTTTTTATCCATTAACTTAGCAAGTTTAATATCTAATTTAGATATACCACCAACATCATGAGTAGAAAGCGTTACAATTACTTTATTGTAAACATTAAACCATTCAGGGTGGTGATCCATTCGTTCTGCATGAAGTGCCATAGCAGTCATCCAGCTAAATGCTTGATTAAAATTCTTAAATTCAAAAGTTTTTGATATAGCGTTTCTACCTTTAACTATTTTCCAACTTTTTAGATTTGCAATAGCTATTTTTTTTTCTTGAATAGTTAATTTTTTATTTATCATGGTGCGGGGTGTGGTAATTCTCTATGAACTTTTGCAATTTCTCCTAAGATCTCTTTAGTCAAATCAACATGAATACTATCAATACAAGCTTTTAATTGATCCATTTTAGTAGCACCAATAATAGTAGAAGTCATAAAAGGCTGAATATCACAAAAACGAATAGCCATTTGTGCTGGGTCTAAATCATATTTTTTTGCAATCTCTACGTACATTTCTGTGGCTTTTAGGGTTCTATCACTTTTATATCTATATGCGAGAGGTCCATCGCCAAATAGTGCCATACGTGAACCTTGTGGCATTTGTCCATTCAGATATTTTCCAGTTAAAATACCTTGGCCTAAAGGTGAATAGGATAAAAGACCCACATCCTCGTGATTAGTAATTTCTGATAAACCAACTTCAAACGCTCTATTAACTAAATTATACGCATTTTGTATTGAAACAACTCTAGGTAAAGAGTGTGTTTTAGAAAGCTCTAAATATTTCATCGTTCCCCATGGAGTTTCATTAGAAAGTCCAATGTGTCTAATTTTTCCAGCCTTAACCAAATCATTTAAGGCATCTAACGTAGTTTCTATCTCGATAGTATCTTCAGGAACTGGGCTGAACCTATATTCTAATTTTCCACTAAAAGCCCCAAATGGCCGATCAGGCCAATGTACTTGATACAAATCGATATAATCGGTCTGCAAGCGCTGTAAGCTTTTATCTATTGCATAGTGGATGTGTTCTTTGCTAAGTCGCGTCAGCTCTTTATCCTCACGCATATAATTTAATCCAGATCGACCTGCGACTTTTGATGCTAGGATAAACTTATCTCTATTATTCCTTGCTTTAATCCAGTTGCCAATATATTCCTCAGTCGATCCTTGAGTGTTAGCCTTTGTAGGAACTGCATAAAGTTCTGCTGTATCAATAAAATTAACACCATTGGCTAAAGCATAATCAAGCTGTTCGTGTGCATCTGCCTCTGTATTTTGCTCACCCCACGTCATCGTGCCAAGACAAATTGAGCTCACTTCAATATCAGTTCTACCTAATTTTCTATATTCCATATTATTTTTTAATTACTCCCAAGGATTCTAATTGTTGTGCAATTTCAAGTATTCCTACTTCAACATTCTCAAAACTAAATTTTAGAATATTCTTTGCATTTTCAGAATTTGTAAATTTAGTTTTACCAACAAATCCAGCTATCGCGCTTGCCTCATTATTAAAAAGAGCTAAAAATTTCATTAGTAAATTAGGTGCTTGTCTAATTGGGGCCTTTTTATAACCATGTTTTCTTAATATTTTATTGACTTCATAAAGCCACATACATCTTTCAGCGAGAATAAACCGCTTTCCACTAGCATGTGGGTGAGTCATGGCAGCAACATGAGCCTTTGCCGTATCTTTAACAGTAACATAACCAAAGTGTACTTTTGGAACGACAGGGTACGAACCATCTAACATTTTTTGTAAAAAAATATTCGAAGTACCTACATCATCTGATAATGAGGCACCTATAACTAGAGTTGGGTTAATAGCTACAGCTTCTATTTTTTCTTCATCTTTTAGACTATCAAGGTAATCCCACATGGCCTTCTCAGCAATTGCTTTGCTTTTATTATAGGCACCAATTTTTTGTGTAGTATCTGTCCAATGACTTTCATCAAATACATCTTTCACATGACCATAGCCAATTGCGGAGAACGAAGACGTCATGACAAATCTTTTAACTTTATTTCTTACTGAGCTTTTTATAGCTCTCATCAAACCTTCATGAGCTGGGCGAATAATTTCATCTTGATCTTTGGGCTCTCGATCTAAAAGAGGTGATGCCACATGCATAACATAATCACATCCAGATACGGCCTCATCCCAGCCATCATCTTTCAAAAGATCTAGTTCACATATTTCTAATCTATTTTCAGTATTTACTACTTTAGATAAAGCATTTCTTATTTCAGATTCTCTTGCTCGTGAACGAAGAGACCCCTTTACTTGATAGCCTGCCTGTAATAGTTGAGCTATACAATGAAGTCCTATAAAGCCCGATGCTCCTGTCACTAGTACTTTTTTCATAACTATACCTTTTCTCCTCTTTTAAGAATTTCACTAATAGATGTCGCCATATCAACAATTGTTTTTTCAAGTGGAATAGGTTTCCAATTAAATATTGAAACTGTTGGTGAATTGTCTGTTGTGTAACTGCCTCTTTTAATATTTCTCAAGACTCCTTTCATTTCTGAATTAAAAAAAGACATCACCCTAACCAATATAGTTGGTATAATTTTAGTTGATGATTTCTCAAAACCATTATCTTTTACTATTTTTGCAATTTTTGTAATGTGGTAATCTTTTGCTGATGTAGTTAAAATTCTTTTACCATCACACTCTTTAGACTCAAGAGCTTTTACGTGCAACATCGCAGTATCTCTTACGTCCGATACATGCATATATAGGTTTGGCAATGCTGGAAGTTTTCCAAGAACCATTTTTGCCATCAAATCCGCGGAAGCACCTCTAGTGTCATTACTTAATAGTGGACCCATTACAAAGCCCGGGTGAATTGTGGTCATTCTTAACCCTTGATTTTCATGTAAACTTACAAAATTCCATGCATCTCTCTCTGCAAGGGTTTTACTTTTTGTATAAGCCCCAACTTTTTTTCTGCAGTCAGTCCAGTCATCACCTGAGCAAATTTTTTTATCATGACCATAGGATATAGCTACAATTGATGAAGTAAGTACGACTTTTTTTATATTAGATTTTTTTGCTGCATTCATTGCTCTCATGGTTCCTTCTCTTGCAGGCACTATAAGTTCATCTTCATTTTTTGGTTCCCCAATGATAAAAGGAGATGCTAGATGAAGCATATAATCACAATCCATAGCAGCTTCATTCCAACCTTTATCACTTAAAAGATCAAGTTTACAAAATTCAAGCTCATCATCTTTTGTCACTTTTTTCACAGCATCTCTGACCTCACTTTCTCTCCCCATATCCCGAAGAGATCCTTTGACTGCATAGCCTTTTTTTAATAGTTCAACCACGCAATGCAAAGCGATGTAACCTGATGCTCCTGTAACTAAAACTTTATCCATTTTTTTCTATCTTATTGATAATATTGTATATTTATTAATCTGATCTACTTGTATTGATCTAATTAATTATTATGTAGTAATATAAGTAAATTTCAAAGAGGAATTATAATAAATGGAATATCAAAATAGAACTTCTCAGGCCACTTCGACAATAGATGTAGGACTAAGAGAATATATGTTAAGAGTTTATAATTTTATGGCTGGAGGATTAGGTATTACAGGTTTAGTCGCCTATATGTTGTTTCAGTCAACCGCTGTAGTAGGCTCAAGCGGTGAAATAATTGGCCTAACTTCTCTAGGCGTTTCACTTTATACAGGGCCAATGATGTGGGTAGTGGCTCTTGCTCCTTTAGGGGTGGTAATGTACATGAGTTTTGGCATCAGAGGTATGTCAGCAAGTCGAGCACAAACAATGTTTTGGATCTTTTCTTTTTTGATGGGCTTATCAATGTCAACAATCTTTCTTCAGTATACTGGAGCAAGTATTGCTAGAGTATTTTTTATAACGGCTTCAACTTTTGGAGCTATGAGCATATATGGTTATACTACTAAAAGAGATTTGACTGGGTTTGGATCATTCCTATTTATGGGATTAATAGGCATAATTATTGCATCTATTGTAAATATATTCATGCAATCTCCTGCATTATATTTTGCAATCTCAATTTTAGGCGTATTAATTTTTGTAGGACTAACTGCATACGATACTCAAAAAATTAAAAATATGTATAATGCTTATGACTCAAGTGAATCTTCATCTAAGAAGGCTATTATGGGTGCGTTAACATTATATCTAGACTTCATAAACTTATTTATAATGTTGCTAAGGTTGTTCGGTCAACGTCGATAAAAATTTATTAGAATAGAGTCTCAAAAAAACTGAGACTCTATTTTTTTATGATTTCTAAATTAGCACTATTTAGGTACTTAATTATATTTTCAATTTCATTACTTCGTTTTATAACTATTCCTGCAGCACTAACTAAATGATATTTTAATTTTGATTTATTCATTTTCTTATTTTTTATAATCTTCAAAGCTGCATTTTCAAAAGTGTTTCTAAAAAAAGAAAATATTGCTGAATGTTCTAAATGATCTATTGCGTAATCTTTCCATGTACCTTCACTAACCTTCTTGCCATAAATTGATAAAATTTGATTTAGTTCGTTTCGGTTAAAAAAAGTAATTAATGAAGCAGGTTGAGAATAAGAGTTTTGATGACTTGTGTTTTTTTGAGAGTTTAGATAACGAATGACCATTTCTTATTTTAACTAAAATTCAATAAAAAAAGAAAGCAAAATCGCCAAAAAATTGATTTTTTTTTTAAAAAAAGACTTGAAATTTGTCTGAAAATTACAATATACACAACTTATAAAGTTAAACACGATGGTTAAATCAGAAAAATTAGAATTTCAAACAGAGGTAAGTCAGCTCTTAAAGTTGATGATCAACTCCGTATACTCGGAAAAAGAAGTATTTGTAAGAGAGCTAGTATCTAATGCTTCAGATGCATGTGATAAATTAAGATACCTAGCAACTACTAAAGAGAAACTTCTCCAAGATGATCCAGAATTAAAAATAAATATTGAAATCGATAAGAAAAATAATTTAATCACCATTAGTGATAATGGCATTGGGATGAACCGAAATGATTTAGTTAATAATCTAGGAACTATTGCTAGATCAGGAACGGCACAATTTATTAAAGAAGCAAGCAAGACTAAAGACCTATCTCTAATAGGTCAATTTGGTGTAGGGTTTTACTCGGCATTTATGGTTGCTACAGACTTAAAAGTTATTACTCGTAAAGCAGGTGAAAAAAAACTTTGGATATGGAAATCAGATGGTGAAAGCAATTTTACTATTGAAGAGTCTGAAAATCTTGACCAATTAGATTCTAATAGGGGCACTAAAATCATATTATCGATAAATAAAGATAATAAAGAGTACTTGGAAAAAATCAGAATAGAAGAAATTATAAGAAAATATTCGGATCACATCAGTATCCCAATCTTTGTAAAAGATTCAAAAGATAAGATTGAAGATAAGCCTGAAGCTATAAATTCTGCCCTAGCTTTATGGACACGTCCTAAAAATAAAATTACTAAAGAGCAATATAAAGAATTTTATAATCACGTAGGACAAATGTTTGATGATCCTTGGCTTACTTCACATTACAAAGCTGAAGGACAAATAGAGTATACCGTACTTAACTTTATTCCCTCAACAAAGCCTTTTGATCTATACGACCCAGCTCGGGAAAATCGATTAAAACTGTATGTTAAAAAAGTTTTCATTACTGATAATTGCCCAGAATTAATTCCTCCATACTTAAGGTTTTTAAGAGGAGTGATCGATTCTGAGGATTTACCGCTAAATATTAGTCGGGAAATGCTGCAAAATAACCCAGTTGTTAAAAAAATACGTAACTCACTTGTCAGAAGAACTATTGGTGATTTAAAGAAAAAATTAACTAATGACAGAATATCATATGAACAATTTTGGTCTAATTTTGGACCAGTTATTAAAGAAGGTATCTACGAAGACTTTGAAAAAAAAGATAACTTGTTAGAAATTGCTCTATTTAAAAACTCAAATTCCACAAAATTGATCACCCTGGAAGAATATATTGAAGCAATGGGTAAGAAACAAAATGATATCTATTTCATTACTGGAGATAGTTATGACAATATTATAAACAATCCAAGACTTGAAGGATATAAATCTAGAGGCATTAATGTTTTAATTCTTGACGATGCGGTTGATAGTTTTTGGACATCTTCAACGCCAAGTTTTAAAGAAAAGAACATTAAGTCAATTACAAAAGGTGTGGATGATTTAGATTCTATTGGTAAAAAGAAAACTGATAGTAAAGAAAAAAAAGAAGATAAGTCTTTAGAGCCATTAATCATCTTATTAAAGGAAAAGCTAAAGGAAAAGGTTAAGGATGTAAGGACTTCATCTAGACTAACTGAAAGTCCAGTATGCCTTGTTGCAGATGAGTCGGCCATGGATCCACAGCTAGAGAAGATATTGCAGCAACATAATCAATTACAGCAAGCAGCCTCTCTTAAAATTTTAGAAATAAATCCTGACCATAAGCTTATAAAAAAACTTGCTAAGATGTCTAAGGACAAAGCCTCTGTAGGTGATATAGAAAATATAGGATTTTTATTATACGAACAGTCTATGATACTAGATGGTGAAAAACCATCAGACCCTACTAACTTTTCTAAAAAATTGATCGATACTATATCAGCATCTCTTAACTAAGTTTAAGCAGACTCGGCAAGATTTTTTAAAACAAATTGAAGAATTCCACCTGTTTGCAGATATTCAACTTCATTTTCAGTTTTGATTAGACAATTTACTTTTGAAGTTAAGGTTTTCCCAGAGGCATATTTGATACTCATGGTTAACTGCATATTTGGTGTTATGTCTTTATCTAAACCAGTTATTGAGACAATTTCAGAACCCTTTAGCTTTAAACTTTTTCGATTCTCACCGTTTGTAAATTGTAGTGGTAAAACTCCCATCCCAACCAAGTTCGATCTATGAATTCGTTCGTAAGACTCGGCAATAACCGCTTTCACTCCGAGTAAATTAGTTCCTTTGGCAGCCCAGTCTCTAGAAGAGCCCATGCCATAATCTTTTCCAGAAAATATTACAAGTGGAGTTTTACTTTTTTGATATTTGATTGAAGCATCAAAAATTGACATCTGATTTTTTGAAGGATAATGACATGTGTATCCACCTTCAATTCCATCAAGCATTTCATTTTTTATTCTTATATTTGAAAAAGTGCCTCGCATCATAATCTCATGATTACCTCTACGTGCACCAAATGAATTAAAATCATGTACTTTTACAGATTTATTTTTTAAGTATTCACCCGCAGGACCATCTGTTTTTATAGAGCCGGCAGGACTTATATGATCAGTAGTTACAGAGTCACCAAATATACCTAAAATATTTGCATTTATTACATTGTTAATATTACCACCACTTAATTTCATATTTTCAAAGTATGGCGGATGTTGTACATAAGTTGATTTTTTATTCCATGCATAGGTAAGTCCAGATGAGGCCTTAACTTTTTTCCATTTAGTATCCCCAGAAAAAACATTTTTATATCTATTACTATAAAGTTTAGAGTTAATAGTTTTTTCCATCATTTTTTTTATTTCTTTAGATGTAGGCCATATATCTTTTAAATAAATTTCTTTTCCATTTTTGTTTTTACCAATAGGTTCTTTAGTAATATTTATTTTAGTGCTTCCTGCAAGAGCATATGCAACAACTAATGGTGGAGAAGCGAGATAGTTAGCTTTTACGTGAGGGTTGATACGGCCCTCAAAATTTCTATTTCCAGAAAGGACACCACTTACAATTAAATCATTCTGCGAAATTGTGTTAGCTATATTTTCATCAAGTGGTCCAGAGTTGCCGATACAAGTTGTGCATCCAAAACCGACTAACTGAAAACCAAGGTGATCTAGATATCTTTGAGTGCCAGATTTTACTAAGTAATCAGTTACAACTTTCGAACCAGGAGCTAAAGAAGTTTTAACCCATGGCTTAGTTCTGAGCCCTAATTTATATGCTTTTTTGGCTAAAATTCCTGCACCAATCATAACACTCGGGTTAGAAGTATTGGTACAACTAGTAATTGCTGCAATAGCTACATGACCATGGTCTATAGTAAAGTCTTTATTTTTAACTGCACTAACCTTAGAAGTGGTATTGATTTTAAAATCATTTTTTAAACTATTATCAAATGACTTAGCTACTTTAGGAAGTTCTATTTTATCTTGAGGTCTTTTCGGGCCAGATAAACATGGAACTATTGAGTTTAAATCAAGCTTAAGTTTTGTAGTGTATACAGTTGTATTTTTTTTATTATGAGACTCCCACATACCCTGCTCCATTGCATATTTTTTTGTAAGAGCAATTTCATCTTTAGGACGACCTGTAGACTCTAAAAATTTTATTGTTTCATTGTCTATAGGAAATATCCCACAAGTTGCTCCATACTCTGGTGCCATATTTGCAATAGTTGCTCTATCGGCTACTGGTAGATCTTTTAAGCCACTTCCAAAAAATTCCACAAACTTGCTTACTACACCTTTTTTTCTTAAAATTTCTGTAATAGTTAAAACTAGATCTGTTGCAGTAGTTCCTTCTTTTAGTTTTCCAACAATTTCAAAACCAACTACATCAGGTACAACCATTGATATTGGTTGACCAAGCATAGCGGCTTCAGCTTCAATACCTCCAACTCCCCAACCTAATACAGACAAACCATTAATCATAGTTGTATGACTATCTGTACCTACTACCGTATCAGGATAAGCTAAATTAACTAATTTACCTTTAATCTTTTTTTTATCGGACCAAACTGTTCTTGCTAGATTTTCTAAATTTACTTGATGGCAAATTCCAGTTCCTGGCGGCACAACTCGAAAGTTATCAAAAGATTTTTGACCCCATCTTAAGAATTCATATCTTTCAATATTTCGTTTATATTCTAAATCAACATTAGCTTTAAAAGCCCCTACAGTTCCAAATTTATCAACCATAACGGAATGATCAATCACTAGATCCACCGGTGTAAGAGGATTAATCTTTTTAGGGTCACTTTTTAAATTTTTCATTGCAGCACGCATTGCCGCTAGATCAACTACTGCAGGCACACCTGTAAAGTCTTGCATTAAAACTCTTGCGGGACGAAAGTTTATTTCTAAGTCAATTTTTTTATCTTTTTTCCATTTACTGAATGTTTTTATATCTTTGGATGTAACAGTAACTCCATCCTCATTTCTAATAAGATTTTCTAGGAGAATTTTAATTGAAAATGGCAAACTTGAAATATTCTTAAGACCATTCTTTTCAGCTAGCTTAAGGCTATTGAAAATATAAGCTTTTTTGCCAATTTTTAGAGTTTTTTTTGTTTTATAACTATCGTGCATACGTCCTTTACTGGGTGTATTAATAGGACTAATTTGATCCTCAATCAATGAAAAAATACTAAAGTTATTTGACTATCTATATGAGTAATAAATTAGAAATTAATGGGTTGGAATGCATAAGAGATAATAGGCCTATCTTCAAAGATATTAATTTTAGTGTCAAATCAAATCAAACAATGTTAGTTCGAGGAAAAAATGGCTCTGGTAAAACAAGTTTATTGAGAGTCCTCGCTGGTTATATAAAAAATTATAGTGGTAACATTTTATTTAATGGCAACAATATTAAAAACGATAAGGAGTTATTATCAGAATTTCGATTCTTGGGACAAAAAAATACTTTGAAAGGGAACTTATCGGTTCAGCAAAATATTGCTATGTGGGAATTAATTTACCAAGTTAAAAGTGATACAAATGAAATTTCGAAAATATTAAATATAGAACAAATATTAAATGTAGATATCAATTCACTATCAGATGGACAAAAAAAACGTATCTCTCTAGCTCGATTAATCATATCAAATGCTAAAGTGTGGTTACTAGATGAACCTCTAGTATATCTTGATCAAGATAAAATTGATTTACTTCAAAACATTATACTTAGACATAATAAAAGGGGTGGAATTACGATTTATTCCTCAAATACTGATATTAACTTAGAGTATGATAGTTCAATTATTATGGATGATTATGTGGTTTTATAATTTAATAGTTAGAGATTTAAAACTAGCATTCTATTCAAGCACAAATTTTTTATTTGCAGCGAGTTTTCTAATTCTAATTCTTATTTTACTTCCGTTTATCATTGACCCTAAAGTTAATCAGTTTATTCAAATATATACAGGCTTCATTTGGCTATCAATTGCTTTATCGATTTTATTGACTATAGATCGAGTTTTTGAATCGGATTATGAAGATGGAAATTTAGACGCAATAATTTTAACTCAAAAACCATTAGAACTTATTGTTTGTTCAAAATTTATTTCTCATTGGATCGCAAATTGTATTCCAATAATTGTAGTAATACCAATTAGCGCAATATTGTTTGGTATAAATATTAATGAAATTATTAATATCATATTAAACGTACTTGCTGGTTCTACCGGCATGGTATTTATTGGTTCTGCTGTAAGTTCACTTACACTTGGTAATAAACGAAGTGGAATATATAAATCAATAATTGTAATTCCTCTTTATATTCCATTTATTATATTTGGAGCTAATCAGGAGTCAGTTTTAGTCCTAATAGGATTGTCAATGTTTGCCTTCATTTTCTCATTATTTACAACCACTTATAGTCTGCGTCTTTATGTTGAATAGCAATTTTAATTAACAGTGCTAGATAAATCCTATGTTTTATAAATTACCTAACACACTAATTGATACTCTTAGAAATTGGCTTCCAGTATTTTATTCCACTACATTAGTGACATTTTCAATTGGTTTGTATTATGCAATTTATAATTCGCCACCTGATTATATTCAGGGTGACTCAATGAGGATAATGTATGTACATGTTCCTGCCGCATGGCTTTCACTTGGATCATATTCTATACTTGCAATTTCCTGCATCGCTTGGTTTGTTTTTAGAAACCCAATATTTAATTTATTTGCAAAATCTATCGCACCAATCGGTGCAGTATTCACAATCATTGCATTAGTTACTGGTAGCATTTGGGGAAAGCCAACCTGGGGAACTTGGTGGGCATGGGATGCTAGATTAACATCTATGCTTATTTTATTTTTTTTATACATAGCTTATATGATGACTTGGCAAGTAATAGTGAATAAAGAGCTTGCGGCAAAAATATCTGCAGCCTTAGGAACAATAGGTTTTATAAATATACCAATAATAAAATTTTCTGTTGATTGGTGGAATACATTACATCAACCAGCAACTATATCAAAACTCTCAGCGCCCAGCATTCACATCTCAATGCTTACACCGTTAATGCTTATGACAATTGCTTATCTGTTTCTTTTGATTACGTTGTTTCTAATTAGATATAAGACTGAACTTGTAGAGGTAAAAATTTCTAGGATTAAACATTAATGAACGAAATAATTTATATGAATGGATATGGAAGTTATGTGTGGTCAGCGTATGGATTTACTATTTTCAGCTTAATTTTTTTATTTTATTTTTATTATCAAACCTTAGTTAAAAAAGAGAGAAAATTAAAAGATCTTCAGGATAAGCATGAGCAAAAAAGTTAAAAAAAGATTAATCACCGTATTGTTAAGTTTTTTAATTTTAATTATTGCTACATTATTAATCACTATGAATTTAAGAGATAATATCATCTATTTTTATAGTCCTTCTGATCTTAAAGATGCTGAAATTGATAGACAGAATATTATTAGAGTGGGTGGTTTGGTTAAAGAGTCTAGCTATAACTATGATGAAAAAAGTAAAATATATAATTTTGTAATTACAGACAATATGAACGAAATAAGTGTGACTTATGTAGGTATAATGCCTAATTTATTTGCAGAAAATAAAGGTGTTGTTGTTGAAGGTCTAGCAACTAGTAAATCAAGTGTTACAGCACTGGAGGTTTTAGCCAAGCATGATGAAAACTATATGCCGCCAGAGGTAATCGAAGCACTTAAAAAAGATGGTAAATGGCAAGAAGAATAATTTATGATTGGTTATATTGGTAATATATTAATAACTGTTTGTTTATTAGCATCTTTAATTCAATCGAGTCGTTTAATTCAAGATCGGTTGGTAATTGACCAAAAACTATTTACTAGTATATCATTTTTTTCAATTCTAATTTCTTTTCTTTTATTAGTTTATTTATTTATTAATTCTAATTTTAATTATGAAATAGTTGTCAGTAACTCGCATTCAGAAAAACCACTAATTTATAAAATTGCAGGGGCATGGGGTAATCATGAGGGAAGCTTATTATTATGGATACTTGTTTTAACAATATTTAATTTTACATTTGGATTTTCAAAAATTAAATTTGTCAACTTCAAAGATAAAGTCATGGCATTTCAAAGCTTAATCATTTTTGGCTTTACACTTTTTTTACTTTTTACATCTAATCCATTTCTTAAAACAGAAATAACTGTAAGTGAGGGTTTAGGATTAAACCCAGTGTTACAGGATTTATTATTAGCAATACACCCACCAATTTTATACGTCGGCTATGTCGGTTATTCTCTAGTATTGAGTTTTGCAATAGGAGGCATGATTACAAATAAAGTCGATAACGAATGGGCGGCATGGTTGCATCCATGGGCTCTTGTAGCTTGGATATTTCTTACCCTTGGCATTGGATTAGGTTCATTTTGGGCTTACTATGAACTCGGCTGGGGTGGTTATTGGTTCTGGGATCCCGTCGAAAATGCCTCACTAATGCCTTGGCTAGCTGGAACAGCATTATTTCACTGTGTGCTTATTTTAGAGAAAAAAAATATCCTTCAATCTTGGACTATTCTTTTATCGATATTGACTTTTTCTTTTAGCTTGATAGGCACCTTCCTAGTAAGGTCTGGAATTTTAAATTCTGTTCATACTTTTGCATCCGATCCTGCTAGAGGATTATTTATATTAATTTTTTTAGCAATTATACTAGTAATTAGCTTTGGAATTTATGCACAGAAAGGACCGTTGTTGGACAGCAAAGATGAGTTAAAATTAGTCAGTAAAGAATCAAGTATATTAGGAAATAATTGGTTATTATTGTCTATACTATTTGTCGTTTTTTTAGGTACATTATATCCATTAGGTACTGATTTATTTTTACAAAAAAGTATCTCAGTTGGTCCGAATTATTATATTTTAACACTACTTCCAATTACCATACTGCTGCTAATTTTAATGATTATTGGCCCAAATACAAAATGGAAAAATGACAAAGTCTCCAATATAATTTTTTCAATTAATAAATTATTTATACTTAGCTTAGCTATAATTTTTGGATTCAGTATTTATTTTTCAGAATTAGAATTAACACAAATTACTCTATTAACATTAAGCTTAACTCTAGTTTTTGTAAGTATAAAAAATGGATTAAGGGTTAATAACAACTATTCAATAATAAAACCTGCCCTTGGGAAATCTTTAGCACATGTTGGTTTTGGGTTATTAATATTATCAGTAGTAGCAAATGGTACTTTTGCACGCGAAAAAATATTTCAAGCTAAAGTTAACGATACTTTACAAATAGACAATTATACTTTTAAGTTTGATAGTGTGGAACAAACTAAAGGAGTAAACTTTAATGCTATTACAGCTACATTTCATTTAATGAATGACCAGACTGTAATGGATACTTTTACTCCCGAAATTAGGGTATATAGTAACCCACCAACAGTTACTTCTGAAACGAGCATAATTAGAAAATTACTGACTGACATTTATGTTGTAATGAATGTTCCCGAAAATTCAAACTTTGTTAATGTTAGAATTCATGTCAAACCCATGATATCGTTCATATGGTTGAGTGTAATTTTAATGGCAATCGGTGGATTGTCAGCAATTGTCTTTAGATTTAAAAAAATAAGATGAAGAAATCAAACTTCAAATATTTAATTCCAGTTCTTATTACAATTCTTTTTCTAGTCTTTTTTTCGCAATTACTATCAAGAGATGTCACTAAACTATCTTCTCAATTAATTGAAAGACCAGTGCCTGATTTTAGCATGCCCTCTTTATTTGATGAAAATAATATATTAAGTTCAATCGATATTACTAGCTCTGAAGTTGCTTTAGTAAATATTTGGGCATCTTGGTGTGTACCTTGTAGATCTGAGCATGAAATACTTATGCTTTTATCTAAAACAAAAGGGCTGGATTTGTATGGGATTAATTATAAGGACAACAAGAAAAATGCCATAAAGTTCATTGAAGAACTTGGAAATCCATTTAAAAAAATTGGTACTGACAATAATGGAAGATCTTCAATGGTATGGGGTGTTTATGGTGTTCCTGAAACTTTTATAATCCATAAAGGCACTGTCATATATAAGCATATTGGTCCAATCCATATGAATGAGTTAAAAGAAACGGTATTACCAATACTGGATAAATTGCTATGAAAATTATATATTTATCTTTTACTATAATTTTTATAGTTGTATTAAACTCAGTTAGTGCTCAAACTAGTATGACAGATGAGCAAAGCAATCGCGCCATAGATTTGTATAAAGAAACCAGGTGCTTAGTTTGCCAAGGTCAAACTATCTATGACTCAAATTCAGAATTAGCAACCGATTTAAAGCTATATATTCAAGAAGAGATTGTAGCTGGAAAAACAGATGATCAAATTAAAAAACAACTCGTTACAAACTATGGAGAGTGGATTCTAATGACTCCCTCTTTGGTAACATCAAACTACTTTCTATGGTTTGGTCCTTTTATTTTCCTGATACTGGGAATATTTATGATATACAGATACATCAGAACCAAAAAAACTTAAGGCAAAAAATTTGAAAAGTAAATTCTGTCCTAATTGTGGGAGTAATAATGTTGTAAACAAAATTCCTGAAGGTGATACACATTCTAGACAGGTGTGTATGGACTGTAATTATATTGAATATGAAAATCCAAAAATTGTTGTTGGTTCAGTTTGTACATTTAAGAATAAATTTTTGATGTGCAAACGTGCTATTGATCCTCAAAAAGGATTATGGACTCTGCCCGCTGGTTATCTTGAAAATAATGAGTCTGTTCAAGACGGGGCAATTAGAGAAGCTTATGAAGAAGCCTATGCAAAAATTAGAATCAATAATTTATTAGCAATTTATTCATTACATCATATAAGCCAAATACAAATTTTATTTCATTCAGAGCTCATTGAAGAAAATATCAAGCCTGGTATTGAGTCTTTAGAAGTAGGATTATTTGAATGGGAAAATATTCATTGGGACAAAATTGCCTTTCCTAGTGTAAAATGGGCTTTAGATAATTTTAGAGAAAGACAAAATTTAGACACTTTCAAGGTATTTAGTAACCCATAATAAAAATTAAATAAAAGGAAAAATTATGCAGTTATCATTTAGTAAAATTATATTTTTTTTAACACTGCTGTGCTCAGTTGCTTTTGCTGGTGGGATTGAGGAAGACAGTGGCCCAGATGAAATATCTGAAACTACAACTTCAGAACAAGTAGACTCTACAGTTAATCTTACAACAAGAGAAGATATTAATGAATATCAGGAGCTATCAGAGGCCCCAGATCAAAGCTGTATTGTTATATTTGGTTCAGAAAAATATGTTAATGATCCTGAATTAACTACCAACTTAGATTACGCTAGATGGTGTTAGATTGACTTAATAAGTAAATGTATTTAGCTCTCCCACAAAATCTCCATATAAAAGATAGTAATATTGCTGGACAAGGTTTATTTGCAAGATCAGATATTCCAATGGGTGAAGAATTAGGCTTATCTCATTTATTAATTAACGAAGAGATTTTTAGAACACCACTTGGTGGATTTATAAACCACTCTGATAACCCAAACTGCGAAAAATGGCTAGAGAACAAAAGGTATTATATTAGAACTATTCGCCCGATTAAAAGTGGTGAAGAACTATTTTTAAAGTATACTTTTTATAATGTATAATTTTTTCAATATAAGTTTCTACTTCAGCCTTGGTTTATTTCTGCTAATTTCTGGTTTCGTTCAAGCTAGTGAAAACAATAATTTTATATCTTTTTCATTAGGACAATTTGACATAAATGACTCAAAAGACTCAGCTGAATACAGGGTTGAATATCTCTCCGGGGACATAAGTTCAATATCACCCTCAAATCTATCTCTAAAACCTTTTTATGGAATTATGGTTAATGGAGATGATGGCATGTATGTATATTCCGGCCTAAGAAAAGATATTAATGTAAGAGATAATATTTTTATTACACCAAGTTTTGCAATAGGATATTACGATCAAGAAAGTAGCAAAGACCTTGGTTACGACTTAGAATTTAGAAGTCAATTGGAACTTTCTTATCAATTTGAAAGCATGAATAGAATCGCACTAAGTCTAAATCATATTTCTAATGCCAGTTTAGGTGAAGAAAACCCCGGTGTTGAAAGTATGGTTATTTCTTTTATTAGAGTTTTCTAATTAACTGAAACTCAATAATGAAAATTAAAGATTTCAAAACATTTATTATAGGAAATCCCCCTCCATCATTTGGTGGTAAGTATTGGATTTTTTTAAAGTTGACTACTGACACGGGTATAGTTGGTTTTGGAGAAGCATATGCAATTCCATTCCACCCAAATGTTGCAGTAAAAATGATTGAAGATATTTGTGAGCGTTATGTAGTTAATGAAAACCCTTTTCAAATTGAAAAATTATGGAGAAAAATTTATTCAAGTGGCTATACCCAAAGACCAGATATTTCAATCTCGGGAGTATTAAGTGCAATTGAAATAGCCCTATGGGATATTGTTGGTAAAGAGTTAAATCAACCAATATATAATTTACTAGGAGGAAAAATAAATGACAGGCTAAGGACCTATACATATCTTTATCCAAAACCAGAGGATAAAAGTAACGTTTATCAAGATGCAGATTTAGCTGCACAAAGGGCATTAGAATATCAGGCTTTAGGATTTGACGCAGTTAAGTTTGACCCAATTGGAAGATATACGATTAATGATCCAAGAGATTTAACATTAGAAGAATTAGATCATGCTGAAAATTTTGTACGTGCTATTCGAACAGCAGTTGGGAAGAACTGTGATATTTTATTTGGATCACATGGCCAGATGACTCCTGCAAGTGCAATACGGCTTGCAAAAAGAATTGAAAAGTTTGACCCTATGTGGCTTGAAGAGCCCACACCACCCGCAAATATTACTGCTATGGCGTCTATCGCAAAAAAAATTAATATCCCTGTAGCAACTGGTGAAAGACTTACTACAAAATATGAGTTTATTGCTTTGCTAAAAGAAGAAGCGGCATCAATCATTCAAATGAATTTAGGTAGAGTTGGTGGAATTTTAGAAGCAAAAAAAATTGCTGCTATTGCTGAGGCGTCATATGCTCAAGTAGCGCCACACATGTATTGTGGTCCAATCATAGCTGCAGCAAATGTACAAGTAGCTGCAAGTATTTCAAATTTCATGATAATAGAGGGACTCGAAACTTGGTCAGGTTTTGATGCAAGCCTTTTAATAGATCCGTTAAAGTGGGAAAATGGACACATTATACCCTCTGAAAAACCAGGACTGGGAATTGAAATCAATGAAAGTAAACTTGAAGAATATCCTTATAAAGAAAGCAAGCTTCATCTAGAAATGTCAGATTAAAAAATTATTTTTCTAAAATCTTTTTTATAAAATCTTTTGCATCAAATTCTTTTAAATCATTCTCATTTTCACCTGTTCCAATAGCCATAATTGGCACCTTTAGTTGATCAATGATACTAATGATAGTTCCTCCAATTGCTGATCCATCAAGCTTAGATAAAATCAAACCATCGATATTTATATATTTTGAAAATTCCCTAACTTGCTGAATAGAGCTTTGTCCAGTAGTGCCATCAATAATCATAATTGTTTTCTGATCTATTACTTTGTCCCTACTTTTTATAACTTTATCAATTTTTTTTAACTCCTCCATCAAATCTGATCTATTTTGTAATCTACCTGCTGTATCAATCAAACATAAATTAAAACTATTATTCAAAGTATAATCAATTGTCTCAAAGCTAACACTTGCCGGGTCAGCATTCTGCTTACTGGTAATTATTTTTAAATTTAATTTTTGTGCCCACTCCGATAACTGTTCAGAGGCAGCAGCTCTAAACGTATCAGCGGCACCAAGAATACCTGAATAACCAAATTTTTTATAGAAATGGGCTAATTTTGCAACTGTAGTTGTCTTTCCTGACCCATTTACACCAACACACAAAATTGCCATTGGTTTTTGAGAATTAATTGTGGGTAATTTTGTCTGATAGGGTTCGACTATATTCAAAATTATCTCAGAGAGCTTAGATTTAACTTCAGCAATGTCAAAGTTCATAGAAAACTTTGCATTTCTCAACATACTTATTATTTTGTCAACAGTTTCTATGCCTACATCAGAAATTAAAAGTGTCTCCTCTAACTCACTTAAAGAATTTTCATCGATTTTTTTTGATGAGAAAATATTTTCTAGTTTATTTGTAAAGTTTTTAAGCAAAATTTTAACTTAGTTCAAAACTACTATTAAAACTAAACTCAGTAGTACCTGACATTATAATATCCTCATTATATTCAATATTTAGGTCTCCGCCGGGCAATGAGACTCTAACTTTACTTTCAGTAAGCTTACTTTTATAGGCAGCTACTGCTGTAGCGCATGCAGCGGTACCACAAGCAAGTGTTTTTCCAGCTCCTCTCTCCCATACATTTATCTTTATATGAATTGGGGATATTATTTGGGCGATAGTTACGTTACATTTTTCTGGAAACATTTTATCATTTTCAATTAACGGCCCAAACTCATCTATATTATAATTTTCAAGATTACTTACTAAGAAAATAGAATGTGGATTACCAACATTTACAAAATAAGGATTTGTAATTGATACATCATTAATTTCAAAAATAATTGCCTTATTTTTATAATCTTGATCAAGTGGAATTTCATTCCAATTAAATTTTGGTTTACCAAGATTGATACTAATTATTTTTTCAGTAATTTTTTTACATTGCAAAAATCCTGCCTTAGTTTTAATTAAGACTTCAGTATTTTTATTTTCCTCCATAAGAATTCTTGCAACACACCTTGATCCGTTACCACAAGCGGAAACTTCTTCACCGCTTGAATTGAAAAAGCGAATAAAAAAATTTGACTTAGAATCATAACTAATCGTAATGAGCTGGTCACAACCAACTCCTGTATGTCTATTAGCAATTGAGACTATTTCGGCTGTAGATAATCCAAGTTCACCATTACGTTCATCAATGATAACAAAATCGTTGCCAAGCCCATGCATTTTTATAAAATCAAACTTCTTCATAATATTCTTATAGTTTTAGCTTATTAAATTTACCAGTTTATTTAGTATTTCTAAATTCAACTTGACATATTTATTTGATAAGACTAGTTTTCACCAGTTTTCCGCAAGAATAATATTCTGCGGTGCCCTGAAAAAGGGTGTCGACACCAGTCAGCGAGTTTCGCCCACTGGTGCAATACTTGTTATTTGGAATTCTATAAAGAAATAAATGAAATATGTTTGAAAATTTAAGTAATAGGCTACAGGCCGTATTTAGTAATTTAAAAAAGACTGGCTCAATAGACGAGGCTGCTCTGAATGTGGCAATGCGAGATATTAGAAGAGCATTATTGGAGGCCGATGTTTCTCTTGAAGTAGTTAAAAGCTTTATCTCAGAGGTCAAAGAGAAAGCAATAGGCCAAGAAATTATTCAATCTATTTCACCAAGCCAGATGATCGTCAAGATTGTAAATGACGAACTAGTAAACATTCTTGGAAAAGATCAGTCACCAATAAATATTGAAGCAAAGAAACCATCTTCTTTTATGCTGGTAGGATTGCAAGGCTCAGGTAAAACAACTTCAATTGCAAAACTTGCAAACTATATTAGCAATAAGTTCAATAAAACAATTCTTTTAGTTTCATTAGATGTAAATCGCCCAGCAGCTTTTGAACAATTACAAACATTAGCAAATAGTATTGATATTGAGATATTGCCAAAAAAAGAAAATCAAACAGCTATTGATATTGCAAAAAGGGCAATAACGTATGCGAAAAATGAAAATATTGATTTAGTTCTATTTGATACAGCTGGAAGAACCAGCATTGATCCTAGTCTAATGACAGAACTAAGTGATTTAGAAAAAATAATTAATCCATCAGAAACTCTTTTAACTTTGGATAGTATGACAGGTCAAGATGCAGTTAATGTCGCAAAAAACTTTTCAGAAAAAATCTCTTTAACAGGTTCCATTTTAACTAGAGTTGATGCAGATATGCGCGGTGGTGCAGCTTTAAGTCTAAAAATTGTTACGGGTTGTCCAATAAAGTTTATCGGCAATGGAGAAAAGATTAATGATCTAGAAATCTTTCACCCTGACAGAATTGCAAATCGTATTCTAGATATGGGTGATGTCGTGTCACTTGTAGAAAAAGCAGCAGAAAATATTGATCAACAAGAAGCTGAAAAAATGGCTGAAAGGCTTCAACAAGGTCAATTTGATTTAAATGACTTGTTATCCCAGATTAATCAAATGAAAAAAATGGGTGGCATTTCCAGCATGCTCAAACTTATTCCAGGTATGAAAAATATGGGAAACAACAATAGCAATGTAAGTGATGATGCAATCAAAAAACAAGAAGCAATAATTCTATCTATGACTGCATTGGAAAGACGTAAGCCGAAGATGATTAACAGTTCAAGAAAACAAAGAATTGCAAAAGGATCTGGAACGGTTGTTTCAGAGGTAAATAGAATTTTAAAACAGCATAGAAAAATGGCTGATATGATGAAGAAGATTTCTAAAAAAGGAATGAGTGGTATTCAAGATCTGGGTTTACCACAAGATTTAAGTCAGATACCACCAGAGCTTTTTAAAAAATAATTAATTATAAAGGAGAAACATAAATGGCATTAAAAATAAGACTATCAAGAGGAGGCTCTAAAAAGAGACCGTTTTACAAAGTTGTTGTTGCCGATTCAAGAAGCCCAAGAGACGGAAGGTTTATTGAAAAAGTTGGACATTTCAATCCACTTTTACCAAAAGATAATCCTGAACGATTAAACCTAGATTTAGAAAAGATAAAAGAATGGCTAGGCAAGGGAGCAAAACCGACTGAGAAATTGGGAAGATTTTTGGGTGAGGCAAATGTGATTCCTATGCCAGAACAAAAAAATAATCCAAAGAAGGCTCAACCTAAAAAGAAAGCACAAGAGAGACTTGCTGCTTTAAAAGACGCTGAAGAAGCAGCTAAAGCTGAGGCAGAAGCTCCAGCAGCAGAGGAAGCTCCAGCAGTAGAAGAAGCTCCAGCAGCAGCAGAGGAAGCTCCAGCAGTAGAAGAAGCCCCAGCAGCAGAAGAAGCTCCAGCAGTAGAAGAAGCTCCAGCAGCAGCAGAGGAAGCTCCAGCAGTAGAAGAAGCTCCAGCAGTAGAAGAAGCTCCAGCAGCAGAA
>ERZ802822.651-NODE-651-length-23621-cov-5.324711_pt1 | contig 23621 bp, 26 predicted proteins | sample MGYA00345649_ERZ802822 | MGnify/ENA primary metagenome ERZ802822 (study PRJEB30503, sample SAMEA104212359) | marine metagenome | biome: Westerlies Biome; feature: [SRF] surface water layer (ENVO:00010504) within the epipelagic zone...; material: water...
TAGTTGATCTAGAAATGGATGCAGATTATATTGGCAAAGCTGCGCTGAAAAAAATTAAATTAGAGGGAGTTAAGAGAAGCCAAGTTGGGCTTGAAATATCATGTCCTCCCCTTGAGCATCCAAATACAACCTATTGGCCAATAATGTCTGACTCAAAAGAAGTGGGCTATGTAACTTCTGCAGTGTACACGCCGAGGCTTGACAAAAATATTGCGCTTGCTATTATGGATATTGAATTTTCTGCTTTGGATACAACTGGAGAGGTTAAAACACCTGAGGGCAATTATCCCGTCAAGGTAGTACAAAAACCATTCTATGACCCTAAGAAAAAAATTGCTTCTAAATCATAAACTTTCATTATTAATCCTGGAGAACATGAATGTCAGAACTGTCAGTTGATTTAACCTGGAATAGAAAAGAATCTGAACTCTTACCTGGAAAATTTTCTAGTGAGCATGAAGTAAGTTATAACGAAAATTTTAAAGTGACTGCAGATACTGCTCCGGACTGGGGAGGCTCTGCAAGTAATACAAACCCTGAGCAAGCACTCGCAGCATCGCTAAGCAGCTGTCACATGATGACATTTTTAGCGCTTGCAGCAAAAACAAAGTGGCCAGTATCTTCATACAAAGATCATGCTGTAGGACACTTGGGCAAAAATAGTAAAAAACAAATGGTAGTTAATCGTATTGACTTAAATCCAGCAGTCTCTTTTGATGCCGGGTTTGAAGTGAGCAGCGAAGAACTAGATAAAATGCATGATAGAGCTCATAGGTATTGCTTTATTGCCAATACATTAGACTCAGAGGTAGAAGTCAAAATTAACATTTAACAAGCTAGCGATCTGATTCTGCTAATATGTAGCTTAAATTATGAGCATCAGTAAAAACAATAATTCAGATATAGCGATTTTGCTTGAAGAGAAACCTGCTGATGCAGTTCTTCGATTGACGCTTAATGACTCAAAAAGAAGAAATGCGCTATCCGAAGAAATGATGATGCAAATGAGCTCTGCTCTTGAAAAAGCCTCCAGCAATAAAGATGTAAAGGTGATTGTCATTTCAGCCAATGGACCTGCTTTCTGTTCAGGACATGACTTGAAGCAAATGTCAGCAGGTAGACAAAATGATGATGATGGGGAATCATACTTTACAAAGGTGTTTGCATCTTGCTCTGCTCTCATGCAGCAAATTGTTAACCATCCAAAGCCTGTCATTGCTGAGGTTTCAGGGGTTGCTGCTGCAGCTGGCTGTCAACTAGTTGCATGCTGCGATCTTGCAATCGCTGCGGATTCTGCCCGATTTGTCACTCCTGGGGTAAATATTGGCCTATTTTGTTCAACCCCGATGGTTGCCCTTTCAAGAAATGTGCCTAACAAGGCAGCAATGGAAATGCTGCTCACAGGTGAAATGATTGACTCAAAGAAAGCGGAGAAGATTGGACTGGTTAATCGCGTTGTTGCAGATGGTGTATTAGGTCAAGAGACTATAGATCTGGCCAATCTTATCGCATCAAAATCAACTATGGTAATAGAGACAGGCAAAAAAGCTTTCTATAGCCAAAAGGAAATGCCTCTCTATGAGGCTTATGAGTTTGCCTCAAAAGTAATGGTTGATAACATGCTCAAACAAGATGCCAAGGAGGGCATAAATGCCTTTATTGAAAAACGTCAGCCAGAATGGAAAGATAAGTAGTCCCCAGCATGAGCAATCCATATAACACTGATTTAGATCGCAACCCAGCTAATTACCAACCACTCACCCCTCTTAGCTTTCTTGAAAGGGCAGCAGACGTCTATCCTGAGCATACCGCTATAATTCATGGATCCATAAAACGAAGCTATCTTGAATTTTATAGGCGCTCCCTGAGACTAGCATCAGCATTATCGAAACAGGGCATTGTTAGAGGGGACACTGTTTCAGTTATTTTGCCAAACACTCCTGCTATGCTTGAGTCTCATTACGGAATTCCAATGTGTGGCGCCGTTCTTCACAGCATTAACACGCGTCTAGACCCTGAGACAATTGCCTATCAGTTAGATCATTCTGATTCTAAAGCTCTTATTGTGGATCGTGAGTTTCTAAAGACTGCTAAGTCCTCACTCAAGATAGCCAAAGCTAGCCCAATACTGATTGACTATAATGATAGCGAGTACCCAATAAGCGACTCACTACCTAACGCAATCGAGTACGAATCCTTTTTGTTAGAGGGCGATGATAACTATGAGTGGATTAAGCCTGAAGATGAGTGGGATGCCATTTCACTTAATTACACCTCAGGAACAACGGGCAATCCTAAGGGTGTTGTTTCTCACCATAGAGGTGCATACCTTCTTGCTCAAGGCAATGCCATGATAGCCTCGATCAATAAACATTCTGTCTACCTCTGGACGCTTCCCATGTTTCACTGCAATGGCTGGTGTTTTCCATGGACCATGTCAGCCATTATTGGAACACACGTTTGTTTGAGGCAAGTTCGAGCAGCGCCAATCTGGGAGTCTCTCTATAAGAACAAGGTGACCCATTTATGCGGCGCACCAATAGTCATGTCAACCATTCTATCAGCTAGTAAAAGTGAAAAAAAATTACTAGAAAATACTGTTGAGTTTTTTACTGCCGCAGCCCCGCCGCCTGAGTCAGTTCTAACCAGCATGAAAGCTGCTGGCTTTAATATTACCCATCTGTATGGCCTTTCAGAAACCTATGGTCCAGCTGTAGTCAATGAATGGCATCAAGACTGGAATCAGCTCAATGAAAATGATCAGGCGTCCCTGAAGGCAAGGCAAGGTGTTCGTTACTTACCACTTGAGTCTTTAGATGTTATGAATCCTGAGACCATGCAGCCCGTGCCTCGAGATGGTAAGACAATTGGTGAAGTTATGTTTAGGGGCAATGTGGTCATGAAGGGCTATCTAAAAAATAAGTCGGCTACTGAAGAGTCCTTTAAAGGTGGGTGGTTTCACTCTGGAGACCTTGGAGTCATTCATGAAGATGGCTATATTCAATTAAAAGATAGATCAAAAGATATTATTATTTCTGGTGGTGAGAATATATCCTCAATAGAAATTGAAGAGGTTTTATATAAGCATCCAGCTGTTGAGGCAGTAGCAGTAGTTGCCATGCCAGACGAAAAATGGGGTGAATCGCCTTGTGCTTTTGTTCAAATCAAAGAACACTCTGAAGCTAGTGAAGATGAATTAAGCCAATGGTGCAGAGATAATATGGCCTCCTTCAAAATCCCCCGCAAATTTATTTTTGACAATATTCCAAAAACATCGACCGGAAAAGTTCAAAAATTTATACTCAGGGAACTGGCAATAAAAAAGCGGCCCAAATAAGACCGCTTAATCCCATAAAAATGGTGCCGACACACGGACTCGAACCGCGGACCTACTGATTACAAATCAGTTGCACTACCAACTGTGCTATGTCGGCTTAGAGCGAAATTATACAGTAAAGGATTTTTTTTCAGCAATATTTTATTTGCCTTAAAAGAGGTTTATTTTTTACGCTGCTTGAGCCCTATTCGAATGCCTATAATTCCTAGGACTAGTGCCATTAAAAACCACTGAATGGCATAGCCAATGTGCTTTTCTATGCTGCCAGTATAAGGCTCCCATTTCCTAATGAATCCATCTGCTGAGGACGAATCCAACAATCCAATAACATCAACAAAACTGATACTTGAAATCTCTTCAATGACATCAAAATCAATTGCTTGAATTAATACTGGAAACTGGTCACTTATATCACTAGCCTTAAGCTCAATTCGCTTAATGGGCTTTGAAACTTGAACCTTAATTTCCCTTGCAGTAGCTTCAACATCAATATCAGCTAGCTTATCTCTCCTACCATTCCAGGGAATAAAGCCGCGATTAATCATAACAGCCTTTGATTGGCCAGTTAATACGAAAGGAGTTAGCACATAATAACCAGAAGCTTGATCAACAATCTGATTGTCGTAGATAAACTGCTTACCCCTAATATAGCTCCCCTGAAGTCGAACCTCATAATACTCTTTATCCAAGAGTCTGTCCTCATTCACTATAAGCTCAATAGTGCCTGTATTCGCTTTTTGAATTGAAGCCTCAATTGTGCGCTTTTGGTCAGCGCGATCTAGCTGCCAAAATCCTAATGAAATTAAAAAAGCGATCGTCGCAATTATAAGAACTGAGGGAACTAAAAGCCTATAGCTCATTATTGGGTAGGCAAAAGGTTAAAACCATTTGGCTCAATCCAGCCAAGAAATCCGGCTAACAATAAGAATGCAAAAAGAAGCACTGATAGAATGATTCTCATTCTTAGCGCTTTAAACATTCTATCCGAACCTGCCCTGCCGCCCCTTAAAAGACCAATAACGGCTGAGCCTAAAAAAACAAATATTAACGCTAGTATAGCAATAACAAATAAATTCATAATTTTCCTTAAGTCATTGAAAAAAAAGACCCCTTAGAAGGGGCCTTTTTCATAACCTCTATTTAAGTATTATATCCAGTAAACAAAAATAAATAATCCAAGCCAAACCACGTCCACGAAGTGCCAATACCAAGCAACGCCTTCAAACGCAAAATGATTTTCTAAGTTAAAGTGGCCTTTCTGAATACGGTAAAGGATCACTGTCAACATAATCACGCCAATCGTTACATGAAAACCGTGAAATCCAGTCAGTAAGTAAAATGTAGAACCATAAATACCCGAAGTTAGCTTGAGTCCATCATGGTATGCGTGCCCATATTCCGTGATCTGGAACCCCAAGAATACAACTCCCAAGGCAATTGTTGCAAGCATCCAGCCCATTAGCGCATCTCTATGTCCTGCTCTTAGTGCATGATGGGCATATGTAAGCGTTACACCTGAGGTCAACAAAAGACCGGTGTTTAATGCTGGAAGCCCCCATGTATCAACTAGTTTGAAGTTAGTAGAGAAAGCCACTCCATTTTGTCCAGCCTCTCCAGGCGTAGAAATTAAAGGCCAGGTTGCTTTAAAGCCCTCCCAAAGTTCGGGCGTGAACATGTTGTTATCTGCGCCACCAAGCCAGGGAACACTCAGAACCCTAGCGTAGAGCAAAGCACCAAAAAAGGCCGCGAAAAACATGACCTCTGAAAAGATAAACCAGCTCATTCCCCATCTAAATGATTTATCCACCTGAGAGTTGTACATACCTCCTACACTCTCAGCTACCACTGTTCCAAGCCAACCAAACATCATAAATGCAATGATTGCAAAGCCCAAAACCATGACTGGCCATCCCCAGCTCACGTCATGCATTTGATTTGCAAAACCAATAAATAGCGTTGAAATACCAATTGATCCTATGATTGGCCAGTATGTTCCATGTGGGACATAATATTTTTCGTTGCTCATCTCTACTCCCTTTTTTTAACTATCTAACTTATAAAAATTATACGACAGACTCACGTCTTTAATCCATTCTTCCATCTCCGGCTCAACCACGAACCGAAGCGCCATTTCTACTTCCTCTCCAGGCTGAAACTCTTGCTTCACAAAACAAAAGCACTCTAATTTTTTAAAATGAAGCGCTGCGTCTGTTGGCGCTACACTCGGTATTGCTTGACCAATGATTACCTCATCAGTCGTATTTTTTGCAATATAACTGGTGTTATAAAACTTACCAGGCACAACCTCCATTGAGCTCACTTTAGGAGAAAACTGAACTGGAAACCCAGAACTCGTTGCTGCAAAAAAACTCACACTCACCAAGCGCTCTTCATCCACTAGGTACTCTTGCTCTGTTTCCACAGTACCCGTCTTACCGTTAAAACCTGTAATATCACACAACACATCATATATTGGCACCATTGCATACGCAAAAAAGAACATTAATACCGGCACCGATACAAGCTTTATCCAAAAGCTCTTTTTAATCTTTTTTCTCTCCATATTAGCTGTTAAGCACTATGGTGGCTGCATATAGTCCTATCGCTACTAAGGCAACAATAAGCGCCGTTCTGCCTACGCCTTTTCCCTTATTTGCCATTAGCTATGCTGAGACTCAGCCAAAATTTCAGCTCTTGTTGGTGGCTCATCAAAGGTGTGATAAGCAACTGGGGCAGCCAAGGTCCACTCTAGTCCCTTTGCACTTCCCCATGGTCTCGCCTCAGCTGGCTTGCCATTTCGGATACAGTCAACAAGAATGTAGGTAAATAAAATAAATGAAAGACCAAAGGCAAATGAACCAATTGATGATATTAGGTTAAAGTCAGCAAATTGCAAGGCATAGTCAGGAATACGACGTGGCATACCCGCCAGCCCAATAAAGTGCTGAGGGAAAAACGTTACGTTAACTGAAATCATTGCAAGCCAAAAATGGATTTTTGCTAACCTCTCGTTGTACATTTTTCCAGTCCACTTAGGCAGCCAGTAGAACACAGCTGCAATAATTCCCCATAAGGCTCCCGTTACAAGAACATAGTGGAAATGTGCAACAACAAAATAGGTGTCATGGTACTGAATATCGGCAGGAGCTATTCCTAGCATTAGCCCTGAGAAGCCTCCAATTGTAAACAAGAACACAAAAGACAACGCCCATAGCATTGGGGTTTCAAATGTCATTGAGCCCTTCCACATCGTTGCAACCCAGTTAAATACTTTCACTCCTGTAGGCACCGCAATGAGCATCGTTGCGTACATAAAGTAAAGCTCGCCTGCGACTGGCATTCCAGTCAGGAACATATGGTGAGCCCATACAATATATGACAAGAATGCAATTGATGCCGTTGCATAAACCATAGACGAATAACCAAAGAGCGGCTTTCTTGCAAAGGTCGGAATAATATGAGAAATAATACCAAAAGCTGGCAAAATCATAATGTATACCTCTGGATGCCCAAAGAACCAGAAGATATGCTGAAACATGACCGGGTCTCCACCGCCTGCTGCATCAAAGAACGCCGTTCCAAAATTACGATCTGTAAGCATCATGGTTACAGCTCCAGCCAAAACTGGCATTGCACCAATTAATAAGAATGAGGTAATGAGCCAAGTCCAAACAAAAAGAGGCATATCCATTAGTCTCATTTCAGGCGCCTTCATATTAAGAACTGTTGCAATAATATTAATCGCACCCATGATTGATGAGAAGCCAAGTAGGTGAATTGCAAAGATAAAGAAGTCGGTTGAATCTGGTGCAAATGTTGTTGAGAGCGGCGCATAAAAAGTCCACCCAAAAGCAGGCGCTCCGCCTTCCATAAAAAATGTGCTTAATAGAATCGTTCCAGCGAAAGGCAATATCCAAAAGCTCCAATTATTCATTCTTGGAAGCGCCATATCAGGAGCTCCCACCATCATAGGAATAAGCCAGTTTGCCAAGCCTACAAAGGCGGGCATAATAGCACCAAAAACCATGATTAGACCATGCATCGTTGTCAACTGGTTGTAGAACTGTGGTTCAAACAATTGAAGTCCAGGCTGTAATAGCTCAGAACGAATGCCCATAGCAAACGCACCACCCACTAGGAGCATTGCAAAAGAAAACCACAGATAAAGCGTTCCAATATCCTTGTGGTTAGTTGTTTTAACCCATCTTAGGAGTCCTTTTTCAGGGCCATGATGGTGATCGTCGTGTGCTGCTGCCGCTGTAGTTGAGCTCATGTATTTCTCCTTAAATTAACGTGCAGATGTAACATCTGATGGTTGAACAACTGATCCATTGTTGCCAAAAGATCTTCTTTCGTAGGTAATTACCGATGCAATATCTGTGTCACTAAGCATCTTGAATGCTGGCATACCCCTTAAGCCATTTAAAACCATTCCTATCTGATAATCTGCAGGGCCGTTTGTAACTTCAGAGCCTATCATTGCCGGGAATACTCCTGGAATACCTGAGCCATCTTTTTGGTGACAGCCAGAACAGTTAGCGTTGTATACTTCTTCGCCCCTGGCAACTAAATCAGCCTCTGTCCATTCTTTGGTAGCACTGGCTAACTCGGCAACTTTTTCTGCTTGTTTACTCTCAACCCATGCTGCATAATCAGCTTTAGAAACAACGTCTACAACAATTGGCATAAACCCGTGGTCTTTTCCACAAAGCTCAGCACATTGTCCTCTGTAGGTGCCAATTTCATTAGGTTTTGCCCATGCATCATTGATAAAGCCAGGGTTTGCATCTTGCTTCACACCAAATGCTGGAACCCACCAATTGTGGATTACATCATTTGAAGTAATTAGAAATCTAACTGTTGTATCAACTGGAAGCACAAGGTGATTATCAACAGAACGCAGGTAGTCGCTTTCATTATGAACCGCTTCACGCTCTTCAGGCGATGCCTTAATTACATCTCTTGAAGATTGCGCAAGATTTGAAACAAAACTGATCCCTTCTTCAGGGTAATCATATTGCCATTTCCATTGAATTCCAGTCACTTTGACAGTCATATCTGCCTTATCTAAAACTTCAATATCAACCAAAGTTTTTGAAGCCGGTATTGCCATAGCAATTAGGATTAAAATTGGGATTCCTGTCCAAATAAACTCTACTGTTGTGCTTTCATGAAAATTAGCAGCTTTAGCGCCCTTGGATTTTCTATGCGCTACTATTGAATAAAACATTGCGCCGAAAACTACAACTCCAATAGCCACACAAACCCAGAATGCCATCATATGAAGCCAGTAGATGTCCTGGCTGATGTCAGTAATGCCCTTAGTCATGTTGAGTGTGTACTCTGCAAAAGCAGACTTAGAGCTAATCAATGCTGCGATAGCGCCAGTAAAAGTAAACAATAATTTCATAGATTCTCCGAATTAAATCTTAATCATTTTGTATAACAACTGTATCCAAATAAGGGTCGTTATGTTTGTTCTTATTCATCTTGTATATAAGTGCCTTTTATGTAATTGCAAGTGCAATTAAAAAAAGCAACCAAATGATACCTGTTTCTTAGTGTTTTACCAAGTAATAATTGCTATTTATTCTCAATAATAGTTGAACTTTTTTCACTAAAACTATAATTATTCAAAAATTAAGTCTAGGGTATTGAAAAATTAGTTTTTACACCCAAATAAAAGGGGCTTTTCTTGAATTATTTTATTTTTTTTCAATAGGTGGCTTTCTTGATTAAAATAGTTGCCTCAATTAATAGGATTCACATGTACTCTAAAGCTCTTAATCTGTCATTTATTCTAGCCCTAGTGGTAGTCATCTTAGGCGCCTACACTCGACTTGCAGATGCAGGTCTCGGATGCCCTGATTGGCCTGGGTGCTATGGTCAGCTTTTAGTGCCTGACGTCATTTCCGCAGAATACGATAGGCCGCTTGATATAGCAAAGGCCTGGAAAGAAATGATTCACAGGTATGCTGCCTCAATACTTGGACTGTCTATTGTTGTCATCTTTTTATTAGCAATTTTTAAGAGGCCAGAAACGCTCCGCTCTGTAAAACTGCCCACTGCGCTTTTGTTGTTGGTTGGCTTTCAAGGGGCTCTAGGGATGTGGACAGTTACAGAATTAGTTCATCCTGGAATAGTTACGATGCACTTATTAGGGGGCTTTTCAACAACAACACTACTCTTTTGGCTTCTTCTTAATGAACGTAAACCCCTTAGTCTTGACCAGACAATCCTCAGCAAGCACAAAATAATGCTTGCCATTGTGACTGTGCTTCTAGTTTTTCAAATTTTTCTTGGAGGCTGGACCAGCACTAACTACGCTGCACTATCTTGTGGGGACTATTTCCCTAGCTGTCTAGGAGAAATGTGGCCAGACGATATGGACTTTAAAAATGCCTACTATTGGGGTCCCCTTGGAATTGACTATGAGTTTGGTGTACTTGAAAACGAAACAAGAACTGCCATTCAGATGGTGCACCGCGTAGGCGCCCTTGTTGTAACTGCAGCAATAATTGCTTTTTCATTTGCTCTTAGAAACTATAAAGCACTCAGAAAGAGTGTGCTCACAGTTCTTGCTCTTCTAACCATTCAAGTCGCACTGGGAATTATTAATGTAGTAATGTCTCTTCCAATGTTTGCTGCCACAATGCATAATGTAGTTGGACTTGCGCTGCTCTTGAGCCTTGTAAACCTTGCTCACAAAATGTTTACAAAAGAAAATGCCCTTCAAAACTAATTGCCTCACTTATTAATCTAAATATGACAAAAAATACTCAGATTTATCTCCTTATTCTTGTAGCTATTATTAGTGCCGCAGCTTTCTTATTACTTGGGGGTAAGCCCAATATGGATGAACTCAAAAAATCTGTTGCTCCTGCTGCATCTCTATATCCTGAGGCAAAATCAGTTTCAGAGAAGCTCAACTTTATCGATGATGCATCAAATAAAACTCATCTATCAGATGTTGCAAATGGCAAATGGGCGCTTCTGTATTTTGGCTACACTTCGTGTCCAGATGTTTGTCCTATCGACCTCTCTAAAATAAATCAAGCAGTTCAATTAATGGAAAATAGCGATCAACTTCAAGTTGTATTTGTTTCTGTTGATCCTGATAGAGACCTTGGAAACCTAGACAACTTTGCTAAAGCTTTCAATCAATCCTTCAAGGGCTTAACTGCAAAACAGGATGAGCTAATGTCTATTAGCAGAACTCTTGGCGTTTATCACGAAGTAGTTCAGTCTCAACAAACAGCTCAAGAAGATCATAGCAATCATAACCATTCTCACGGCGATCACGATGATGATTCGCATGATTCGCATGATTCGCATGATTCGCATGATTCGCATGATTCGCATGATTCGCATGATTCGCATGATTCGCACAAAATGGTAGCCGATGAAGAACCAAGCCCCAAAAAAGTTGCTCGTTATGATGTTGATCACACTAGCAGCTATTTGCTCTTAAATACAGAACTGGAACTGGTTGCGCTCTTGACAAACCCACACGAGCCTGGGCCAATGGCTAAGGCTCTTGACAAGATTATAGAGACTTTATGACAGCGCTAGCCTTACAGCAAAAATTAAAGAACCAATAAAAAGCACGGTCATTATAAGGCCTACAATGATGTATGGCCATGGGCCTGTTTTTTCTGTAGCATCAAAATCTTGGGCAAGATTCTTTTTTTTTCCTACACCAATCATTGCTGAAGCTACGGCTCTAAAAACCTGAAGCAAAGATTTCATGTCTAAGCAACAACTCCAAAATTCATTAGTAGGTAATGGTCTATCAATAGTCCCAAGAATAAAACCATCAGATAATTAATGGAATATTTAAAAGTCTTAAATGCAATCTTAGGATTCTCGGGCTCCAGAAAAATCTTAATTGAGTAGCCTAAAAAAAGAGCCCCAAGAGATACGGCACAAATTAAATAAATTAAGCCGCTCATTCCTGTTAGAAAAGGTAGTAGAGTTACAAGAAACAAGAGGACCGTATACAAAAGGATCTGCACTCTAGTAAATTCTAGCCCATGGGTAACGGGCAACATTGGAATTTCTGCTTTTTTATATTCTTCACTTCGATGAATAGCTAAAGCCCAAAAATGCGGGGGCGTCCAAATAAACACAATTAAAAAAAGAAGCAGCGCATACTCAATACCATTAGAGCCAGCAACAGATGTCCACCCTAAAACTGGTGGGGCTGCACCAGCAGCGCCTCCAATAACAATATTTTGTGGTGTAGCTCTCTTCAGGTACATCGTATAAAAAACCGCGTAGCCTATTAAGGAAATAAGCGTTAGTACTGCTGTCAAAAGATTAACAAACGCTACCAAAAGTGCGATGCCAACGACGCCCAAAAAAGCGCCCCATATCAGGGCTTGATTCCTTGTAACTTTTCCTTGTGGTAACGGTCTACGATCAGTTCTAGACATTTGAATGTCAATTTTTTCATCAACAACATGGTTAAAAACTGCTGCCGACATTGCAGCTAATGATATGCCGATAGAGGCAAAAAAAATAACAAACAAACTAGGGAAGTAGGGCACTGCCAAAAGCATTCCGACTACAGCAGTTAATAATATTAGCGATACAACCTTAAGCTTACAAAGGCCCAAAAGATCTGTTAATGATGGATAGCTGCTCATTAACCTATCCTGGAATATTTGAGAAGACGCTTCAGGTCTTTCAAAACAAATTTGACATTAATATCTATAGGACTGTAATAGAGCATAAAGTTTCCAATTGGGTCGATTAAAAAAATCGAGTTTTTAGGAAAGCTTGCAAGCTTGGCAGACAGCTCTTCGTTTTTAATCCTTGCATGAATTAGGCTCTCGTCCTCTTGAGATGGTCTTGAGCCATCTTTAGCTATTAGCACTCTTTGAATTCGTCGCATATCCATGTTTATCAGTGTGCGGATAGTTTTAACGTTTTCAATCGCTTTGTCACATAGGGCATCACAGCTCTCAGTGACATAAGCAAAGGTCCAAATACCATCAAGTGTGGCATCTCCCAAGAGCTCGATATCGGACTTCTCCGTCACGATTACCGGACTAATCAGCTCACCATAGTTAACCGTATTTTGGCTGAAGTAACTTGGATTCAAATAAAAAAACAAGGTTCCAAGGCCGATTGGTAACAAAAATATCGACAAAAGCGTCCAAAATTCTTTTTTAAAGGTCATGCGATTCCTGGAATTAAAAGTGCGTAATGATACGCTTAAGAAATTGAAAACTCAAATTTCTAAAGCCTGACCTCTATGCCGTTTTTTTGCATAGCTTTTTTAGCCTCTTCAACGGTGTGCTCTGCAAAATGAAAAATGCTTGCAGCCAGAACGGCATCAGCACCCCCATTAACAACTCCATCGACAAGGTGCTCTAGATTTCCAACGCCCCCAGAAGCAATAACTGGGACATCAACAGCATCTGAAATAGTCTTTGTTAGCTCAAGATCAAAACCAACCTTTGTGCCATCCCTATCCATTGAGGTGAGCAGGACTTCGCCAGCACCGAACTCTCCCTTAGTCATTTGAACTGCCCAATCAACAGCGTCTATTCCAGTTGGTTTTCGACCGCCGTGAGTATAAATCTCCCATCTTAAAGGGTTGCTCGATACTCTCTTGGCGTCAATTGCAATAACGATGCACTGTGAGCCAAAGATACCGCATAGTTCATTAATGAGGCCTGGGTCAAAAATAGCGGCAGAGTTTACAGCCACTTTATCCGCTCCAGCTTTTAGCATTGAACGAACGTCCTCAGCTTTTCGTATGCCTCCTCCAACAGTGAGCGGTATGAAAACCTGCTCTGCAATTTTTTCAACCATGGCAACCGTTGTATCCCTCCCCTCATGAGAGGCAGTGATATCAAGAAAAGTAATTTCGTCAGCGCCCTCTCTATCATATCGCTTAGCAACCTCAACAGGATCACCAGCATCTTTAATGTCAACAAACTTCACGCCTTTGACGACTCTTCCATCTCGAACATCTAGGCAGGGAATTATTCTTTTAGCTAGGCTCATCCTTTAATTTTACCGCATAAAGCCTTGGCCACAGATAATGTAGAATCAGTATTTCATATTAGGGCTCACATTGGTATGCTTTAGCGTGGGCAATGATTCTTCTAGTGGGTATAATTGCGCTCTATGAGCTCAAAAAAAGACAGCAGCAACTCTACAGGGATAGCTCCGCCTCAGCATATAGCCATTATTATGGATGGGAATGGAAGATGGGCAAAATCACGACATCTTCCTCGCTCAAGCGGACATCAAAAAGGAGTTCAAGCGGTAAGGAAAATTGTAAAGCACTCTGCAAAACTTGGCGTTAAAACTCTTACTTTATTTGCATTCAGCAGCGAAAATATGCGGCGCTCCAGCGAAGAAGTTGGCCTTCTGTTCAAACTCTTTCTGTCTGTTTTGAGGACAGAGACAAAAAAACTTAAAGAAAACAACATTAGACTCAAGATTGTTGGGGATTTGTCAGCATTTACCCCAGAAATTATTGCTTTGGCAAAAGAAGCCGAGTCTAGCCTCCAAAAAAATACAGGCTTAACTCTTGTAATTGCTGCCAACTATGGTGGCCAGTGGGACATTGCCGAGACAGCGAAAAAGATTGCCATTGATGTTTCGAATGGAGACATCGATCCAGAAAATATTGATACATCTTTGTTTAACAGATATACCTCTCTATCAGGCCTGCCTGAGGTTGACTTATTAATTCGAACCAGTGGAGAAATCAGGCTCAGCAACTTTCTGTTATGGGATATTGCTTACAGCGAATTCTATTTTTGTAAAACCTTATGGCCAGACTTTAATGAAGACTCTCTTGATGAGGCTATTGATAACTTTCATAGAAGAGATCGTCGATTTGGAGAACGTAATGGAGAAAATTGATGCTTGCTAAAAGAATAGCAACCGCATTAACATTAGCCCCATTAGTTATTTTGGGAGTGCTTTATTTAAGCCCGTCATGGTTTTCATTAGTCATCGGAATTATGACTTGTATTGCCTCATGGGAATATTGCAAGCTGATTAAACTAAGCGGGTTTTCTAATAGGGCATTCTATATTACAGTTTTATTGGCCTGTGCTTTTCTGTTGGCAATCAGCCCTCTAATTCTAAAGCCTACTTTATATTTGGTAACAATCTGGTGGCTTGCCGCGCTGTTTGTTGTTGTGGGCTTCCCAAATAACTCTAAATTAATCAACAAAAACTTAGTATTAGGCCTTTTTAATGGGCTATTTCTTTTAGCTCCAATGGCTGCCGCTCTGGGAATACTTCACTCACAAGAGAGGTCGCTCGTGCTGCTTCTATTGTTTGTTATATGGGCGTCGGATATCGGAGCTTATTTTTCTGGAAAACAATTTGGCAGAAAAAAACTCTGTCCAGAGGTCAGTCCAAACAAAACCTTTGAGGGAGTCTATGGCGGAGTTTTTCTTGCACAAGCTGTTGCTGTTACTTACGCAGTTGTCACTATACAAGAGCCAAAAACGAATGACTTTTTGGTGTTCTGTTTTCTAGCCCTGATAGTTTCCTTAGTATCTGTGCTTGGTGATCTTTTTGAGAGTGCGCTGAAGAGGGTTAATAATCAAAAAGATAGTGGTAGCTTGCTCCCAGGCCATGGTGGACTGCTTGACAGAATTGATAGCCTTACGGCGTCTGCGCCAATCTTTTTAATGCTGGTTGTTTTTGTAATATGAAAAATATAACAATTCTTGGGGCAACTGGATCTATTGGATTAAATACGCTGGATGTCATCTCCCGCCACCCAGAACAGTTTAACGTTTTTGCTGTAAGCGCCCACTCAGACTGGAAAAGCCTTCTTCAGATCTGTAAAGACCACCAACCCTCTTTTGCAGTGCTTTCTGATGAGGCTTCAGCAGAAAAGCTCAGGTCAGCTGCCCCTTCAGGTGTCGAAGTATTATTTGGAACAGCCTCCTTGGACAAAATAGCAGGCCATCCAAAGACAGACTTTGTTATGGCTGCGATAGTTGGCGGAGCAGGCATGTCATCAACTTTTTCTGCTGCCAAGGCTGGCAAACGAATTATGTTAGCAAATAAAGAGTCTCTAATTCTTGGCGGAAATCTGCTTATATCCCTAGCAAAAAACTCAGGCGCCGAAATTATTCCTGTTGACTCAGAACATAGCGCCATTTTTCAATGCATTAAAGGAGGTAGAGATGGACTGTCAAAAATACAGCTCACCGCATCAGGCGGACCCTTTTTACAAACATCATTTGAAAAACTAGGAGCTGTAACTCCTGAACAAGCGTGCAATCATCCAAACTGGAAAATGGGCAAAAAGATCTCAGTTGATTCAGCAACCATGATGAACAAAGGCCTTGAAATTATTGAGGCAAGTTTTTTATTTGGGCTCATGGCAAATCAGATTGAAGTTATTGTTCACCCTCAAAGCATTGTTCATTCATTCGTATATTTTGATGATGGCAGTGTTCTCTCTCAGCTTGGATTGCCGGATATGAGAAGCGCAATATCCTATGCGCTTTCTCACCCTGGGAGAAATAGCTCTGGCGTTGGCGTGCTTGATTTAACTAAGGAACAATCTCTCGAGTTTCATCGGCCCGAAATGAGAAAATATAAGTGCTTAGGGCTCGCATATGAGGCCTTGGAACAGGGGAAAAGCGCGCCTGGAACCCTGAACGCTGCTAACGAGGTTGCTGTTAAAGCATTCTTAGAAAACAAAGTAGGGTTTCTGGATATCCCTGAAATTGTAGAGAAAACCCTATGCGAGGCCCCTTGTCAAAATCTTGACACACTAGACAGTGTTGTGGAAAATGACCAGCTTTCTCGACAAATAGCTCAGTCGTTTGTAGGATCTAGCGACTAAAACCACCACTGATGCAAAAGTCTTTTTTATCTTTCTTATTCTTGGCGCTGCTGTTGCTCTGCGCATCCTCTCATGCTGGAGGAAAACACGACTTTAGCTTCAAGGTGTCAAGAGGAGACGCCTTCTATAAATTCTTTTTTAGCACCGGACTCTCGGGAGACTTGTTAACGAAGCTTATGAGCTCTGATAAGAGGGCTCAAAGGCTAAACAATATTTATCCGGGAGATAAATTTAGGATTATTCTAAATGATGATCACTCGCTTAAAAAGATAGTGTTTAGTCCACTCAATGATAATCCACTAAACATTTACTATAATGGCAGCACTTTTTCATACGAGAAGAAAGACGCACGGGCCGACAGTGAGATTACCTATACTGTTGTTAAAATTCAAAAATCATTAAACTATGATGCTAAAAAGGCTGGAGTTGACGCTGAAGTTATAAAAATGATGGTTGATCATTTTTCTTGGGAAAGTGATTTTAGTCGTGACCTAATGAAGGGAGATCGATTTGTTTTGTCTTGGAACGGGGGCAACACGCCAGAGGCTATGATTTATATTGGAGACAGGAAAACAATCGCACTTTTCTCTCATAAGGACTCACAAGGCAGAAAAAAATATTACACGTCAAATGGCCTGACAATCAACGAAACTTTTGCATTTGCCCCAGTGAAATATAGCAGAATAAGCTCAGGCTTTTCAAAAAGGCGCTGGCACCCAAAACTTAAAATCTATAGGCCACATCGTGGAACTGATTTCGCCGCTCCCACGGGAACACCTGTTTATGCTCCAGCAAAAGGCCTAGTGAAATATGTTGCCACATTATCAGGCTATGGAAATGTAATCTACTTAAAACATGGCTCAGAACTTGTTACGGTTTATGCTCATTTATCTAAGTTTGCAAAGGGGCTTAAGGCAGGAAATCGCGTCAAAAAAGGCGAGCTGATTGGCTATGTTGGAAGCACAGGCATGTCGACAGGGCCGCATCTTCACTATGAAATTCGGATAAATGGCGTTCATAAGGATGCTGAAAAAATTAAGCTAGAAAAAAGATCTGCTGTTCCTAATAATAAAATGTCTAGCTTTCAAAAAAGAGCGAAAAGAATACTTTTTGAACTAAATATAAAATAGCTCTCTCTCACTAGCAACTGGACAAAAACCTGACTCAATCGATTAAAATAAAGTATTCAGACTTTAGTTTATCGATATGCCTGCTAGTCCGCACATAGAATTACCTCTTGCACTGATTCATCAGGGCAAAGTAAGAGATATTTATGATATTGATAAGCACAACATGTTAATTGTTGCTTCGGATCGACTATCTGCATTTGATGTTATCTTTGACCAGCCCATTCTCAACAAAGGGAAAATTCTGACCTCAATCGCTAATTACTGGTTTGATAAGACAGGTCATATCATTCAAAACCATCTGACAGGGATTCCGCTGGATGAAGTTCTGCCTGCTGCCGAATCAAAAGCGCTAGAAGGGCGAGCAATTGTGGTTAAAAAACTTAAGCCGCTTCCAATTGAAGCTGTTGTTAGGGGCTATATTATTGGCTCTGGCTGGAAGGAGTATTTAAGCCTTGGATCCGTTTGTGGCATCAGCCTTCCCTCTGGACTTAAGCTGGCTGACAAGCTAGCAAATCCGATCTATACCCCGTCCTCAAAAGCAGCGGCTGGAGAGCATGATGCTAATATTTCATTTGCTGACACAGAGGCCTTAGTTGGAGCAGACCTAGCACAACAAGTCAGGAACAAAAGTCTTGAAATCTATAATTATGCCTCTAAACACGCCTCTGATAGAGGCATCATTATTGCTGACACAAAATTTGAGTTTGGTCTGGATTCAAACAACCAGCTCACCTTGATGGATGAAGCATTAACTCCAGACTCTTCAAGATTTTGGTCGTTGTCTGACTATTTGCCGGGAGAAAGTCCAAAAAGTTTTGATAAGCAAATTATCAGGGACTACCTGGAGACGCTTGAATGGAATAAGACTCCTCCTGCGCCCATTATTCCTAATGAGATAATGACTAAGGCTGCTTATAAATATCAGGAAATTCAGACAATTTTATGCAACTAGCTGGCCCAATCAAGATGATGAAAACTACTTTGGTCGATGGTAGAGCAACCTATTCTTTGCCCATTGGAAGAGAAGTAATTGAAATGAACTCGCTGATAGGAAAGCCTATAAAGCTTACCTTTATTGGCGATATATCCTGTTCCAATTGCGGAAATAGAACGAGTAAAAGCTTCTCACAGGGATACTGCTTTCCTTGCGCCAGGTCTCTGGCTAGGTGTGATATGTGCATCATGAAGCCTGAAACATGTCATTATCATCTTGGCACCTGTCGTGAGCCTGAGTGGGGCCTGTCGAATTGCTTTTCCCCACATATTGTCTACTTAGCAAACTCTTCAGGGCCAAAGGTCGGAATAACTCGAGCAAGCAATATGCCTGGCAGGTGGATTGACCAAGGAGCAATTAGCGCGCTGCCTATTCTTAAAGTAAATTCACGAATTGATTCTGGCCAGATAGAATCAGCACTAAAGCCCTTTATAGCGGATAAGACAAACTGGCGCAAAATGCTGAAAAATGAAGTTGAGCAAACAGACTTGCTCGAAATTAAAAATGGGCTTTTAAAAAAGATTCCTGAGCTTATTAATCACCTAGAAGCGAAACAGTTGGATGACGAGATGCTGAATATAAACTACCCTGTGCTAAAATATCCCACCAAGATTGTTTCCTTAAATTTTGATAAGACGCCGAGTATTTCAGGGGTTTTGGATGGAATCAAGGGACAGTATTTGTTGCTTGATAGCGGCGTACTCAATATGAGAAAATTTAGCTCTTATCACATTGAGCTTACCAGTTGAATAGTATAGAAAAATGAACGAAAACTTTGCAAGAATTGATCGATTACCAACTTACGTTTTTGCAATTACAAACGAACTTAAAGCAAAGGCGCGCTCAGAGGGCGAAGACATCATTGACTTTGGAATGGGCAATCCTGACCAACCTACGCCTGCTCATATTGTGGAAAAAATGGTAGAGGTTGCTAGGCGTTCAGATACTCACCGCTACTCTGCTTCTAGAGGAATACCTCGTCTTCGACGAGCTATTACGAATTGGTATAAAGATAGGTATGACGTTATACTAGACCCTGAGTCTGAGGCCATTGTTACTCTAGGCTCAAAAGAGGGGCTTGCTAACCTGGCGCAAGCAATCGTCAGCAAGGGTGATACAGTTTTAGTTCCAAGTCCGGCCTACCCTATACACCCCTATAGCTTGGCCATAGCAGGAGCAGACATTAGGTCAGTCCCTTGTGGACCTGAATATGATTTTTTTTCTGAATTAGAAAAAGCCATAAAGGATACTTGGCCCAAGCCAAAGGTGATAGTTCTTAACTATCCTTCCAACCCAACATCCGAGTGTGTTGAGCTCGATTTTTTTGAGCGCATAGTCAAGATTGCAAAAGAAAACCAAATTTGGGTTGTTCAAGATCTCGCCTATGCAGACATTGTTTTTGATGGATACAAAGCCCCAAGTATTTTTGAAGTTGAAGGCGCCAAAGAGGTGGCAGTCGAGTTTTTTTCTATGTCAAAAAGCTATAACATGCCAGGCTGGAGAGTTGGCTTCATGGTTGGAAATAGCTCACTCGTTGCAGCACTTACCAAAATTAAATCTTATTTAGATTATGGGATATTTACCCCCATTCAGGTGGCTGCCATTGAGGCACTTGAAGGAGACCAATCCTGTGTTCATGAAATATGTGAAATGTATGAGTCTAGGCGTGATATCCTTTGCTCAGGACTAGAGAGCATTGGGTGGAGCGTTGACAAGCCAAAAGCAACTATGTTTGTATGGGCTAAAATACCGGAGTATTATCGATCCATGGGCTCGTTAGAGTTTAGCAAAGAGCTGATTAATCGTGCCAAAGTTGGAGTCTCTCCAGGCATTGGCTTTGGTAACTACGGGGATGAGTATGTGCGCATTTGTTTGATAGAGAATGAACATAGGATTCGCCAAGCTGTTAGAGGCATCCGAAACATGTTTAAAGAAGATGGGCTTATAAAATGATCTCAGCAAAAGACTTTCTGGCCAATAAAAACAAGCGCATCACTCTTTTGGGCATGTCAGGTGTTGGAAAAACTCATCTTGCAAAACTCATTGGAGAAGAGGGAGACTGGTTTCATTTTTCTGGAGACTACCGAATTGGCGCTACTCATCTGAAGGAAGAAATTATTTCAAATATTTCTAACAAGATGCGCTCCAATAGCTGGCTTAAAGCGCTTTTAGACAATGACTCTATTAGTGTCAATAGTCAAGTTACGTTTGATAACCTAGAGCCAATTTCTGCTTTTCTTGGAAAAGTTGGGAACCCTGAAGAGGGAGGACTGCCATTTAATGAGTTCGTTAGGCGACAACATTTGTTTCTTGAAGCAGAAAAAAAGACCATGTATGAAGTGCCAGAGTTTATTGAAAAATCACAAGCGAAAGGGTTTGGCCACTTTATAAATGATGCAGGTGGGAGCCTTTGCGAACTTGATGACCCAAAGCTTTTTAAATTATTGTCTGACAACACACTTATAATTTATATTAAAACCAGCAAAGAGAATGAGCGCGTTCTTGTTGAGCGGGCTAAAGAAAATCCTAAGCCAATGTACTATAGCCCTATTTTTTTTGAAAGCTCCCTAAGGGAATACCTTGCTGAAAACAATTTAGAGTATGCTGCTCAAATTAACCCAGACTCTTTTGTTGGCTGGGTTTTTCCAAAGCTTATTGAAGATAGACTTGTAAAATATTCTGGCCTTGCAGATAAATACGGATGCACTATAAAAAGCGATGATCTTCACAATTGCGACTCTTCCAACGATGTCCTTAGTCTAATTTCTAGCGCTCTCAATTAAAATGCCACTAATAGCACACTCCTCACTGCCTTCTTTTGAACGCCTTAAGCAACAAGGGGAGACAATTCTCTCTAAAGATAGGGCGGCCCATCAAGACATAAGAGAGCTTCATATTGGGCTGTTAAATATGATGCCTGACTCTGCACTCGAGGCAACAGAGAGGCAGTTTTTTCGACTCATTGGTCACTCTAACCAGGTTGCCCAGTTTTACATACATCCTTTTTCTATTAAGAGCATTAAAAGAGGCGTGACCGCTACCAAACATATTGAAAAGCATTACAAAACGTTTGAAGAAATTAAGTCTCAGGGCCTTGATGCTCTCATTATATCCGGGGCAAATGTGTCACATCCTGACCTTGAAAGAGCCCCTTTTTATAAAGAGCTTCGCCAAGTAGTTGAATGGTCTTATGAAAATGTTACCTCAACCCTTTGTTCTTGCCTTGCTACACACGCTGTTTTAGAGTTTATGTACTCTCAAAAACGAACGCCTAATGGTAAAAAACACTGGGGCGTTTTCCCTCATAAAGTGATTGATAGGTCGCATCCTCTAGTTAAGGGTGTAAATACTCGTTTTGATATTCCACACTCTCGCTTTAATGGAATCTCAGAGACTCAGTTCGAAAAAGCTGGAGCAAAGGTATTGGCTTCAAGCGCAGTTGGGGTTCATTTAGCTGTGAGCCAAGATCAGTTTCGACTTGTTTTTTTTCAAGGCCATCCAGAATATGACTCAATTAGTCTTCTTAAAGAGTTCAAAAGAGAAGTCTCTTTATATTTGGGAGGTGGTCGTTCAGACTACCCGCCTTTTCCATCAAACTATTTGTCGCCTCAAAACTGCGCCATTCTAGATGAGTATAGATCAAGACTTGAAAATAACTCAGCCACTATCAAAGAATTTCCAGAGAAGCTAGTCATGAAAACAATCGACAATACCTGGCATGACAGTGCTAGCGCAATTATCAACAACTGGATAGGGAGCGTATACCAGGTTACTAACGAAGACCTTAAGCTTCCGTTTATGGCGACAATAAACCCATTAAATCCGCTTGATTTATAAAAGTGACAGAGCTAGCAAGGGAACTATTAATTTGGTTTGAGGACAATGGAAGAAAAAATCTTCCATGGCAGTCCTCTCCTCCCAATATTTACCATATTTGGCTTTCTGAAGTCATGCTCCAACAAACCCAGGTTGTTACAGTTATAGGATACTTTAATGCCTTCATTAAGGCTTTTCCAGACATGAGTGCACTAGCTAGAGCCAGAGAAGACAAGGTTATGGCGCTTTGGGCCGGGCTTGGATATTATAGCCGGGCTCGAAACCTACATAAAACTGCAAAAATAATATCTTCTCAGTACGGCGGTGTATTTCCCAAAAGTCACTCCGAAATTGTTGCTTTACCCGGAATTGGGCCCTCTACCGCTGGCGCAATTTTGTCACTAGGAAGTAACCTTGAAGCGTCAATACTTGATGGCAATGTTAAAAGGGTTCTTGCAAGATACCACAGGGTAAAAGGACATTACTCAAAAGCTACTGTTTTGAAAGAGCTTTGGAGGCTAGCAAAGCTTCATACTCCTTCAGAAAAAAATGCAGTTTATACTCAGGCAATAATGGATATTGGAGCAACAGTTTGTACGCCAAAAAACCCAAATTGCAGTATTTGCCCAATCTCACGACACTGTGAAGCTTTTGTAAATAATGAACAGCTGTACTTTCCAGAGAAAAAAATAAAGAGGCCTTCAAAACCTGAAAAAAACTTGGTTTTTCTGGTTTATGTCAATGAAAAAAATGAGATTTTTCTTGCAAAAAGACCCAGTCCTGGGATTTGGGGAGGGCTTTGGAGCTTTGAAGAGTGTCAAGACAAGAGCAAAATAGTCTCAAAAGCGATTAAAAAACATAATAGAAGCGCAACTATTCTCAGGCGACTTGAAAAATTCAAACACACCTTCTCTCACTATAATTTATGGATTACGCCAATAATAATAAACTCGCCTGGAAGCTCTAAAAACTACTTTCCAACAACCTCCCTAACTAAAGGGGTGCCTGCGCCTGTAAAAAAAATAATTCAGTCTCTTTAAAAATTAGTAAAAGAATATTATCAACAGTAAAATACACTTATGGAATTAATTAGAGGGCTTCACAATCTTAAAAACCTATCTGGGTGTGTCCTAACCATTGGAAACTTTGATGGGGTTCACGCTGGCCATCAAGAAATACTGAAAAAGCTTGTACAAAAGTCCAAAGAACGAGGCCTTCCATCTCTGGTTATTTCCTTTTCTGTAACTCCAGAAACGTTTTTTGGCAGACCAAAAGCAAGAATTAACAACTTCAGGGACAAGCATTTGCTACTTGAGTCGCTCGGAGTCGACAAGCATCTTTTGATTAGGTTTAACAAGTCGTTTTCTGAACTCAGCGCTGCTGACTTTGTTAATAAAATACTGCTTAAAAAAATTGGCATGCGTCACTGCTTTATTGGAGACGATTTTCGTTTTGGAAGTGGACGCGAAGGTGATTTTTCAATGCTAAAAAAAATGTCCTTAG
>ERZ802822.653-NODE-653-length-23567-cov-8.980204_pt1 | contig 23567 bp, 23 predicted proteins | sample MGYA00345649_ERZ802822 | MGnify/ENA primary metagenome ERZ802822 (study PRJEB30503, sample SAMEA104212359) | marine metagenome | biome: Westerlies Biome; feature: [SRF] surface water layer (ENVO:00010504) within the epipelagic zone...; material: water...
GTAGTGAAATTACAAAACCAGCTGCACAATGGCCTAACGAACAACCACCAGAACATTATCCAAAACCAGTTGATGAAAGTGCAAAACTACAAGAACTTGAAGAACTGTTTTCCACAATAACAGAACCTAATTCTGAAGATATTGTCGTTGATGAGATTAAGGTAGACACAATATCTGAAGAACCTACTTCAGTAGAGAAAACTGCAAGTATGATTGACAAAGCAATTGTCCATCTGGATAGTCTAGAAGAAAAGACTGAAATTTCAGAAGAAGTCAATCAGATTGCAACTCTACGAAAAGAATTTGATAACTTTAGGTCACTCATTGCACAACAAATTGCATCATCACAAATGTCTGGAGCTGGTGGTGGTGAAGTTAGACTTGAGTTTATGGATGATGTCGATAGAGACTCAGTAAAAGTAGATGGTAAGTTTCTAAAGTATCAAGCATCTACTGGTAAGTTTATTGGTGCAGATACAGTATCCATAACAGATGAACAACTAGAAGACGTTGTTGGTGCAATGGTAAGTAGTAATACTGAAAGTGGTATTTCAGTTGCTTATGATGACACAAACGGAAAGTTAAATTTTACAGTTGGTACACTTAATCAAGATACAACTGGAAACGCAGCTACAGCAACTGTACTAGAAACTGCGAGAACAATCGGTGGTGTGTCATTCAATGGTAGTGCAAACATTAACTTGCCCGGCGTCAATAGTGCTGGTAATCAAAACACAACTGGTTCAGCTGCAACTCTAACAACTGCAAGAACTATCGGTGGAGTTTCTTTTGATGGGTCTGCAAATATAAATCTTCCTGGCGTAAATACTTCTGGAAGTCAAGACACAAGTGGTAACTCTGCAACTGCTACTGCACTCGAAACTGCACGAACAATACATGGTGTATCTTTTGATGGTTCTGCAAACATAGATTTATCAGAAGTTATTCAAGATACTGTGGGTGCAATGTTCAGTAGTAATACTGAAACAGATATCGCAGTTACATATCAAGATGCTGATGGAACAATAGACTTAGTTGTAAGTGGAATATCTGGTAATGCTGGAACAGCAACTGCATTAGAAACTGCAAGAACAATAGCAGGTGTATCATTTGATGGAACTGCGAACATTAGCATTGCAAGTACAAATCTATCAGACACAAGTTCAATCGCACTCCTGACTTCTTCACAGACACTAACAAACAAAACTTTAACAAGTCCAGTTATAAATACTGGGTTAAGTGGTTCTGCATTTTTAGATGAAGATGATATGTCAAGTAACTCTGCAACAAAGGTTGCATCACAACAATCAATTAAAGCTTTTGTTGATGCAGTAGAATCAAGAACTAGAGCATTTGCAATTGCGATAGGTGCTGGACTTTAATATTGACTAAATAGTAGATAAAGGAAACAACATGGCAATACCAACTACTAAATCGACATTCAAAGAATATTGTCTAAGAAATCTTGGAAAAGGTGTCATTGATATTAATGTGAGTGATGACCAAGCAGACGATAGAATAGATGAAGCATTACAATATTTTGCACAGTATCATTATGATGGTATTGAAAAAGTATATTTAAAACATGAAATTACACAAGCAGATGTAGACAGAGCTGCAAGTAATACGACCACAACTGCGACAGACACAATAGATAGTTCTATAACAGCATCATTTACAGAGGGTAAAGGTTTTATTCCAATGCCATCAGCTGTTGTTTCTGTTATACAGATATTTCCATTTGATAATGTTGCAACAAACAATATGTTTGATATAAGATACCAACTAAGATTAAATGACTTATATGATTTTAGTTCTACTTCAGTTATACATTATCAGATGACAATGGAACATCTAGATTTCTTATCACACATTCTTGTTGGAGAAAAACCTATACGTTTTAATCAACACCAAAATCGTTTGTATATAGATATGGACTACGAGAATGATATTGATGTTGGAGAGTATATAATTATAGAGTGTTATCGTAAAATAGACCCAGCAACTTACACAGATATATTTGACGATATCTATCTGAAAAGATATGCGACTGCTTTGATTAAAAGACAATGGGGTGCAAACCTTTCAAAGTTTTCTGGTGTTGCAATGTTAGGTGGTGTTACCATGAATGGTGAAACTATCTATACACAAGCACAAGAAGAAATACAACAATTAGAAGAACAAATACAATTGTCATTTGAGACTCCAATAGATTATATGGTGGGATAAGTAAATGGCTGTCAATAGTGCATTTCATACAAATAATCTTCACTCTCTTGCAACGGAGAGAAGTTTATATCAGAATCTAATCAAAGAAGCAATACAGATTTATGGACATGATGTATATTATGTCAATCGTGAAACTGTAGCTCTTGATAATGTTCTGGGTGAAGATGCACTATCTAAATATACAAATGCAGAACCAATCGAAATGTATGTAGAAGATTCAGAAAGTTTCGGTGGTGATAAAGAAATCATATCACAGTTCGGTTTAGAAAATCGTAATGAAATTACTTTTGTAGTTTCTAAAGAACGATTTCAAGAAATGGATAGTCAGTTTGTTATTGAGAGTGGAACAGATACTACTGGTGGTGGTATTCTTTTAGAAACTGGAAGTATAGACCAATCAGAGAGTTCTTCTGAACTTACAAGTATACAAGGTGATAATAACTTTTATGTTTTACAAGATACAGCTTCTACAGATGCAGACAGACCACAAGAGGGAGATTTAGTTTATCACCCAGTTCTTGCAAGAATGTTTGAAATTAATTTTGTAGACCATGATGAACCATTTTATCAACTGGACAATAACCCAGTATATAAAATAAGATGTAAGCAGTTTGAGTACAGTTCAGAAGAGATTGATACTGGTATTACAACTATTGACGAGATAGAGGGAACTGAGTCTTTAGATACTTTACAGTATCAGTTTACTTTAGAACAAACAACTACTTACAATGAGAATATTCAACTTGAATTTCCTACACAGTTTAGTACTGATTTATTATTAGAAGAAACTGATGGAGATAATATAATCGGTGAAGATGATACAACATCTGCTGGAGAAAGTATATTATTAGAAAATGCAGCCGATACTGGTGTTGCATCATACCTTATTCAAGAAGACTATATAGTAGGTGACGCAAGTAAAACGACTACAGACTTGGATAAGTCTGCACAAAATGAATTATTTACAATAGGAGGCCAATGATTTCTCTTACTATTTCGTGGAGGAGGAATACATTTATTACAAAAAAATATCTCACTTAAAAGGCAATTGTATTAGTTTTTAACAAAGTCAGACAAATCTTTCATATGCAACCTGATGAAAAGATTCAGGCACACGTAGTTTCAGTGTGGAGAGAATCTAAAAAGTTTTTTTCAGTTGGTGGAAGAGAAGGAATGTTGGTATTAACTGATAAGCATTTATCATTTGTTCATAAAACTGAATCAAAAATGAGTTGGTGGAAAGCAATTACACAAAGACAAGTGATTACTTTTCTCAAATCCAAAAATACAATGATTCGTCATGATGGGTATAATGAAGAGGATCTTGTAAGTGATGTTGAAAATAGTAAAAATATTGAATTGGAATTTAAAGAAATTGATAAGATTGAATTTAAAGAAGAGACATGGGGTAGTGTTTTGTTTTTAGAATATGAAAAAAATGGTAAAAAAGAGAATTTTCAGTATTCTGTAGCCCAAGATTGGGTGAAATATCCACTAAAAGAACCAACAAAGTTTCTAAAAGTAGATTGGGAGCCTTTTGTTCAATATGTTAAAGAAAGGCAATAATTTATGAAATAAAGTTGGGTAAAGTTTACGCTGTCGGTGTTGGGCCTGGTTCTCCTAAATATGTGACAGAAATTGTAAAAGAAATTGTTCAAAATTGTGATATTTTGATTGGCTACAAATACACGCTAAAAACAATAGAGAATCTCATTGAGGGTAAGGAAATTTATGAAATTACTATGAATGATCAAGAAAAGTCTTATCAAAAAATTTTACCTGAACTTGGTGATAGAACATTAGTCATTCCATTTACAGGAGATGTAAATTTTTCAGAATCAGAAGTTGTTGATAGATTAATTGAAATTTTTGGAGAAGTAGAAATTATTCCTGGAATTAGTTCTTTTCAAGTGGCTGCATCAAGGGCTAAAGTTCCTCTAGATAAATCCAAAGTAATTACAATGCATGTAACAACTCCAATTGAAGATAAAAAATTAGAATTACAAAAAGCATTGATAGATGGTTTTAGTGTGGTATTGGTTCCAAGACCGTGGCCAAAACAACCAGACAAACATTTTATGCCATCAGAGATAGCAGTCTATCTTCGAGAAAATGGTTTTGATACAGCAAAAATCAAAGTTCATGTTTATGAGTCAATTACTACTGAGAATGAAACTAATTTTGAAGGAACTGTTAAGGAATTAGAAGGAAAAGAATTTTCTGACTTATCAGTAATGGTGTTTAATCAAGCAAATTTAGATTCTTATATGAATTATAGATGGCAGTGGGAAAATTAAAAACCAGGCATTTCAAGATTCTCATTTTCAACTAATTCTATCATGTAAAATTCAATATATCCACCTGCTAAAAGAAGAGCAATTACAATACCAATCTCAATAATTGTAGGTTTGATAAATTGAAGAAGACTTGTTTTTGTAATAATTGCTTTAATCAAAATAAAACTCCTAGAAATCCCTAATGAGTATGCAGAAATCTCCATTAGCCCAAATGGAGATAAAAATAATATTGTTAGTGGTGAGATATTAGCTACTTCAGGAATAGATGTTGCAATTGCTGCAAATGCATATCCTGTGGACCATGATGAAAATAATCCCCAAAAAATTCCAAATCCTGGAATAAACATAGGTAGTGCTATAGTTGTATTATGCACAAAAATTCCAAAAGCATCTATATCTAAAACTAGTTTTTTAAATTCCTCCATAAACAAATCTGCCTCTACTTGACTAACAGTAGACATTGAACCTAATTGAAAAATTATTGTAAACACTGCTAAGAATATGAAAAATAAAATTATTCTATTTTTATTCATATAGATTTGCGTTGATGAACAATATTTGAGGGTTAGTTTAGAGCAGATTTAATTAAACCAAATAGTATTTTTTGATATGAAAAAGGAATTATCTTTTGTACTTAATTATGCATTAAACAAAGGATTTCAAATTCATCCTGATGCGTTTAAAATCTTAGATGATATTACTGATGTTAAAAAATTAGAGAAAATAATTAAAGAAATTGTTAAAGAAAAAACCAGACAAAAACAATACCAAATTAATCAAAATGATTTAGAAACATATCTAGGAATTAAAGATGACCCAAATCTTCAAAGTGATCTTAAGGTACTATCAGATCCTACTGAAAAAATCACTTCAGGGGAAGGTGTTAAGGGATACAATGCTTTGTTTTCAAGTCGCTTTAACAAACTTAAACGAATTATTTCAGAGAGACCAGAATCAAAAATGCTAAAATCTATTTCTGTTGTAAAATCCACAAAATTAGAAAATGATGTTTATGTGTGTGGATTGGTAACTGCTAGAAGTGCTGAACGAAATATTACGAAATTAGTATTAGAAGACCCATCAGGCTCATTTGAGGGTATTATTTTTGATGATGAGTTACAAAAAACTGCTGGAACTCTGTTAATTGACCAGTTTGTAATGGTAAGAGTGGCTACGGCCAAAAATTCAGGATTAATGATTAAGGATTTGATTATGCCTGATTTACCTGACCAGAAAATCAATAAATCTGAAAGTGAAGTGTATGCTGTATTTTTGTCAGATTTGCATATTGGAAGTAAATACTTCATGGAAGAAGAATTGGTTGAATTTGTAAAATGGATATCTAGTCCTGATCCTGTTGCAAGAAAGGTTCGTTTTGTACTAATTGGTGGAGATATGGTTGATGGTGTTGGAATCTACCCAAATCAGAATAAAGAATTAGTTTGTCAAACAATTGAAGACCAATTACAAAAGGCAGAAGATTTGTTAGATAAAATTCCAACAAACGTCAAAATTATCATTATGCCTGGAAATCATGACCCAGGAAGAAGAGCCCTGCCTCAACCTGCAATACCACAAAAATACAACTCAGGTTTATGGGAAAGAGAAAATATTGAAATGGTTGGAAATCCTGCTTTAGTTTCATTAAATGGTGTTAAGGTGTTGATGTTTCATGGTCAAAGTATAGATGATATTGTAAAAACTACTCCTGGACTAAGTTATGATAGGCCTACTGATGTTATGAAAAATCTTCTTAGAGCCAGACATCTAAGTCCAGTTTATGGTAGTTCAACCCCAATAGCACCAGAAGTAGAAGATCTTTTGGTAATTGAAGACATTCCTGATATTTTTCATGTAGGACATGTACATAAGGCTCAATTAGATATGTACAAGGGAATTTTACTAGTTAATTCGGGTTCATGGCAAAAACAAACACCTTTCCAAGCAAGTGTTGGTATGGTCCCAAATCCAGGTCTTGCTATTATTGTAAACCTAAAAACTTTCCAAGTATTTCATGAAAATTATAGTTCTAACTCAGATAATGTCTTGCAAAGTTAATTCATCTTTGAAGGATTTTTTTATCATTTCAGATGAAATAGTTAGTTTGTATTTTTTTGTTCTACCATGAATTCCTTGGTGGATAAGACGTCCAGAAATAATTCCAGATAATTCAATTTCACTTAACATTTGTGTTATTCGTCTTTGTGTTAATTCGTCTTTTCCAACCGTTTTACAGAGGGTTTTGTATGAAGTATAGATTTCGCCAGTTGATGAACCGTTGGCCTTCATTATTGATAATATGACTAATTTTTCGTGTAATGGATATGATTTTAGAGATGCTTCTTCTTTATTTTCTTCAATTTTTTGTGAAGCTTCTCTGACATGCTCAATGGTGACTTTATCGGATTGTTGTCTTTCGGCCAATTCTCCTGCTACTCTAAGTAAATCTATGGCTCTTCTAGCATCACCATGTTCCCCCCCTGCTAATGCAGCACAGAGGTTTAGTGCTGGTTCTTCAACAACATCTTCAATAAATGATTCATTGATTCGTTCTTCTAGGATTTTTTTAATTTGTTCAACATTATAATTTGTGAATACAATTTCTTCTTCACCAAGGCTGCTAATTACTCTAGGATCTAGTTTTTCTTTGAATGTTAGGTCATTTGAAATGCCAACCATTGTGAGTGAACCTACATCTAATTGTTCATTTGCTCTAGTTAGTTGATAGAGTATATCCTTTCCAGTTTTTACTACTAATTGTGCAAGATAGTCAATTTCATCTATGACGAAAACCGCATTTAGTTTTTCATTGTTAATTTTATTCAATAATCGTTTGAAAACCTCACTTATTGCAAGACCAGTTGTTGGTAATTCTTTCTCATTTAGGCCTAATTGCCTGCCTATACTGACTAATAATCCGTATAATGTTGTCTCATTTTTAGAATTTGAGTATACTAATTTTATTGGGAAATTTGATTTTTCAACTCGTTCTTGAATTTTTGATAATACTTTTTTTACAACTAATGTTTTTCCTGTACCAGGTTTCCCATATACAAGAAGGTTAGATGGTCTAGATTGTTTTAAAATTGGTAATAGTGATTGTGTGACTTGTTCTTGTTCAGAATTTCTATGAAGTATTGTGTTTGGAATATATGTAAAATGTAAAATTTCTCGATTTTTAATTATAGATTTTCCAGACTCAGCTGCATCAAGTAATCTATCAATTGGGTCAGACATACTCAGACACCTTCATTTCCTTTCATTATCAACATACCTGTCTTTCATTTATGAGAGTATAGAATACTATAGTAATTCTAGTTTAGTTTATCATTAATTATTTTTAGTTAGTTTTAGTTTTTCTAAAAAAAATAAAATTAAAAAAGATAGAGTGGAAATATTGGTGTGTGGGATTATTATTGTTAGAAAAATATGTTAACAAATTGTTAATTTTATGTGAAGAAAATCAAAAAAAACCTCATTTTAACCCCTATATTTCCATTCCAGGCGTTAAGAACACTGTTAACACTGTGAATATGTCAAAAATACCCCTTTATTTCCACTCCAGGCATGGTTTTTCCATACCTAAGGGGGCTAAATTAAAGGGTGTGTGTTAATAACAAAAAATAGGCTAGGCGTGACCTAGGCAGTCAATGTTAACAAACAACAATGTTAACAAAACTGATCAGATCACTTCAACCGTTAACATTTGATCTGTTAGATCTCAACAATGGCCAAAAAACGAATACGAATTGATATGGAGGATGCAGACGGTGCACGTTATGATATTAAATTAGAAGGTAATGTGACTAGAGATAAAGTTCTAAAAATATTTGAAATGATGGATTTGATGAATATAGAAGACCAGGAAGACCAACCTGTAAAAATGGATTCAGTAGGATCTAAAATTTCACATATCGTAGAAAAATACTTCCCAATGGGTAAATTCACATCATCAAACATACTTGAAAAATATGAAGATGAATACAACGAACCTGTAAAACTTAGTGTAATTTCGACATATTTATCACGATTTGCTTCAAAAGGTAGGGTAGAAAGAACTAGAACTGGTAGAGAATGGACTTACCAATCTATTAAAATCACTCAAAAACAACAATAATTCTCAAGTAATAGTTACCTTTCGAACAATCAACCTATCTTTACCAAGAATCATTTTAACATATTCACCTTTTTGAACATCCATAAATTTTCTAAATTGTTTAGGTATTGAAATTGTACCTGCAGATGTAATTTTCACTAAAACTTCATTCTCTTGAACTGACATAATTTGATTATAATTTAATAATATATATAATTTAATATTATATTATTTTAATGAATAATTAAAAATTATAATGATTTATTGAGTAAATTTCATATTTTCACTAAAATCACTCTGAAAATAATATGTTGAACTATCTAAACAACAGTTGGATTAGATGTAACATCCTCAACTTTAGATTTGCCTTTTTCAGTAATTGAATATGTGTAAGGTTTTGTCTCAGTATTTCGTTGAACCAAACCACTTTCAAATAATTTCTTCATTAACCGCGAAGTATGCTCTCTACTTCTTTTTGTTGTGATTTGTATGTCACGTGACGTCATAGCTTTGTCTGTGATTAGGTGCAACACATAATCAGTTGGGCTCACATGCTCAATATTAGGAATTTTAGGCACAGAAACAGGCTTTTCAACAATAATTTCAGGCTCTTTAATCACTTCAACTTCTTTTTGTGATTCATAATTTTCTACTAATCCTTGCATGAATTGTTTCAATTCCAGGTTAGGATCAACAGGCTTTTCATCAATTCCTTGAATTTCTAATGCATCTAGGCGTATTTTCATATCAATTAACTGTCTTTCATAGTACTCTAAGCGCTCTGTTTGGGTAGGATCATCAATATCACTACTAGATTTTATGAATGGACGTATTTTGAAGAATAGATACAAGCCACCCAAACCTATCAAAAATGCTAAAATCACACCTAAAATCACTTCAGGATCAGGAATCTCTACTAACATCACAATTTCTATGCCTAAGTTGTGATTTATTGTGATTGACCAAAATTATTTCACACTTTAGATTAACAATCTCACACTAACAATCACAATTCAATAAAGGTAATCACAATACACTATTCAATACACTAATCACATCAATCACACCAATTACATATTTGACGCTTGCCTGATTAGCTTCTCTATCACACTAATCACTTCATCTTCTCTTTCAGGAAAGATATCACTATCATTAATCACACTAATCTGTTCAGAAAGTTTGGATATCACATCAATATCATCAGGCAAAAGTATGCCTAAACCACGTAAAAGAATGATTGAATAGAATAATGCGACTAATTTCTCTCTAGATTGGCCTACTTGCCTATAATACGCACCTTTAGATATGGAAAAACTTGATTCTAAAAGATCCTTTTGATTTAAAATAATTTCAATTTGTCGCTCTGTAAACAGTGATTTTTTGATAATTTTACTAATAATGTTGTTAAAATTAGATTCTTTAGACTCTGCCATAGCTATACAATACTGTATACCAGTATTCCAATTAAACTTTAAAGTGTCATATACAAACCACAACTATGGCTGGAAAAGTAGAATCATTCCTAAAATCTGAATTAGAGAAGAAAAATGCACTATTGTTTGTCTTAATTGATTCTGAGGTTTCAAATTTGGAGGCTTCTAGTAAACTAGCTCAAGATGTAGAAAAAATAGGAGCTTCTGCTATCCTAGTTGGAGGCTCATCTGCTACTGATCAAATTGAGATGTCTCAAGTCGTTAAAGGAATTAAACAAAATATTCAAATTCCAATTATTCTCTTTCCTGGAAATGTTACAGGCGTCGTACCTGATGCTGATGCAATATTATTCAGTTCTTTAATGAACTCAGAAAATCCTTATTTCATTACTCAGGCACAAGCATTAGCTGCTCCAAGTGTAGCTAAATTTGGTTTAGAACCACTTCCAACTGCATATTTAGTGATTGGAGATGGTACATCTGCTTGGTTTGTTGGTTCTGCAAGAGGAATTCCATTTGAAAAACCAAAAATTGCTGCAGCATACTCATTAGCAGCACAATTTCTTGGAATGAGATTTGTATACTTAGAAGCAGGATCAGGTGCAAAATCTAGCGTAACTCCGGAAATGGTAAAAACTGTTAGACATACATTTAATGGATTTCTAATTGTTGGTGGTGGTATCAAAGATGTTGAAACTGCTGAAAGTCTTGTTAAAGCAGGAGCAGATGCCTTAGTCATTGGAACTTTCCTTGAAAAAGGAGGAAGTCTTACAAAATTAGAAGAAATAGCAAAAGCAATTCAAAGTAGCAAATAATACTATACTATTATGTCAGAAAATGACGCAATTTCTCGTATTCGTGGTATTGAAATGCCAGATTATTACTTAGATTATTATTCAAATCTCTCAACTGAGACATATTCTATATTTGAGCATGCAGCAGCAGCAAAATCAACTTTAGTTGATTCTTCAGGCATAATTGAGCCTAAAATCGCATTTGATTTGGCAGATCGAGTTGCAAAAATGCACGAAATTGATATTGCTGAACCGTTAAGAGAAATTTTAAAAATTAATGGAAAAGAACTTTCTGCATTAATTTTAGCAAAAGACATTGCTTTAGGAAAATATTCACTACCAGATGCTTCTATAGAAGAAAAACTGGATCTTGCAGTTCGTGTAGGATTAGCAATAATTACAGAAGGCGTTACAATTGCACCTCTTCAAGGAATTAGTGAAGTAAAAATTAAGAAAAATAAAGATGGAACAGATTATCTTTCAGTTTCAATTGCAGGACCTATGCGTTCTGCAGGAGGTACAGAATCTGCAGTTACTTTGTTAATTGCAGATCATGTTAGAAAGATTGCAGGGTTATCAAAATTTCAGGCAAATTCCTTTGATGATGAAACAGGTAGATTTGTTGAGGAACTGAGAATTTATGAAAGAGAGGCCAGTAGCTTTCAATTTCATATTTTGGATGAGGATATTGAGCATGTAATTTCAAATCTTCCAGTTGAATTAGCTGGAGTAGATACTGATCCATATGAAGTTGTAAATCATAAAGGAATGACTCGAATCCAAACTGATAGAGTTAGAGGAGGGGCTTTACGCGTTCTTAATGATGGTTTGATTGGAAGATCAAAAAAATTACTCAAAAGAATCGAAATGTACAATTTAGATGGTTGGGAATGGCTTGGTGATCTTAAAGGTGCAGTTCAAACAGGTGATAATCAAGAAGATGCTGCAGCAAAAAGAATGCGCGAAGTAATTACGGGAAGATCTGTATTATCCATGCCTAACAAACTAGGTGGATTTAGGCTTAGATATGGAAGAGCATGTAATACTGGGTTTGCAGCAGTAGGATTTCATCCTGTGGTTGCTGAAATCTTAGATCATACTATAGCAGTTGGAACACAAGTCAAATGTGATCTTCCTGGAAAAGGTGCAACTGTAGCATTTGTTGATAGTATTGAAACACCAACAGTCCGCCTTCTTAATGGAGATGTTGTAAAAATTAGAGATGTTAAACATGGGGTAGAAATTAAAAATAAAATTGAAAAAATTCTTCACCTTGGAGATATTTTAATCACATTTGGAGATTTTCTTGAAAATAATGCCCAACTAATTCCTTCAGGATATGTTGAAGAAATTTGGATAGAAGAACTAAAAGAAATAATTTCAATATCTGAGCCTAAAAATCAATACCTAGAACAGTTTTTGACTAAATTACCCTCAGTAGACGAGGCATTAAAAATTTCAATTGATTACAAATTTCCATTACATCCACATTACCTCTATTATTGGGATAAAATTTCTTCAGAAGAATTACTTGAACTTTTACAACCCAAAAACTTCAATGAAAAGAAAATTGAGTATCCAATTGAAATTAAAAAAATTTTAGAAAAATTGGGAACGCCTCATAAAATTGTAAATCAGTTAATTATTTTAGAAAATGATGAAGCAAAAATTTTCTTTAATTTATTATTTGTATCAAAACCAATAATCAATGAATTATCAATTCCTGAAATTTTAACAAATTCATCAAAAATTAAAATTAATAATAAATTTTCAACATCAATTGGAGTTAGAATAGGTAGGCCTGAAAAAGCTGCTCCACGTCAAATGAAACCGCCCACACATACTTTATTTCCAATTTCTGATAAAGGTGGACCAACAAGAGATCTCCTTAAGGCATCACGAAATGAACATTTTTTTGCTAATATTCATAATAGACACTGTTCACAATGTAATGAACCATCTATTGGAATCAATTGTTCTAATTGTGGTGAAAAAACGACAATTTCTTTCAGATGTAATAGTTGTAGAGACATCCTAACAGAACCATTTTGTGAAAAATGTAAAAGAAAAGCTCCTGCGCATTCTCATAAAGAATTTCCACTAAAGTCACGATTACTTTTAGCTCAAGAGAAGATGGGCATTCGTGCAAAAGAACCTTTCAAAGGTCTTAAAGAATTAATCAGTGAGGATAAAATTGCAGAACCTCTTGAAAAGGGATTAGTACGTCAAACTTTTGGCTTGACAACATTCAAAGATGGAACAGTTAGATTTGATGCAACAAATTCCCCATTAACTCAATTCAAACCATCATGGATTGGAACCTCTGTTGAAAAACTAAAGAAATTAGGCTATTCTCATGATATTGATGGAAAACCGCTAGAAAATATTGAACAAACTGTAGAACTAAGGATGCAAGATGTTGTAATTCCTGAGGAAAGTGGAAAATATCTAGTTTCAACTTGTAAATACATTGATACTCTTCTAACAAAATTTTATGGTAAATCTTCATTTTATAATGTAAATAATACTGAAGAATTTATTGGCCATCTAATAATTGGTTTAGCACCTCATACTTCAGTCGGTATTGTAGGTAGAGTTATTGGATATACTGACACTCATGTTTGCTTTGGAACACCAAATTGGCATTCAGCAAAGAGACGTGATGCTGATGGTGATGCTGATTCAATAATGTTGTTAATGGATAGTTTACTTAATTTTTCACGACAATTCCTTTCTGATAGAATAGGCGGTTTAATGGACGCTCCATTACTTGTACAACCACTAGTTTTACCACACGAATCTCAACCTCAAGCACATAATCTTGAAGTAACAAAAATTTTTCCTCTAGAATTTTTTGAATCAACAAATCAACAAAGTAAAGCATCTGATGTTGATTCAGTTGAAATAATAAAATCAAGAATAGATACTAAAAGACAATTTTATGATTATCATTTTACTCATTCTACTTCCTCATTAACAACTTCTAAATCAAGAAGTGCGTATTCAACACTTGGCTCTATGCTTGATAAGTTTGATATGCAAGTTAGAAATGCTGAATTAATTGATGTAGTAAATCCATCTGAACTTGTTTCAAATGTAATTTCAACACATCTTGTTCCAGATATTATGGGAAATCTAAGAGCATATGCTAGACAAAGCTTCAGATGTACTGCATGTGGGAAATCATATCGTCGAATGCCTCTAATTCAAACATGTGTGTGTGGACATAAATTAATAGCAACAATCACTAGAGGTTCAGTTGAAAAATATCTAAAACTTGCAAAGAGATTAGTTGACAAATATGATGTTGGAGAATATCAACGGGGTAGAATTCATGCTCTATCTGATGAGATTGAATTAGTTTTTGGAAAAAATCAAGGTGACCAATCACTACTTACTGATTATTCGTAAAATTATCTTAATTTGACGTATTCATAAGCACCAAGCTTACTATCAAAACAATATTTGACTTTTTGATAATCTTTTCTCCAAGATTTCACTTTTGGAAGAACTTTCTTTGGATCCTTTTTCTCAATAATTATTTGTTTAATGAATGTGGCAATTTCTTTCATTTCATTTTCTTTCATTCCTAATCTTGTTATTTCAGATACACCTAATCTGATACCTCCTGGATGGAAATAATTTCTTCCAGCCTTAATGTCTCCAGGAATAAGTTGTCTGTTTACAATTATGTTGGCCTTTTCTAATTCGGCTTCAACTTTTCCACCGTCAGAATAATCTAAAACATTAACTGCAATTTGATGTGATTGTGTATATCCTCTACTTTCACCTAATACTTTGAATCCAGCATCATTTAGTGCTTCAGCAAATATTTTGGCATTTTTAATTACTTGTACTGCATAATCTTTACCAAATTCTAATGCTTCAGCAAATGCAACGGCTTTTCCTGCCATGTTATTGATATGATGACTACTAGTTAATCCTGGGAAAGTTGCTTTCTTAATTGGCTCTTCATGTTCTTCAGAACCTAAAACTAATCCTCCTTGAGGTCCAAACAATGTTTTATGAGTACTCATAGTCATTGTATCTGCACCTTCACGCATTGGATCCTGGAATTTTCCACCAGCAATTAATCCTGCAACATGAGCTGCATCATAATTGATGTGAATATCATATGTTTTAAGAAAATCTGATAATTCCTTTACCGGATGTGGGAATAAAAATAATGAACCACCAAACATTGCCATTTTTGGAAGACGATTATTCTTTTTCAATTCCTTTACTTTTTGTTTAGTTTTATCAACATCAATTGTCATGTCTTCAGCATTAAATGGATAAAATTCAATTTCTAAACCGTGGACAAGTCCTGCAGTACCAGAATGTTCTTTTTTACCATGTGAAATATGTCCACCAGCAGGAATAGATGGAGCAATCATTACATCTCCTGGATTTGAATAAGCTGAATATACTGCTAAATTTGCAACGACTCCAGAAATAGGTCTCACATCTGCAAATTTTGCTTTGTACAATTTTTTAGCTAATTTCATACATTCTACTTCTACGTCATCAATGTAGATACATCCAGCATAAACTCTATCTCCAGGCCAACCTTCTGCGTATCTATTACCAAAATCAGAAATAATTGCCTCTCTTACAGCAGGACTAGGAATATTCTCACTAGCAATTAATGGAATTGAATTTTCAAACCATTTATGATGCTCTTTTAATTTTGCAAATATTTTATTGTAAGATTCTTTATTTTGGGACTTGACCATATTTTGTAAATTGGTTTTCCCAATTTAAAAACACCGATATCCACCCATTTTTCTCCATTCTTGATCTGGAAGGTATAAAAGGGGAATCTGGAGTTTTGCCAATTATGGGTATGCAAGCAACTTCAAAAGGAAATATGCCAGTTGTACTGCTTAAAGAAGGCGGTACAGAAACAAAAGGCAAAGATGCTCAAAAAAACAATATTGGAGCAGCAAAAATCGTTGCTGAAATAGTTCATACCAGTTTAGGTCCACGAGGAATGGATAAAATGTTAGTAGATTCCTTAGGTGACGTTACAATTACAAATGATGGTGCAACAATTCTAAAAGAAATTGATGTGCAACATCCAGCAGCCAAAATGTTAGTTGAGATTTCTAAAACTACTGATAATGAAGTAGGTGATGGAACAACTTCAGCTGTTGTTTTAGCCGGTGCATTATTAGAACACGCTGAATCATTAATTGATCAAGATGTTCATCCAACAATTATTGTTGATGGATACAAAAAAGCAGCTAGAAAATCAAAAGAATATCTTGAAGAAATAGCTGATTCAATTTCTCCAGTTGACAAAAACATGTTAAACAAAATTGCAAAAACTTCAATGCAAACTAAATTAGTTAGAAAAGATTCTGATTTACTTGCAGACATTATTGTCAAATCTGTAGTTGCTGTTTCTGAAAAACAAGGTGAAACTTATGATGTTGATATTGATGATATCAAAGTAGAAAAGAAAGCAGGAGGTTCTATTAAAAATTCAATGATTATTCAGGGAATTGTATTGGACAAAGAAGTTGTTCATGGAGGCATGCCTAGAAAAATTACAGACGCAAAAATTGCATTACTTAACACTGCATTAGAAATTAGTAAAACTGAAACTGATGCAAAAATTAACATATCAAATCCTCAACAACTAAAATCATTTTTAGATGAAGAAAATAGAATGCTAAAAACAATGGTTGACAAAGTAATTGGTTCTGGTGCAAATGTTGTTTTGTGTCAAAAAGGACTTGATGATATGGCACAACATTACTTAGCAAAAGCAGGAATAATTGCAGTTAGAAGAATTAAAGAAAGTGATCTTACTAAACTTGCAAAAGCTACAGGTGCTAGAATTGTTACAAATTTGGATGATTTATTTGAAAAAGATTTAGGTAGTGCTGAAGTTGTAGAAGAAAGAAAAATTGAAGAAGATAAATGGGTATTTGTTGAAGGATGTAAACATCCAAAATCTGTAACTTTACTTTTACGTGGTGGTTCACAAAGAGTAGTTGATGAAGTTGAACGTTCTGTTCATGACGCATTAATGGTAGTAAAAGATGTAATTTTAAAACCACAAATTGTTGCTGGAGGTGGTGCTCCTGAAACATATGCCTCAACAAAACTCAGAAGTTGGGCAAAATCATTAGAAGGAAGAGAACAATTAGCTGCAGAAAAATTTGCAGATGCTTTAGAATCAATTCCATTAACACTTTCTGAAAATGCAGGAATGGATCCAATTGACACTCTTACTGTTTTACGTTCTAAACAGCAAAAAGGAGAAAAGTGGACTGGAATTGACGTTATGAAAGGCAAAATTGGAAATATGAAATCAAGTGACATTATTGAACCATTAGCAGTTAAACTTCAAATCGTTTCAGCAGCAGCTGAAGCAGCATGTATGATTCTTAGAATCGACGATGTTATCGCTACCCAAAGTTCTGGTGGTGGCGGTGGAGGAGAAGGAGGAATGCCACCTGGAATGCCACCTGGAATGGGTGGAATGGGTGGAATGCCACCTGGAATGGGTGGAATGCCTGATATGGGCGGAATGATGTAAAATTCATTAGAAAAATTTTCTTACTTCCAAAGTTTATTTGATAAATAATTTACAAAATATTATGACTAATGCTTCATCAAAAATGTTATCGAGTTTTAAGTATGGTTATCTAATTGTATTTTTTGCATTACTATCTGGAATTTTTTATCCAATAATTACTGATACAAGTTTTGAACCAGTAATAAGTGGAATTTTAGTTTTATTTCTAGGTCTAGCTGGTGGAGTTTTATTGTACAGAGCTACAACATCTGAAACAAAAAGAGAAATATTTTTTGGAAGTGGATTTGTCTTAATTGGAATTTCACTATATTTTATTTTTCAATTAACTGGAAGAGTTTAGACATCAAAGTAAAGATAAAATTCATGAGGATGTGGTCTAATTGCAATTTCTCTTTGATCTCTTCTTTCTAATTCAATAATTTTATCAATTACATCATTCGTATAGATTGGATTCAAGAATTTTCTATCACTTTCTAATTCATCTAATGCTTCGCCTAAGCTTTTTGGAAGAACTCCAATTCCACGTTTTGCTCTATCTGATTTTGTCATTTTGAATATATCATCTTGAACTTGTTCTCCTGGATCCATTTTCTTTTTAATTCCGTCCATTCCTGCTGCTGTTACTGCAGCAAATACAAGATATGGATTAGATGATGGATCAGGTGCTCTAAATTCTAATCTCTTTAATTTTGAATGTTGTTTTCCTTTCAAATGTTTTGGAACTCTTACTATAGCTGAACGATTTCCTGCACTCCATGCAATATATGCAGGAGCTTCATATCCTGGAACTAATCTGTGATATGAATTTGTAGTTGGGTTACATATTGCAGATAATGCTTTTGCGTGATTAATTATTCCACCACAAAAATATCTGCCAGTTTGACTTAATTCAATATCATCATCAGGATCGTAAAATGCATTTTCCTTTCCTTTCCATAAACTAACATTAACATGCATTCCTGAACCTGCATCCATTGCTATTGGTTTAGGCATACATGTTGCAACTTTTCCATATTTCTGTGCCACATTTTTAATTACATATTTGTAGGATTGTGCAGCATCTGCAGCATTTGTCATATGATCATACATAATATCAATTTCACATTGTCCTGCGGTTGCAACTTCATGGTGATGATTATCACATAAAATTCCAAAATTTTTACTAAGAATATTTACACATTCATTTCGGTATGGTGTAAGAGTATCTGATGGTGTTGTAGGATAATATCCCTCTTGTAGTCCCATTGGATATCCATCTCCATCATTACTCCATGGTGCTTCTTTTGATTCAATTGAATATGATTGTCCTTTGTATGGTGTTAAAACATCCCAGTGAACTTTATCAAAAACAAAAAATTCTACTTCAGGACCCCATGTACTAAAATCAAATCCTTGAGTTTTAATATATTCTTCAGCTTTTTGAGCAATACCTCTAGGATCTCTAGATAATCTTCCTCTATTTTCCCCCCAATAAACATCACAAAGAAGTCTAGCTGTTTTATTTTCAGTCATCCAAGGAATTATTGCAAATGTACTTGGATCTGGTTTTAACAATAAATCTGAATCATCAATAGTTGTAAAACCTACAATTGATGAACCATCTAATTTTGGTAAACCATCTCTCATTTGTTCTGGTGTGAAAGTATTTGCTGAAATTGTAGTATGGTGAAAATGACCAGTTAAACCTGTAAATTGTAAATCAATAAACTGAATTCCTTCATGTTGAATTCTTGAGAATACTTCGTCAGGGGAATACGTAATCTGCATAGCTTTTCCGTGACTGACTTTATATGGCAATTTTATACTTCAATCAAACACAAATACAACCAGCATTTAAGGATTAGGTAGAAATGTCAGAATCAAATCACATTGATATCAATTCATTACATAATACCGTTTTACGAGAAACTGAAAATGATTCTTTATTAGAAATTAAACCTAATTTCTATCGAAACTTATCAGATTTTATTGGAAACTTAAGAAAACAAGAATTTGAAGGCGTAGAAAACAAGATTAAAGAAACAATGATTGAAATGGCCACAGAATTAACATCATTACTTATACACATTAGATTGGAAAAAATTTCTAGCTCTAATGATTATGATATTGGTTATCTTTTAGATGAAGAAAAATTCATTATAGATTCTCAAGATGAACAAAATGAAAGAACAGAAATGATTCTTTCTGCAACAATTAATGGAAAATCAAAATTTCTTGAATCTTTGGCTGAAAATCATAAAATTAAAAAAATTGTTGTTAGATTTCTTGAAAATTTAGATGAAATTGTAGGTGCAGATCTTGAAAAATATGGCCCATTCAAAGTTGAGGACATTGCTACAATTCCATATGAGAACGCTCAGGCTTTAATTGCTAAAAATATTGCAACTAAAGTTAGATGGGAAGATTAGGTAAAAATTATACCTATTATTGATATAAGATATGTCACATACTGGTGTCGATGTAATTGATTTCCTATTTTATACAATTTATCCAGTTATCGGAATTTTTATTGTTGAAATAATTAGTAGATTATTCAAAATCCCCAAATGGATTAAACTCTGGACTCAAGCAATTGTATCTATTGGATTTGGTATTTACTATTGGTTTATCTTACCAGCACCACAAAATTTTCCGTTAACGGCAATGGTTATGTTTGCTTTAGCAATTGCTTTAGTTTATCAGGGTAGAAGGGCAAAAATTTCTCCTGAAAAAAGTCCTTACTAATTCAATTATTTCCCAAAAAATCTTTTGAAAATACTTCCTTTTCCTTTATTCCCATCTCGAATTACTTTTCTTTGTCCAAATCTTTCTGAACGTATTTGTCTTAATTTAACACATCTATGTTCTTCTGGTAGTCTATGTTCAGCACAAAATGGATCTTTACAATAACTACAATGAAATGGCATATCTGTCATATCCCCACAGTACGCACATTTTTCAGATATCATAATTTACTATGATTTTTTTCTTTTAAAAAACTTATTAGAATTTTTCAAGCTTGTTTTAAAAGATTAACAACAAAATTTTCTAAACATTTTTAGTATTGATGAAAAAAAATCTAGTGATTACAAATGATTAATGGAAAGGTTGCAATTATTACTGGAGCAAGTAGTGGAATTGGTGAAGCTACTGCTATAACGCTTGCAAAAGCAGGTGTTAAAGTTGCAATTGGTGCTAGAAGAGTTGATAGATTAGAAGAATTATCCAAAAAAATTATTGCTGAAGGTGGAGAAGTTCACTTTCAAAAATTAGATGTAACAAAACGTGAAGAATGTGACAATTTTGCTAAAGCTGTTTTAGATAAATGGGGTTCAATTGATATTTTAGTAAATAATGCAGGTTTGATGCCATTAAGTTTTTTCAAAAATCTCAAAGTTGATGAATGGGATAGAATGGTTGATGTGAATATTAAAGGTGTGTTATATTGTACAGGCTCAGTAATTTCTCATATGAAAGAAAAAAAATCTGGTCATATAGTTAATCTTTCATCTGTTGCCGGTAGAGTTGTATTTCCAGCTGGTAGTGTTTATTGCGCAACAAAATTTGCTGTAGCTGCATTCACTGAAGGATTAAGACAAGAATTTAGTGTTCGTTCTAATATTAGAGTAACAAGTATTGAACCTGGAATAGTAGCAACTGAATTAACTGATACAATAACAGATGAATCTCTTCAACAATTTGTAGAAAATGGGAAAAAAATGCAAGCTCTACAAGCACAAGATATTGCAAATGCAATTTTGTATGCTGTAGATTCTCCATCACATGTTAATGTCAACGAAGTTTTGATTAGACCTACAACCCAAGAAAAATAGTTGTCAAAAATCCCTCATGTAGTAATTTTAGGTGGAGGATTTGGAGGTCTTTCTGCTGCTAATGAAATAAGAAATTCACTAGATTCATCAAAAGTCAATATTACAATTATAGATAAAAAAGACTGGTTCATGGTTGGTTATGCAAAATTATGGATTATGAATGGAAGCAGAACTTTTGAAAATTCTATTGGTTCATTAAATGAATTACCAAAAAAACAAATTAATTTTATTAAAGATGAAATTATTGAAATTAATACAAAAAATAATTTTGTAAAAACAAAATCTGAAAACATTTTGTTTGATTTTCTAATAATTTCAATGGGGGCAGTATTAGCACCAGAAAAAATTCCTGGTTTAAGAGATAATGGATTTAACTTGTATGATCATAACCAATTGAATCAAATTAATGAAAAATTAAATAAAATACAGTCAGGAAAAATTGCTATTGTTATAATGGGAATGCCTTACAAGTGTCCCCCTGCACCTTTTGAGGCTAGTTTACTAGTTGATTCCATGCTTAGAAAAAGAGAAATAAGAAATTCTGTCCAAATTGATTTTTTTAGTCCTGCACCAATTACACTACCAGCAGCAGGACCAGAAGTTAGTAAACAAATTCTTGATTTAATAAATTCAGAAAAAATAACTTTTCATAATTCAGAAAAAATTAAAGAAGTAAAACCAAAAAAACTAATTTTTGAAAATAATGAATATGATTTTGATATTTTATTAGCAATACCACCACATATTGCTCCATCAGTAATTTATAATTCTAATTTGGCATCAGAACCCGGTTTTATTCCAATTGATAGGGATTGTAAAACACCATTTGAAAATATTTTTGCTATAGGTGATGTTACAACTTTGGCAGTTACTGATTTAATTTCAGTTCCTAAAGCTGGAATTTTTGCAGAAGGTGAAGGAATTACAGTAGCAAAAAATATTATTTCAGAAATTGAATGTAATGATAAATCAGTTTTATTTGATGGAAAAGGAGGGTGCTTTTTAGAATCTGGTAGAGAGACTGCATCAATAATTGAAGTTGACATGTTTACAAATCAAAAACCATCGACTAAATTAACAGAATCAACATCTGAAAATCTTTCTAAAAAAATAAATTTTGAAAAAGAAAGACTGTCAAAATGGTTATAAATTAATCATCATTTTCTTTTTCTTTAGTTAGATGTTCAAGAATTGCTTTAACTTCAACACCTAAATCTTGATCATTTTTTGACAGATTCAGTTTTTCAGCTATACTGTTTTTGAAATTCTGATCTTCTATCTCTATACTTCTTTTTTGAACACAATCTGTATGATCTTTATCTGTAGCTGAAATTTTATGACAAATATTACAAATTTTCACTATTGTTAATTCTAGATAGGACGATTTAATAATTTCATTTTGTGCCTGTGAATTTAGGGATCGTAGTCTAGCTTGGTATGATACTAGCCTGGGGGGCTAGTGGTCGCAGGTTCAAATCCTGCCGATCCCATTATAATTTTAAAATTTTAAGCAAGGTTTCAAAGTTTTCTCGTGTTTTTTCTTGTTTATAATTTTTCAACGCAAGAATAATTTTCTCTTTAGAGGAATTTTTGTAAATTTTTTGAGTTTGTTTTGCAATACCTGAACCAATAAAAAATGCTTGAGTAATTGATGTAACATTAGATGGTCTTCTTTTTGTGCTAGAGCTTTCAAAATCAATTAAAGTTGCTTTGTTTTTTCCAACAATCACATGTTTTGAAATATTACTCAATTCTCCATGATCAAATTCAATTTGATCTAATCTATAACAATCTTCTAAAACATTTTTAATTGTAGACTTCAATTTTTTTGCACTACCCAAACCCTTTAACATATCAATCCATTCGCTAAATTTTTCTCCCTCAATGTATTCCATAACTAAGAAATTTTTACTAACATCAATCATTTTAGGACCGACGTTAACCGTATTTACTAAATTTAATAATATTGATTCATTTTTCATATTTTCTCTTTGAGAATCAGTCCGTCTAACTTTTAATGCAACTTCCTTGTTTCCTCTTTTTGCAAGTACAACAACTCCAACGTATCCTTTTCCTAATATTTCTAAACTTCCAATTGTAGTAGGACCTGTTAAACAAATTGATTTAATTTTTAATTTTTCTAATTCATTAATTCTTGATTTAATTTGACGATTAGTTGCATTTGGATATCCTAAAATTTTTGAGTGTGGTTCCTCTGTAAATTTTTTAATCTGAGATGATCCGGTCTTTCCAGCAAAAGTAAACCTTTTGTCTTCTAATCTTGATCTATAAGATGTTCCTCCTGGTTCATTTGAAGATGCATACATCGCATCTTTTATAATCTTTATATTTTCTT
>ERZ802822.657-NODE-657-length-23536-cov-7.172002_pt1 | contig 23536 bp, 20 predicted proteins | sample MGYA00345649_ERZ802822 | MGnify/ENA primary metagenome ERZ802822 (study PRJEB30503, sample SAMEA104212359) | marine metagenome | biome: Westerlies Biome; feature: [SRF] surface water layer (ENVO:00010504) within the epipelagic zone...; material: water...
AACAGCGCTCTCGCGGCTGTGGCGTGCCAAGCTTGGGCCTAGGGTCGCATTTTGTTATTTCTGTTAATTGTGACAAATCATGACGTTTTACCTCGACTATACAGAGCGTGTAGATTTTTTAAGTGGTAAAGTTTCGGCCGTTAAAACATGAGGCGTGCAGAAACTTCCGTGAACGACAAAAATGACTGCCTTGTTGTCATTCCAGCATTAAATGAGTCGGCGACCATAGGCAATGTGGTTGACGCACTTGGGTGCGCGGGGTTTAACAACGTCTTGGTTGTCAATGACTCCAGCGACGACGATACGGCAGAAATTGCCGAACGCGCCGGGGCAATGGTTATCAGCCTACTGGAGCGTCTTGGAGCCTGGGGCGCAGCCCAAACGGGTCTGCGCTACGCCATACGAAAAGGGTATAACGCTGTCATAACGCTTGACGCGGACAATCAACACCCTGTTGACGCGTGTGACGAGTTACTTCGTGAGCTCATAAACGGTAATGCAAACGTCGTCGTGGGCTCGTGTCCTGAACGCGGCTCAGGACTCAGAAAAATTGCTTGGAAATGGATTAAAGCTGCCTCAGGAGTAAACCTACAAGATCTGACATCAGGTTTTAGAGCTTACGATCGGCTCGCCATCCGGCGAGCTGCGAGTTGGCGAGGTACGCTTTTAGAATATCAGGATATTGGTGTCCTTCTTTTGTTGCAGCGTCACGGCCTTGTCATTGTTGACGTGCCGGTCAACATGAGACCCAGAGCCATGGGCGGCTCTCGTATCTTTTATAATTGGAGCGTCGTTGCGTATTACATGACCCACACTTTAGTTCTCAGTGCCTGCAAGCGCATTGGTCTGAGCCCTTATCAACGTCCCGCTGTCGCTCCAAAGGTTTTTCTATGATTCCTGTTGTTACCAGCGCCATTGGCTTAACAGTGGCGGTGCTCATTATTATGCTCATCAGAACCGATCGGCTACACGTCACTCACGGCATAGGCTGGTTAGTAGCAGCACTCGTGATGGCGGGTCTGGGGTTTGCACCAGGAATTTTTGACGCTTTAGCAACGCGACTCGGCATTACTTACGGTCCCGCACTTGCCTTCACAATCGGATTTGGCGTCGTTCTGATCAAGTTACTGCTCGATGACATTGAACGCTCAAACCTAAAAATGCGGCACACCCGCATGGTTCAGCGAATGGCGATCTTAGAGAACGAAGTCAGACAAGCAAAACGTGCTAGGGCCGATAAAACGCCGCAGGACAAGGATGATAACAGTTAGCTATTAGTCATTAGCAGCACTCCTATGCCGGCTGAGTTGACCCGCTCCTCGTGACAAACTTTTAAATCGCCTTCAACCAATTTGCGATGATCCCACATCCACGAGTAGAGCGTCGGCTCACAGATTAAGGCCTTATTCAGACTCTAGATTTATGTACTCTAGACCCTCACTAAATTGCTCTTTAATTTGCTTCCACTCGTCGATACTGTCCAAGATTCTAGGGGTAATGAGCATCACCAGCTCCGTACGCGAGCCGTTATCACCTTCTGTTTTGAACAACCAACCCAAGCCGGGAATTGTCGATATACCAGGAGCACCGTTTTTGTTCGCGGATACATCCTCGCTTATCAAACCGCCTAACAATACGGTTTGACCGGAAGCGGCAACAATCTCGGTTGATATACTGCGTGTGAAAACATCTGGGTTCCCACCCGCTCCCGCAGATCCAGGCACCGCATTAGAAATATTCTGCTGTATCTGCATCAGGACGATGCCTTCCGCGTTAATCGTAGGCGTGACGCTGACATCTACACCGGTCTGACGATATTGAGCGGTGGTGGTTTGACGCTCGCCATTGATAGGGTCGAAGGTCGTGGCGCCTACGACCGAAATATCTGAGCCCACGCTGATAGTTGCTGCGACGCCATCCCTCACTAGCAGAGTCGGGTTAGACAAGACATTTATCAGCTGCGACGTCTGCAGAAGCTGGCCAGTCAACTCGCCGTCGACTCCCACCACTTGCATCGCTGCACCTCCAATGGAGCTCGCACCGTAGGCACCCAACGTAGTAAGGACACCATCGGTGTCCTGCAAGGCGAACTCAAAACCAAACTTGAACTCGTCTTTCAAGCTTACCTCGGCAATGACCATATCAAGCATGACCTGTTTCGGCAGAATATCGAGTTGCTTTAACAAAGGCTCAAGCGTTTGGTACTTGCTTCCAGTCGTAACAAATACGAGCGTATTTGATCGCTCATCGACGACCATGCGCAGGCCGTCAATGCTGACCGACGTCGCGCGAGTCGCACTAGGCGCGTTTCCAGTGCGCTCACCGCCAGCACCACTTCCAGCCCCGGTGGAACCGCCACTTACAGTATTCGGCGCACCCAAAAGTGCCGCGATGCTAGAGCCCACGTCCGCCGCACGCGCGAGTTGAGGACGAAACACAAAATACTGCTCTCCCGCACCTTTAACCGGCTTGTCCAATACACTGGCCCAGTAGCGCACTCGCTCAAGTAATTCTTTATTTGATGCAAAAATTGCCGTTGCACCCAGCTGGGGAAGCGGCACTAATGCGATGTTATTTCCTGTCGCGGCGCCAACGCTTATTGGTATCCCCTCAGCCTGCATTAACTGCTGTAACTGATTAGAAAATTGATCTGCTTCAACATAAGTGAGGTATATCAAGCCAACGAAGCGACCACGATTGGCTGGCGCATCGAACATTTCGATGAAACCAAGTGCCTTAACGATTTCTCGACGCGTACCGCGCAAAAATAGAGCATTCTGTGTCGTATCGACGGTAATTTCGAGATCAAGCAATTCGCGTAAGGTGCGCTCCAAGCTTATATTCGCGCCATAGAGCAAAGGCACCACTTGGAGAATCTCGTTCCCAATAGCGGGTACCGAAGCTACGGAACGACCTACGGCCACACGAACTGCTTTGGCGCCAGCACCCTGCTCCACTTTGTGGACAAAATAAACGCCTTCGTTTACTTCAATGTCCAATCCTCGCTCATTCAGAAGCTGACTAACCAATACGTAAAGATCCCGCTTTGATGTTGCCTCGCGCAATGACAAGGTCACTGACGGTTTGGCTGACTTTACTTGCTCATCAAGAACGTAGTTGATGCCCAGTAAATCGCCCATCACGTAATGTAAAAATTCAGCAACGGGCATGTCATTCACATTGACTGTCAGCTCTTTTTTGGTCGCGAATCCCTCGAGCTCTTTAGTATCGACGAGTGTCGATGATGAGCCAGCGGGTAAATTGCGTAATTGAGTGAACCCCGATGGCCGTTCATCAGTGTCCATTTGACTGGGCAAAGAGGCCTCATTTGCGGGACTATCTTCGACACGTGTGAGGTATGACGCGTCTATCGATTTATTCGTCTCATTAAGTCGTCCGTCGTGCTGTTCAAAGACCGAGCAACCGCTCAAAACACAGAGCAAAGTCGACGCTACCAGCCAAGCCTTGCTGCGGTCACGAATCTGAAACACTGGCTTACTCTCCATTGCAGTACTCTGCATTACCCTCTCCTCTCAAAGAGCTCAAGCTCCACCATGCGACCATCATCGGCCTTAAAGCTAACGGATCTATCCTCTATGGAGACTACACTGTAATTTTCAACAGCATCTCCAACCGAGACCACCCGTGAAGCGCCAGCATCAGGTCGTAAAACGGCGAACTTGCTAACAATCCTCTCGCTCGCACTGGAAACAGAAAAAACACCCCAGAGCCTATACTTTAAATTCCCAATCCGAAACTGCTGAAGCTTGCCTGACTGTGTATCAATAAATACCTCGGGCACTATTGGCTCCGGTGCGCTGACTTCCTGCTTGGCCAATTCTTGGGCAATTTTGTCCGCTTCTGCGTTTTTTGCATCCTGTCTTGCTGTGACCCATAGATCAAAGGCTTCCGACGGCCTCTGACGCTCAAACAAAGCCGTGGCTTCTGCGCTCTTCTCGAAAGCCTCCGACGTCGTCGAAGGTAACAATCGGAAAAAGAAATCCAGTAACAGGCAAACGATCATCACGTAAAGGAGCCATCGGCCCTCGGCTTCACGTAGATAGGAGGATAGCCAAGACATTAGAGCTCACCTCCCAAAATCACACGAACGACGATATCTCCTTGGAAGGCATCCATTTCATACCAATTCGGTTGCCGGCGCCGAAAACTTAACTCCTCCACAGAGATCCAACTCTGACCCTCGAGTAGACTATGGTGCCAGTCGATGAAATCCTGCGTCAGCCCGGTTACTGAAATCCTCGCCTTAAGCGGCACAATATCGCCCTCTGGAATATCACCCCACTCAAAGGACTCAATTTCAATACTAAAGTCGGACAACGTTGAGGAGAGGAGTTGTTGCAGCGGCAGTTCAATTCCCTCAATGTTTGGGGAGGACATTGTCGATAGATCGTCCAGTGTTTGTCTTATAACAGCAAGATCCGCGACCAAACTCGCTTCACTCTTAATTACTTGTGAGCGCTCTGAAAGCCTGCTCAATTGGCGTTCTATCTCGCTTACTTTACTACTCTGCCAAGACAGTAATGGCATGACCATCCACTGAAACATAAGTAACAACACAACAATAGCAAGCAGCCGCTGTGTACTAGGGCTCATCACTCACCTCTTCTGAAGAGGCTGGGCTACCCTGTGGATCAGTCAGGTCCCAGGCAATCGAAAAGGTGTCTCTTTCGTATCGGAGATTACGTCTTATAGGATTGCCAAAATCGGCGTTCTTTACGAAGACACTCTCTTTAAACGCCATAAGTGCATCCGTGCCAAGATCTGCCGTCAAAAACACCTCTGCCCTACCGTTAGAAAATTCGACGCCTGTCACTAGCGTATTACCGTCCCATATCGCTAAGAGCGGCGGCCATACTGTCCAAGTCGCATATTGCTTCTCAATCGCCGTCTTCCAAGCACGATCTTTTGTCAGCAACGCATTTTTCTCCGATCGTAGCTCGAGGACATCCGCAAACGCCTGCGGCTCGTTGGCAAGCTGTCTATCAAGGGCCCAGCTCACCGATGTCAGTACTAGGCTCGTAGCGGCAAGATAGGTTATGACCCCGATCAACACCGTGTAAGACGCTGAGCGCCAATCCATAGATTTAAAACGTTCAAATGGAGAGACCTCAGGTCGCCAAAATGCCTCAACCCAGTCCCGCCAAGAAAGTCCACTTAGCGCGGCGGCTAAAGACGACAAAACAATGTCTTCGTCGAAGCTTTGAACACCGTCAGGCGAGTAGCCCGAACTCCACCAGAAATCCGCCGCCCCTTCCTCACTACCGTCCAGCAGTCGTGACTGATATCCACTCTTTGAGGGCGCAATACCCACGAGCTCTCCCGGCAAAGCTACGACCGAAGGTTTTTCATTCACCAGACGATCGATAAGCCAAGTAATGGGCATTAGGAGCATGGGTCTTCTTAGCCACTCCGACAAAGACGCTTGTCGAACGAGGGTAATGTGTGCCAAGTTCCCCTCGCCTGTCGTGACTAATCTGTTACGACGAATATTGGCACCAAACGGGGACGCCACTGGCATATTGTCCGCGATTTTTGCCGCCTCGGAAACGTCGACATCGGGTATTGGGCTTCGCAATTCATAGCAATGGCTACGACCAACCAGGATGAGTAAAGGCGCGGGGTCACCAGCAGTTGCTTGGACACACCTCAAAACGCCATCACTGAAATCAAAACGATATTCTTGATCTGTTATCAGAGCGACGCGCGACCAAAGCGCAGATTTTATTCGAGTCACTATGCTGCTCATATCCTGTTACTCAAACGTCCCTGCTCAACTACAGCCCCGGCTAACCGTAAACCCTATTGCTCGGCGCGTAGGCCTCTCTACTCAAAGCAATCCCGCCGTGCTGCAACAATGTCAATTCCCAATCCAAAGAAACGGCGGCTCTTGAAGCGATTGTAACAGGAAGTCGCTTTGTACGTGACGACTTAAGACATTGCCGTCAACGATGACCTCAATGCGCCAAAACGAAGAACTACCTCGTGAAATGAGCTCATTGCTCGATAAACTTATCCCAGGGGAAGTGTCTGAGCGAGCAGCCGCAAAAGGAGGCTGTTGTGGCGACGGATTGTTCAGACTCGCGTTTCGTAACGTCGCCGATAATGCGATGTTGTTAACTTCAAAAAGTGGGTAGTGATGACTAATTTGCATAATCAAAGGCATCCATCCTGACCAGTCACCCATCCAGCGCTGTAGCTCAGTGGGTAACTGTATGGAGCGATTGGGGTAGGGCACACCGATACCGGTCGTTGCTGCTTCGACTCCCATTGCTGCGTTGACTTCATCCTCATCCTGAACGTCGCGCAATGTCACTAGAAACTCCTCTGCCATGGTTCGTGGCATCCCCGCTTGCTCAAGGGTCACTTGCCACAGTGGGTGCTCTGGGAAGCGCAAAGGCAGTCGACTCGACAAATCCGAGACGACGACATTGATGCCATTGTTTAACACCAACCGCTGCGTACCCGCTCGCCTCTCTGCTGTTTTTTGCCACCGCCCCACAAAAGTTGGGGCTAGATCCTCCATGGTAAAGAGGTTAAACAACGCCTCGGCCTGCAGAGAATGCGCGAGGAGATCAGCTTCAATCCTTTCCTCGAGCATTTGTGCGGTTCTAACCTGCTCGCGTGCCGTCAACGATAGCTGCAGTGCCAACAATGAAACAATCATAGTGAGCAGCAGCGCCTGAAGCAGTGCTACGCCCCTTTGCCTGTTGCTCGTCACTCTGCCTGTGCTCCTTCAGCGAGCATGTCAATGAGACCTGGAGCTGGCTGAATGAGTGGTATGGACCAAGAAACCGGGCCATCATCCCCAAGCCAAGACAGCTGAACGGCTTTAGGGTGAAAAAATGTTTGCAGGCTGTTGTAGTCGTTTAGCCACCGAGCCTGATCTGTACCAAGTTGTTGAACATCACCACCTCTTCCAGCTTTGGGAACACCGAAATAGGCAAAATCGGGTGCAGAAACATTATCCGCCAGCAGCACCGGTTCGCTCCAGGGTATCAACTGCGTGGTTGTTCTAAGCTGATCCGCAACCATCGGCCATTCTTCATAAATTAAATCGTACTTACCACCCTTTGCAATGACGAAGCTCAAGCGCACCACGGCAGGAATGCGGCTATCGAATGCAGATTGCGAAGCTACCGCTACAAAGCCATTTCGGTTGCCCTCAAAATAAAACCGATCACGACCGTCAGGATTTTTAACAACAAATGGATGGAGTGACGTCAGCAAGTCGCGGACGACCCAACGAGCACGCAGCTGGTCAAACCGATCATCAAATTGTTCTAACCGACCATCCCATCTCTGAGTAAATAGCGCGAAACTTTGTGTGGACACCAAAACGATCAGACTTAAAATGACCATCGCAACAAGTAATTCAACGAGAGAAAAACCTCTGTTCGCTGTTTTGGTTTTTGCGATCGGCTTCATCGCCTTTGATCCCACGTTAGCTCTTTAAACGAAAACTCGCGGCGTTGCTTACCGAGCGTCGCCTGAAGGGATACCTCCCAGAGATAAAACCGTCGGTCTAAGGCTACGGTGCGTCCTCCTAGGCTTGAGCCCGACTCGCTCACCGTCACTGCTTCTAGGTCAGTAAGTTGGCCGGTTGCAGCCAACTGAGCCTGCCAAATAATGGTTACCCCAGACAGCTCAAGCTGCCCACTTACAGGCGGGCTCGAGTAGCCACTCTGCATTTGGCGTGTGATGAGCTCCCGTGCTTGTGGAATATCCATGGAGAGTCGAAGAGCAGACTCTGCTCTAATACTCGTAGACATTGCAGCGCGATAGATAAGCAATGAGGCAGTCACCACCATGAATAATATTACGGCAGCCACCAGCACCTCGACTAGCGAAAAGCCCTGCTGGTAGCGCCTCATTACTCCGCCCCCGGCCGCGGCAAATCACCCCTAATACTCACCCCTCGGGTAAGTTCGCCTGAAGTCAATTCAATCCGAGCAATGCTAGGCAAACCTGCAGACGAAAATTCGATCTTGAGGCTTTCCTTTAATCGCCACAGCCCGAGTGGTCGAGTATCGATTGGCACCCCCTCGCTGCGGGCGATGAGCTGTCCATTTTGCGCTTCAATGACGATGACAGATCCCATCAAAAACGCTTTACGGCCCCAACCATTAATCCATCGCTCGATCGAGACTAGCTCAGTTTGTGCACGCGCGGATTCAACTGACCGAACTGTAAGCGGGCCAACCAAGGCCATGATAGAAGCCATAATGCTGATAACCACCAGCAACTCAATAAGTGAAAAACCTGAATTCGATCGTTTAAAAAGCGACATCGTTAACGGATACCACGCTTAGTAGCATTGTTACGACGACGCCACCGACGATGGCACCCATGGCCAAAATAAGAAGCGGCTCCAACACAGCGGTAAACTGTGATACGCGAAGCTCAAACTGACTTCTGGCACGCGCAGTTAGCTCTTCAAAACAGGGAATTAAGTCGCCACTCTCCTCACCTACTTCAATCAGCGACAAAGCAAAATCTGGATAAAGCGCACTATTTGCAAGAGAGGAAGTCAGCGTGGCACCACGTCGGACCTGCTCTTGAGCAGATTTCAGGCTATTGGCTACATCAGGATTTTCGACGCTCATGGAGGCCATCCCGAGTGCCTCATCAATCGATATACCTGCCGAAAGTGTCATAGCAAGAGTCGAATTAACCTGAACTTGGTTGACCTGTAACAGCATAGAGCCGATGAGCGGAAATCCTGTCAGTTGACGTAACACTTTTGCTCGGGTCTCAGGTACGGAGAACGATCGCACTAGCATGACGACAACAGCGGCAAGAACCGCAGCTGCATACCACTGGTTGATCCGCAACCAATCGCTGGCGTTAAGCAATACGGCAGTGTAAGTCGGTATATTATCAACGCCCTCAAACAGCGGACTCATTTGCGGCACTACGTAATTGAAAACAAACATCACACAAATCACACAGACAGCAAAAATCACGGCTGGATAAGTCAAAGCTTGTATAACATCGTTTCTCAGTTGTTGCTGATATTTGAGGTCACTACTCAGTTGCGCAAAAACAATATCAAGCCGGCCACTCGCCTCACCCGCTCGAACGAGATTAATGAACAAGCGTCCAAATATCGCTTCATGCTTTGACAAGGCATTAGAGAGCGAATCACCGCCACGCACCGCGGCAATAAGATTACTCAACAATTGCTTCAGACCTGACGACTTGGAGTTTCGCTCAAGCACCGCCAAGCCTTTATCGATTCGGACTCCGCTTCGCAGCAAAATAGAAAGCTCGGTGGCCAGTCGCTCGACCTCCGCTCGCCCCACACCGCCACGATCGAGTGAAAGACCGGCAAAGCCAGCTGGCTTATCAAGACCAATGGAAGAAACAAACAAGCCGCGATCGTAAAGCTCAGCGATGGCAACATCTTTGGACGCTGCGATGACCGTATCTGAAATTCGACCTCCAGACTTGTCAGTGGCCTGAAAGCGAAACGCTGGCATTAGCCACAGACCCTCAAGACTTCCTCGAGCGTTGTCTGGCCCATAAGCGCTCTGACGGCACCATCCTCAAACAGATTTCGGAACCCTCGATCGCGATTGGACTGGGCGGCCGCTGCAAGAAATTGGTCATTCTTCGGCAATTGCTTGATGTGATCATCGACGCGCAAATACTCAATGACAGCGATTCGCCCTTGATACCCAGTGTGGTTACAGGCTTCGCAACCAGTCGCTTTCAACAGCCTTGGATGCTCTACTGAGAACCGCTCAATCAACGTAGCCAATCCATAGCGGGCAATGTCCTCAACCATAGAATCGGAGGTCTCCGCACAATGCTCACAAATACGACGCACCAAACGCTGAGCCAGAATGGACACCAACGCTGCGTTGAGCAGATACTCTTGTACGCCTAAATCAAGAAGGCGAGTGAAGGCGCTCGCCGCATCGTTAGTATGCACCGTGCTGAAGACTAGGTGTCCGGTCAGGGCTGATTGCAGCGCAATACGACTGGTTTCTGCGTCGCGAATCTCACCTACCATAATGATATCCGGATCCTGTCGCACTATGCTTCGAAGACCAGCTTTGAAATCAAAGCCAATATCTGAATTAACCTGGACCTGATTAAGGCCATCAAGCTGGTATTCCACCGGATCTTCAAGAGTAATTATTTTTACGCCTGGCTTGTTGAGTTGGTTGAGAAACGTATAAAGCGTGGTTGTTTTACCCGAGCCTGTGGGACCCGTCATCAATATCACGCCTGTTGTCCTGTTAAGGTCTTCTTGAATCGCTTTCGCTGTATCGGGGAGTAGTGCCAGATTACCAAAAGAATAAGACAGGGCGTCTTTACGAAGAAGTCTCAAGACAACTGACTCTCCCTCATCAAGTGGCAGTGCAGAGGCACGAATATCAAGGGTAACGTTGGCAACCCGCGTTTCAATTTTTCCATCCTGGGGACGTCGCCGCTCTGCGATGTCCATACCCGATAAAATCTTAACCCGCGACACTAGTGGCAGCTGCAAATTAGCGGCGAGCAATTCTTTGTCTTGCAGCACACCATCGATTCGGAATCGCACGCGCGCTCGACCGTCTACCGGCTCAATATGAATATCGGACGCTTTCTCGCTCAAGGCTCTCGCGATAAGACTATTTAGCAGATTAACGGTTGGCGCCTCACTCGCCAGCTCTCGCAAACGCTGCTCTTCATTTTGTGAGAGCGAAAAGTCATTTCCAGATTGCTCCGCCTGACCCAACTTTAATTGGTCTGCCAAGCGCGTAAATTGAGCGCGACTACAGAGCACCCGCTCGACATGATCGCAATGCCATCTCAAGTAATCGGCGACCTCATTATCGATAGGGGAATTCGTAAGAAATACCCAATCCCTCTCCGCTTTATAAGTGAAAGGGAGCCAACCACGATCAAGCAAGAAGTTTAGGCCTGGGAAATCTAGATGCATCTGCTCAGGCATCCATTGATCTAATGCCTCGTCCGAGACAAGTGACAAGCCCAGACACTTGGCGTAAAGGTCAGGGAGTGCATCCTCCGACAGCGACCCCATATTAACTAAGATGGTCTCGAGCGCACCGCCATAACGGTCACGGTATGATTTAGCTTTTCCTAGGTCAGCCTCAGCAACCCCGGCAAAGCGAAGTTCAATATCCAATGCGTTCATTCGATGTAAACGATATCAGCAGCGTCGTCGGACCCACCTAGCTGACCATCCTGCCCCAGACTCGACAGCGTAAATGGCCGACCATCATCACCAGGCACTCGATATCGGTATTGGTTTCCCCAAGGGTCCAGTGGAATACTTTTGGGAAGGTACGGCCCATCCCAACCAGATTTTGATGAGTCACGCAGCTCCTCTAATGCACTCGGATAGGTACCGAGATCCAAACGATAGGCCTCCAGCGATGTCCGAAACATCTCTAATTGTAGCTGAGCTGTTTTGACCTTCGTAGAGTCTACTTTTGAAAACATAGCCGGCGCCACTAGCGACATTAGTAACCCCATGATCACAATCACAATAAGTAACTCGATGAGTGTAAAACCAAGTGCGTTACCCGCTTTTGTTCTCACCTTGCTCGCCCTATCTATTCTCAACTCATTTAGCATTTTGCCCTTTACCCTGTGGCTTGCTTAGCACGTATGTTTGTCATTGACCTAGATTTAGCTGGGGAATTTCCCTCATTTTCACGCTACAGAAAGCTCAACACTCTCCCTTACGCATTACAGGTTCGCCACTGCGGCAAGCGCCACTACACCTTGATAAATCACTTGAGTTATGTCGCGCCATAAGCTGATTGGCTCTTGATATTCATAGTCTAACGGCGCTACCACCGTATCACCAGCCTCCAAGCGAGCTTGGCTATTTTCAAATCTCCACCAGTTTCTAGACTTGGGCATGATGACTTCGCCATTCACTTTAATGACATATAGAGCGCTGGCGTCCGCTCTGGGCGTCAACCCAGCAGATAAGCTGATGTAATCGTCAAGCGCAAGCTCACTGACTAACAAGTGCGTTCCCGGCTGCCGAACCTCACCAATCACCGTAACCGTTTTGGGTGTTCGCGGAACGACAATAGTGTCATTTGGCTCAAGCTCAAGATTAGCAACAGAATCTCCCGCCAGCGCCGCTTCGAGATCAACCACAATGCGCCCGGCAGCCGGCACCTGCTCAAGCAGTGTAGAGATCTGTTCAAGCTCCGAAACCGAGAGATTGTTGGTCTCCGCGGTGACCAAAGAGCTTGCAAACGATTTTTGTAAGTCAGCGACAAAAGCTTCCGCCCTGCGCTGCTCGTTCAGCGCGATCGATGCCCTTGTAAACACACTGCCTCGAGGGTAGGCCTCTAAAGTCAATCCACCGGCGCGCCCGATAACATCAGACAAGGTTTCACCGCGCCCTATGCGATAGCGACCGGGAAATCTAAATTCGCCGCGCAGTTCGACATAATCTTGATCGATGGCCGATGGAATCTGTCTAACCGTTAAATGATCCCGAGCACCCAATGGCTCCATTTGCCCTTGAGCGGTCGCCAGATTGACGCGTCGATAGCTGAGGCGCTCCTCGCCCTGTGTTAGGTTAGTCGAACGCACCTCGGCCGCATCCAGATAAGCCGTACTGACAGTGCCACCTGAGGCTCTCAGTAAATAGCCGACATCTGCATTTTGTGGCAGAGGGTAAATACCTGGTGCTCTGACGGCCCCCGATACAGATACGAGTGCTGGTAGAGCCCTCCCTGTTTCTGCATCCGCCTCGATTTGTGCGACCAACGGTGCCAACATCATTGCACGCGAAGTCTCGTCAACTAGCGCCTCGTCCCCCAACAACTCCAGCGCATCAGGGTCCGCCTTAGAAAAAACAAGTAGCCGGTCTCGCGCTTTCAATTTAACGTCATCAGCACTTCCAGGGTTGCTCAGCGCTTTGGCGAGATCGACAAATAAAACGGAAAGAGGTGACTCAGGTGCGCGCTGCCGAATAACCAGTGAGTAACGCAAGTCTGCGTTGTCGGCGAAATCTGACGAGGAATTTGAAAAAAGGTCACTAACACGCAGATCTTGCCTCCAACCAAATGCCCCCGGTCTATTGACCGCGCCCTCAATAGAAACTGCATTCGCCAGCTGGATCCCTTTACTGCCCACAACGATCTCATCTCCAGCGGCCAGGCGCATATCAAGATCATCGGCAAGCGACAGATCAAGCGTTTTGCCAATACCTTGGTCTTCCGAACTATTAAAACGCTTAAAGCTCACTGAAGATGGATATGCCATCGGCGTAAGACCACCCGCCATGTCAAGTGCGTCACGAATCGTATCGCCATTTTTAAGTTCATAGATGGCTGGACGACGAACCTCTCCATCAAGGGTCACCTCCCCACTAGCCACCGGTGTGAAGACAACATCGCCCGAGCGCAATCTGATGTCACCGCTAGCATCACCTCGCATGAGCAAGTCGTAAAGGTCAAACCTTGCAGCTATCGCACCTTGCCGCCGCACCTGAATGTCGCGCAAAGAACCAATGCTAGAAACGCCTCCGGCCTGAAATACGGCCTGTGAAACAGTGGTCAAACCACTCACAGTGTAGGTGCCCGGTGCTAATACCTCGCCGGCTAGGGTAATGCTAATCGCGCGCAGCCTCGCCAGAGTGACTACAACCCTTGCCCCAATGATTTGTTGCGCTATTTTTTCCGAGACAAGATCCCTGGCCGACTCGAGCGTCAGCCCTAAAACTGGCAATGGCTCCAGTGGCGGAACCAGCATCTCGCCCTCCCGACTGACCCGGGTAACAATATCGCGCTCCTGGCCTCCATAAATGTAAACTCGTAGTTCGTCGCCGACGCCAATTCGATAGTCACTCGGAACGGGAGCATCGTCAGTCTGTGCAAATGTCGAAATCTCGCCATTAAAAAATGACGTCCCGAATCGCTGTAGCTCATCAATCACAGGCTCGACTTGATCGTTAAGCGGATCATCCTCTTCAAGCAAGATGGTATCGGTGGGGGCTTCATAAGGGAGCAGTGGCATCCCGCGGTCACCAAGCCCCATTTGCGGCAATCCAATTGTTCCGGGGAGGTCAGATAACTCGGGCGAGAGCACCTCGCTCGCCTGCTCCTTTAACTGCCTTAGCGACAAACCGTACTGCCTTGCAATCGCCATTTGCTGCCGCGTGCTCATGCTCATAAACCGCTCAGCGACATCAGGCGAAATTCCGTCTGGAATCTGAGCTGAACTGGGATGGAGGCTCATCAGCGATACCAATAACACCACCGCCCATGTTAAAACGGGTCTAGTGTCCAAGCGCTTTAACGCTCCGCGATGATTTACCCGTTCCCTAGTCATTTAAATCACTACTCCCGCCCTAGCCCATCAAGCTTGGGTGACTTTCAATTAAAACCTATTAGGACCCTGTTTCACTTACCGACAAGCACCTAAAGCCCCAAGCAAATTGCGCAGGTCCCGAAGTTAAACATCGCTCTAGTGTACCTCAAGGTCGCACCTCTCTCATACAGAGCCAGGGCTATCGGTCGATCTTTCAGAGATGTTGCCCATATCAACTAAGCGCCCAGGACAGAATGAGCAACCTTTTCCCGTTTAGCACCTCAGTCCATTCTGAGGTTCCGTTTGACACGTCGCAACTCAACACTTAGATCCTCAACGCCAAGCGCCTGTTTTATAACGACAATATCGCCCGAAACATCAAGGGTAATCGCTATATTGGGCTTATTCTTACCATCCAGCGAGCAATACTGAACCCGCAAAATACCCTGGTATGAGACCCGCTTAACATTCTCAAAAGGCTGACAAAGCACCTCCAATCGCGTGTCCCCAGACCGATAGACTCGCCGTAGATCCGTATCTTTAATATCGATTCGATTCTCAAGCGCAAAGCCTTGAACACGTCGCATGACCCAACCATCAAACAAAAGAAGGTCTTCACCGTCATCACTCGCAAAAACAAACTGATCTTCCAATTCATATAGTGTGAGAAGCCGCCCCTCGTTACCTAAACGCGCGGTCCAACGAAACTCAGACAGCCGGATGGACGGTTCCGTAGCGACCCAGTCTTTAACCGAACCTACTAGGGCATCAAGCTGAGGAACGCGAACCACGCAGCCAGGCAGTAAGACGCCCATGGAGACGACAAAGGTTAAGACACCACCAACAACACGTGATATTTGAGACTTTCTCATGCTACCCGCCGAAGGTCATGGATACGTGCGTCATCCATCACTCTCATGCGCACACCCTCCTCGCCTTCCTCTCAACTTTCGTTCGAATCCTCATCTATGTTGCGAGGGAATTAGCCGACCGCTTGACGAAAATGAATCATATCTAGCCTGCCTCATTTGCCAAAAAATATCGCCACTGAAATTTTCCAATCGCTGGCCACCATCACGCTGTATTGGGCGCAATCGAGTTGAGAACTTTGATCGATTACGATTCCCGAAAAGTCCATCCAGCGGGAATTGGAAAAACAGACCTTTATCGAATGAGCCTTCGCCAAACACCTCAAAGGGGACATCAGTCAACGTAGCCCAGACCCCAACCTGCCACCCATTTTTAAACGTTCTTCTTATCTCAAGTGTGCCACCAACATCCTTCGCTAGGTAGCGACCGGCATGCACCGCCACATCATAATCATAGAACGGGCTTGCCCAAAACACCGAGGCAAAGCCACTCACTACATTGTAGTCACGAAAGCCCAGACCTCTGTCGAAATCCCGCTGCTGCGCATAAGCCAAACTCAAGCCCACGGCCAATCTCGAGTTCGCCGGCCAATACAGACTGTCAAAACCAACGGCGCCAAACATATCCTCAACGAGCCCACCGAACGCTCTGTAATGAAAGGATCGTCCAATAGTGTCTTTACCTTCAAGCATTAGCTGACTTAAGCCGGACTCTCCCTCGGTCAGATACTTAACCACATCAGTGCGAACTTTGGGTAACTGAGAGTTGGACTCTTTGCGCTGGCTCTCGTCAAAATTATTGTCTATATCGAGCGAGTACCCCGCTACGACCGCCCAGTTTTTGTGAAACGCATAGCTCGCAATAAATTCGGTATATAGCTGATATCGTGCGGGATCATCGGGATCAAATAACTGAAATCGGTTGCTAAGACGCACGTCCAAGACCACCTTTCCGGTATTAAAACCTGTTGAGTAGTTGGGGCTCCGTGGATCCAGCGCAGGTAAAATTCGCACTTGGCGTCGAAGCGTATCAACGCTTGGATTGAACATGGCCGAAGGTCGAGCCACCCGTACAGTTAATGTTTTAAAACCCGCCTCTTCGACGACAAAAGAGATCCGACTTACTCGTGGAGGTAAGTGCAAATCTGCTAACGATGTCAACTGAGCAATCGCGTCATCCCAAGTAGGAAATTGCAAGTTACCGACCTCCAAAATGGCTTCTGTACCGTCTGCCACTAAGGTACCTGAGAAAAGTAAAAGCCCAGATCGTTCAACATCGTAAAGCAGCCGCACGTACCAATTTTTAGATCGGATTTGTGGCGGGAGGTCCTCAATAGGCAAATAAAAACTAGAGATGAATTGCGGCGGCGTAACGGGCGGTAAATCCTGACCCGTATTTGCCCTAACTCTGAGAGAAACGCCCAATTCGTCGCCCTGTTGATAGGAAAAAGTAAGGTCAGTTGATGGATTTACATGCCATTGCAAACCGTAGGAGAGCTTTGACTTTGGTCTGGCTCCGCCGCGGTCACGATCAAACCGAAAGGTATCAGGGTTGTATTCGGCGATTGCGGTTATGGGTAAGAAATCTAAGCGATGGGTGATTCCACCAAACACGCCAATTTTTTTACCCGAGAAAAAGTCTCCAAATGAAAGATCCCCGCCCTGGCCAGAGAAACCCTCCGAATCAATCTGATCTGTTCGACTAACAAAGCGCTGCGAGATCTCCGTAAGTGGATTATCGAAAACGCCATCACCTGCTAGACGCCCCCATCCGATGCCAAGGGTTAAGTCAGTTAGGCCTATTTGCTTGTTGGCAACGAGGTATTCGGACGACACGACTCCCGTTCCCACGAGATCGCGGATCCCAATAGCAACCTGCGGCAATCGACGACCCTCTTCGAGCAGTCTGGCTTTGACTTCGTAATTGCGATCCCAGCGAAAGAACTGGTTAAAGCCCGTATATCGAAACGTACCTTCCAACCAGGGAGTCGCTTGATAAGTCAGCGCGAACTGCTTATGTCGTCCGTCGTAAGCGGCGGTGGTCGACAGTGATGTGTCGGTTTCCATGCGAGCGGACGGAATGTCAATAAGACCCGTCGTACCAAAGTCACTAGCAACTAGCGGTAAGCTAAAGGCAGCAATACACAACGAAGTTAAGGCCGCATATAAATTATGCATGGGCTGCATCAGAAGCTAGGATGGGGGCCTTTGCCCCCACTACTATTGGTCCTTAGTTCGTACCGGTGCCTGACGTCGTTGTCGTACCGCCACTGCCACCACCCGTTGTCGTAGTCGGCACAGTAGTAGTCGTTGTTACTGGTGGCTCGGGTTCAGGTTCAGGTTCTGGCTCGGGTTCTGGCTCGGGTTCAGGTTCTGGCTCGGGTTCAGGTTCTGGCTCGGGTTCTGGCTGAGGCTCAGGCGCATCGTCGTCATCATCGGCAATCTCCGAGATTAACGCAGCTGCTCCGATACCCAGCAAAAGCGCCTGAGGCACGCTCAGACCCATAAGCCCCCCGGCTGCGTCTTTGCTCACTGACGCCGCAGCACCTCCTTCTTCAGCAGCCGCGCCTTCAGCTGGGGACTCTGCCGGACTCTCCCCTTCGTTTGCTGACGCACTAGAACTCCCGGCACCCTGCGCAGCTGCTTGCCCAAACGCAACTGGAGCACCTGCCACGGAGACGGCAACGCACAGTGACAACAACGAACGCGTGATTGCGACTGATTTTTTAACTTTACTGTTCACACTATTCCCCACAGCTAGTCCACCGTACAAGTAAACACCATCCACGCGACAATTATGTTACGGCTCAACACCAAAAGCGACTTTTTTTTAATTCACACTCTTTCTTGAGACATTTGTGACAAATAAAGTGATATCCAAGAGGTTCCGTAAGTCACCCACTGAATACATATAAGAAAAAACCAGGCTTCGTTGGTGACCGACCCCACGATGCCGTAGACGATCCATGGTAAACCACTGAACATTAATACTAAGCCCAGCCCTGTCGCCGTATTTTTAAATGAGGGCGGCAGACTCTCGCTGATCGCCACATCGTGAATTAAGTTGTGCAGGTGAAGATTATCTGCCGCCATTGGAGAATTGCGAGATAAAACTCGTCGCGTCATGCTCCATAGTAAGTCAGCCACGGGATAGAAGATGAGCGAGAGTAAACACCAAACCGACACTTCATTAGTATTGGCCACTCTGATAATGGAAAACCCAATCAAAGCACCTAAGAAATACGCGCCCCCGTCACCCAGAAAAAACCGGCCAGTGGTAACATTGAAAATGAAAAACAAAGCAGTGCCTAGCGCGCCGTAGAGCAACAGATAGGACAACTCCGATTCAAACCAACTCGACAATGCAAGAAGCGCAAGGATAGCAGTCCCCGATAATAACCCATTCGCCCCATCAGATGTGTTAAACGCATTAGGTAAAAAGCCAAGGCAGACCAATGTGAATACAAACTGGCTTGCCGCATTAAACGTGAGCGGACCATCCACCCACGCGAGACCAACGGGCGCTAGCAAGAAAGCTGGACACAACACCAAACTAAGAGAACTAACAAAAAGCATAAGTGCGAATCGAAGACTCGCTTGTAAGTCACCTCTCAAGTCCTCCAACAAGCCGATACCATAAAAACACAGCGCAGCCATCAACGCTGTAATAACAAGGCTATCTAGCGGGAGATCTTCCCAAACATGGTAATAAAGTACGCTGGCAACCACATACGACCCTATCAATGCGCCGCCGATACGGCTCGCATCGACGGCAGATAACCCGTGCTTATCAGCTACATCAGAGCCACCACCGATCACCAGAAGCCAACAAACCCCCATGGCGAATAAAAACGCGATGCCACCCACTAAAAGGCCGAGAGACCAACAGATAACCATAACCGGGGTCAGTACGAATGGAGGTTGCGATGGCATAATTACGACTCGCCAGTATTAGCCTGCGGAAAAGACAAAGTCCCATTAGTATCACGAAGCGCCGGCTGGCAGCCGAACCTTCGCAATACGCTGAGTAGCGTAGCACATGGGTGAAGACCCTTGTGGATCTTAGCGGGTGGCAGGCACGCGCCGCAGACGCCAAAGGCATCGATTACCCGAGAAGAAGTTACTCCGGCACTCGCGTCATCTGCCCTCTACCCCAAAGTGCCGTCACCGGTTACCTAAGAACTTGGTGCCACGTTAGCAAGTGCTGACCAGTAATTTGAGAAACTTATGAAGACCTCGCGATCACAGCAGTACTCGTTAATCCTGACTAAGCCCAATCTGACTAAGCCCAATCTGACTAAGCCCAATCTGACTAAGCCCAATCTGACTAAGCCCAATCTGACTAAGCCCAATGAGGTTTCACTCGGTATGCCAAAAGCACCACAAAAATCAACCCGTAAACTACTGCCTCGCCCACATCGGACCGCGACAGCCAGAGCAAGTGCAGCCAACCAAGCCCTGCGACTACATACGTCAAGCGATGGATACGCCGCCAATGTCGCCCCATCCTTCGTCTGATAGCGTGAAGCGAAGTAATCCCCAGCGGCACAAGAATCAACCACGCGAGAAAACCAACGAGCACGTACGGCCGCTCTGCGAGCTCTTCCACGAGACGCTCACCCGACCAGCCTATAAATACCTGCGCAAAAATCAACAGGTGTAACGTGGCATAAAACCAGACGTAAAGACCTAGCATTCTGCGATAGCGTGCCAGCCTCGACCAACCATATCGTGCCAAGGGGGTCGCAAAGAGCACGAGCACCAAGAAACGCAGGGCCCACTCACCCGTAACATGCATCAGATGCTCAGCAGGATCAGGCCCCAAGGAATTTGAGATGACCCCGTTCAATAAAACTAAAAAGGGAATGAGACTGGCCGCAAACACCAACAGGCGCAGCGATGGATTCCATGACGAGGGTACTGCTAGGGATACGCTGCGGCTCACGACAGTGTCGGCCTAAAAAAGAAGCCGCAGCACATGAGCGGCAACTCCAATTTATAAGCATATCTAGCGAACCGTGGCAACGTATGCACTCCTATCGTCTGGTGTTAGAGCACTGCATGCTTTTTCTAACTGTCGTGTGGCCAATCCTCGCTGCAGTGTTGTGAGCAGAACTGCTGCTCGCCATAATTTTAGCCACTGCCTTTAGCCACTGTCATTGCTAGGCACTGCCGTTTACCCATCTCGTTTACCCGCAAGTATAGTAGCCGCTAAAGCCAACAAAACACTGTGAGCATCTCACAATGTCCTGACCATGCTCAGTAATACGTGGCAAGGTCCATCCCTTTGTACAAACCAGCCACCTGCTCTGCGTACCCGTTAAAAAGCTGCGTGGGAACACGATTTGGATTAAACAGCGATGAGGGCAGTCGACGCTCGTACGCTTGCGACCACCTCGGATGACTCACCTGAGGATTGACGTTGGCGTAGAACCCATACTCCTGCGGCGCCAATTCCTGCCAGCTCGTTCTGGGCTGTCGATCTGTGATGTTAATTTCAACGATCGATTTAATGTTCTTAAACCCATACTTCCAAGGCACGATGAGTCTCAGCGGGGCCCCGCTCTGGTTCGGGAGTGTTTTCCCATAAAGGCCAACGGTCATAAGCGTCAGCGGATTCATCGCCTCATCCAAACGAAGCCCTTCGCGATAAGGCCAATCGATAATGGACGTAAATGACCGGGTGCCTCGCATTTCAGAGGGGCGATAGAGCGTTTTAAATTCAACAAACTTGCCCTCCGCCTTCGGCTCAAAGCGCTCAAGGAGTTTCGACAGGGGAAAGCCAATCCACGGCACAACCATGGACCAGGCCTCGACACACCGAAAGCGATAGACACGCTCTTCGAGATCAAAGCCACTCATAATATCTTCAAGGTGCAATTTACCGGGTTTGTTCACCAAGCCGCCAACCTTGATCTCCCACGGATTGGTCGTCATCGTCTCCGCGTAGCGCGCGGGATCGGATTTGTTCGTACCGAACTCGTAAAAGTTGTTGTAGGTCGTTGCAGCCTCGTAGGGGGTTAGCGTCTCTGTAGCTTTAAACGGTGTGCCCTCGGGTGCTGCGGTAAAGTCGAGTACTTCCTGAGGCGATGCCGCTGCGACACTCTCACCTACCGCGGTCAGCCCCGCACCTGCCGCCGCCGCTTTCATGAGATTGCGTCGGTTCAACCAGATCGACTCGGGTGTGATCTCCGAAGACGCAATCTGCGGGCTGTCTTTCCAACCTTTCCAACCTTTCCAACTAGCGTTGCTCATCTGTATTACCACTCCATGCGGGTAGGCTCATTTTTAAAACTAGGGATAGGCGCAACAAAACCATGGATAGGTGCGGCACCATGGATAGGCACGGCCAAAGAGCATCCTCAGCGCTGTATATTAGTCAATTATTGCGACCAAACGTTCCGATAAAACAATATACGCGGCTTTTTACAGGGCTTTTTACGCGGCTTTGGGCACATCGGGTTGAGCAGGGTGAACATTACGAATTAGCTCAGCCGGTATAGCTGCGAGGAAATTACCTTGGCATCTATCGGGGGCAAATGCCGTCACCGGGCGACATCGCTTTGTAAGCGATTCGCCATAGTTGCCGATATGACACATCACGGCTGAAGTAAAGAGACGTCAAGAGTCCTGCAGGATAGGCGCCAGCCATTTCTGAGACTCTGCCACTGCCTCACCGCGTGCCTCAGCATACGTAGCAAGCTGATCACGTTTAATCTTACCAAGATTAAAATAGCGAGCCTCCGGATGCCCGAAGTAAAACCCGGCAACCGAGGCGGTAGGTGTCATCGCCATGCTCTCTGTAAGTGTGATACCAATGTTGGCTTCGACCTCCAGCAAACGAAATAAGGTTTGCTTTTCTCGATGGTCAGGACAAGCCGGATAACCCGGCGCGGGACGAATACCGCGATATTTCTCACGGATTAATTCGTCATTACTCAAGGTCTCATTTCTTGCGTAACCCCAGAACTCTGTGCGTACGCGCCGATGAAGATGCTCGGCAAAGCTCTCGGCCAACCGGTCGGCGAGGGCCTTAAGAATAATGGCCGAGTAATCATCGTGCGCGTCCTCAAAGGCCTTAACGTGTTGATCAATGCCATGACCGGTTGTCACTGCAAACGCACCTATATAATCCGTCAGCTCTGATGCACTGGGCGCAACAAAATCGGCCAAGCACAACTGTGGCTTACCATCTGGCATCACTTTTTGCTGGCGCAGCCAATACGTTGTTTCAATGGGCTTGCCGATTACGGGATCGAGTATCACGATACGGTTCTTATCGCTGTAGGCAGGGAAGAGTCCAAACACAGCTCGCGCTTCCAGCCAACGCTCGTCGATAATTCGCTCGAGCATGGATTGCGCGTCGGCAAAGAGTTTTTTTGCCTCAACCCCTTTAATCGGGTCATTCAAAATATCAGGGAATCGACCACTGAACTCCCAGGCATTAAAAAATGGCATCCAATCAATGGTTTCGAGTAAGGTCGTTAACGGGTAATTTTCCAGAACTTGAATGCCCAGTTGTGCGGGCGCATGAATGGTTGTGGTGTCGAACTGCAGTGATTCTGCTCTTCGGGCAGCTTCAGCGAAGGGGAGCAAAGGCGCTACTTTTTTTGATGCGTAAGATGTCCGCTTAGCCTCATGATCGCGCTTGAGCTCCTTCGAATAGGTCTGACGGGACTCTCCCAGAAGCTTTGATGCGACACCCACGGCGCGTGACGCATCCTTGACATAAACCGTATCGCCCGAGTAACGCGGCTCAATTTTAAGACTCGTATGTGCGGGTGACGTCGTTGCACCCCCGATCATCAAAGGAATATCAAAACCCTGTCGCTCCATTTCTGACGCCACAGTCACCATCTCATCGAGCGAGGGAGTTATAAGGCCCGACAAACCAATGATGTCAGCCCTATGTTCTTTGGCCGCATCCAAAATAGCCTGCGTTGGTACCATCACCCCTAGATCAATGATTCGGTAGTTGTTGCACTGCAGCACCACGCCCACGATGTTCTTGCCGCTGTCGTGAACATCGCCTTTGACCGTAGCTATAATAAATTTACCCTTTGATTGATTTACCTCAGATTTATCCATAAAATCTTCTAAATATGAAACTGCATATTTCATTGTTTCTGCAGATTGAAGTACAAAAGGTAATTGCATTTGACCTGATCCAAATAATTCCCCAACAACTTTCATTCCATCTAGTAAATATTCATTAATTATTATCAAAGGCTTATATTTATTTAATGCTAAATCAAGATTTGAATGTAGATTTGTTTTCTCTCCATCAATAATATGATTCTTCAACTTATCTTCTATAGGTAAATTAATATCCTCATTAATTGAGCTATTCTTTA
>ERZ802822.658-NODE-658-length-23520-cov-14.190206_pt1 | contig 23520 bp, 23 predicted proteins | sample MGYA00345649_ERZ802822 | MGnify/ENA primary metagenome ERZ802822 (study PRJEB30503, sample SAMEA104212359) | marine metagenome | biome: Westerlies Biome; feature: [SRF] surface water layer (ENVO:00010504) within the epipelagic zone...; material: water...
ACCTGTTTAGCAAAACTAGATAAGGGTTCCGTAAAAATGGATAATAATCAAATTCTAACTGATGATGAGATTCAAGAAGGTTATATACTTTCTTGCCAATCAAGGCCAACTTCAGATGAAGTTGTAATTAATTATGATGAGGTTTAGCTAAACTTAAAATTTCTAATGCTTTTTCAATTACCTCTTTAGGCTCAACTGATCTAAAAGCGCTTTCATATCCTTTTGGAATTTTGTTGCCAAAAACAGATGTGGGTATCTGGGGATATAGGTTTCTATCAATCATTATTGAGTTTTCTATTCCTTGGTCAAAAGGTGTAAAGCCACAAAAAGGATGAGTCATCCCCCATAATGTAAGAACCGGAACTCCACAATTAGCCGCGATGTGGCCATTCGCAGAATCCATAGATATCATAAGGTCAGCATAACTTATTATGTTAATTTGTTCCATTAAATTAAAGGGAGAAGCAATATCGGTTACATTATCATAAGCGTTTTCCCAAATCTTAATTTGCTTTAACTCATTTTCTCCTCCTCCAAAAAGATAAATTGTGTGGTCCTTTTGAAGATAGGCTATTACATTTTGCATCAAGTCTAATGGATAGTTTTTTCCTGCAAAGGATGCAAATGGGGCTATTCCGATTATTCTTTTGTTTACACTTTTAGATAGAATTTTTTGTTCCTCTGAACTTTCAGGCAAAAATGGTTTTATTGGGTACTCGTGGTTCGCAAGATCAATTGGAAAGCCAAGGCGGCCAAAAACATCACAGTATCTATAATGTATGGGCGTTAATGGTTTAAATTTTTTGTTGTTTTTTTTAGTTAATCTTTTTCTATCTGCTCTCCCTTTATCTATTGACTGAACTTTTATAAAGACCATTTTGAAAAACATATTTAGAATCTTGGTTCTTAAAACATTATGTAAATCTGCTACAGCCTTTATGTTCTTTTTTCTTAAGAGCTTAAATAGTTTAAACAACCCTTTTAACCCTTTAAATTCATTATTAAAATCAACTGAAATAAACTCAAGATTATCAAACTCTTTGAATAAAGGTTCCACAAAACCTCTGGAAACAAAAGTTATTTTTTGATCAGGGTAGGTATTAAAAAAAGATCTTAAGACGGGAATTGTCATGGCGATATCGCCAAGAGCTGAAAATCTAAAAACCAGAATAGATTTATCCTTTTTTTGAATCATCTTTTTTATACAAAACAGGGTTTAGCGACTCATCGTTATACATTTTCATTTGCTTGTAAACTCGCATTTTTTTCTCTCCACTTGCAATATCTTCAAGAAGCTGATCTATTGATTCAGAAAGATCTTTTTGCTGATCAAGTAAGACATCTAGCTTCGCTTGGCAGTTTTCTTTATGATCCTCACTCACGTCTGTCCTTTTTGCCTCTTCATCCATGTGATAGATTTTTAATATTAGTATTGAAAGCCTGTCCACTGCCCATGCTGGGCTTTCTGAATTTACTTTAGCTTCTTTTATAGGAAACACATCTGAGTATAGGTTTAGAAAATATGAATCAATGTATTCAACCATTTCCGTTCTGTTTTGATTTGAATTATCAATCATTCTTTTTAGCTTCATTCCTTCGACAGGATCAATTTCAGGGTCTCTAATTATATCCTCATAATGCCACTGCACAGTGTCTATCCAGTTTTTCTCATAAAGCAAGTGCTCAAAACTTTTCTTTTCGTAAGGGTTCACAGGCAAACGGGATATGTCATCATGCACGTGATAATCGTTTACAGATTTTTCAAATATTTCAATTGCTAGCTTGCTGATATTAGTATTATTCATATTAAAAATTTAAAAATTATAATAGATGCAATTAAGGACATAAAGATAAAGTTTACATATGAACTCTTTAATTTTTTTACAAAAATTTGAGATACCATATAAACAGTAGGTAGGGAGAGATAATGAAACTCTGAACCGCTGAGTTGCTGATCCATGGAAAAGAACAAGCATGTTAATATAAAAAACAATACACCTACACCATCAAGAATTCTTCTTCTCAAGCTATAGGTTCTTAAGAATTTAATTATAACTGAAATTACAAATAAGACAAACATGATAGTTATTGGGACATAAGAATATGTTAGATTAAAGTTATAATCACGAAAGAGCGTCAAAAAAAACCTAGATGAATTAGGTATAACTTTATACTCATCTAACGCTTGAAATTGATCTGCAAAAAAGTATGAACTAAACAAATAACTATCTAATGATAAAAAAGATAAAAGCACATATGCTGAGGGTAAAATAATAAGTGGAGTCATAAAAAGTACTATAAAATGTTTTAAATCTCTCTTAATATTTGTTGTAATTAAAACTAGTAACGGGTATAGGAAAATAATTAGATTATCCAAAATCATCAATGATGAAAAACTAAGTAGAACACAGGCGTCAAATAATCTTTTAATTTTTTTTGAGTTATTGTTAAGCTCAAAAAAAATTCTCACATTTCTCCATGCTGCCCAGATAGCCGCTGATGACAATATAAATCTCATATCAATAGATTCAATTGGGTAGGACATAATAACTAATGGGTATAATAATAAATGATATACATTTCTGTTTGACCTTTCAATAGTAATTTGTCTGGTCACTGTGTCAATTGCATAATTGGAAAGAAGCAATGCTCCAAATATTAATATTCCATTTAAAGTTTTTGACTCAACAAAAGACCAATTTATTTCTAGAGTTGTATAATAATATGAAACTCCAAATAAAAGAAGTGTTGATATTCCAACTGAAGTGTAAGAAAATTTTTCAAAAGTCTTTGCAATCATATTTCAATGTATTAATTTTGTTTAATATAAATTATTATGGTTAAAGATTTTTTTAATTCTGTTGCATGGCTTTTTCAAGAGGTCTTTTTTCTTCCATTTGATCTACTTAGAACTATTCAGCTTGACAGCTGGTTTTTAGCTAATATTGTAAGCTGGTTTTTTATTGCCATTGGTATTGCGGGAGCTACTTATTGGATCAAAAAGTTAAAAGAATTTGATGATAACGATGAAGAAGATAAAGACAATACTTCCCACTCTTTTTTATAAATCAAACCCAATATCTTTTCGATAATACATTTTTTCAAATCCTAGTTTTTGGATTTGGGCGTAAGATAAGTTTAAGGCTTCTTGATATTTATCAGACATTGATGTAACCGCAAGAACTCTTCCTCCATTTGTTACAAAACCATTTCCTTTTTGTTTTGTGCCAGCATGAAAAATAATTGATTCCACAACGTCTGACAAGCCTGTAATAACTTTTTCTTTTTCATACTCTTCTGGATATCCACCAGAAACTAAAATTACTGTTGCTGCATGCTTAGGGTTGATTTTCAATTCAAGTTGATTAAAATTTGGAGTCCCTAAAGAGTCAAAAAGATCTATAATGTCAGTTGATATTCTTGGAAATACAACTTCTGTTTCTGGGTCTCCCATCCTGACATTGTACTCAATTACATATGGTTCATCTTTAACTTTAATTAAGCCTATAAAAACAAAGCCCATATATTCCATTTTTTCTTTTTTAATTCCTTCAACTGTTGGCTTTATAATTTTATTTTCAACTTTTAGTAAAAAATTGTCATCTAGAAATGGGACAGGAGAAATTGCTCCCATTCCACCTGTATTAAGCCCAGTATCTCCTTCCCCTATTTTTTTATAATCTTTAGCAAAAGGAAGTGTTTTATAGCTCTGGCCATCCGTTAAAACAAAGCATGACAGCTCTATCCCGTCTAGAAATTCTTCAATGACTACTTTTAAAGAAGATTTACCAAACTTCTTATCAATAATCATACTTCTAAGTTCTTTTTTTGCTTCAGCTAAGTCATTTAGTATTAAAACTCCCTTACCTGCAGCAAGACCATCAGCTTTTAAAACATAAGGAGGATTCATGCTTTCTAAAAAACTATCTGCTTGATTTATATTTTCTGCTGTAAAAGTTTTATGTCTTGCAGTTGGAATGTCATATTTTTTCATAAAGTCCTTCGCAAAATCTTTACTTCCTTCAAGAGATCCAGCTAGCTTACTTGGAGCAATAATTTTAACACCAGAAAGATCAGCATCCGATTTAAAATAATCATATATGCCCTTAACAATTGGATCTTCAGGACCTACAAAAACCATTGATATATTTTTTTCTACAACAACTTTTTTAATTAGATCAAAATCATTTACGTCTCCCGCTATGTTTGTAGCTAAAAGTGAGGTTCCTCCATTTCCTGGAAGAGCATAAATCGATGAGCTCTTTTCACTCTTTGACATGCTTTTAATAATTGCGTGTTCTCTCCCACCAGAACCTAGAACTAGAATATTCATTGAGTTAAAAAATTATTTATGGTGTCTTTTATTTTTTGTGTATACACTTTGTGTTTGTCCGTTACAGGAATGTTATCTAAATTAATCATAAAAAAATCTTTAAGATTAACACAGGTAAAATAATTTTTTAAACCGGATAGTCTATGCTTATGATTAATATGGTCTAGGCCTTGGTCGATAAATATAACTTTTAACCCCATTGCTAAAGCAGGCAATGCAGCATGAATTCTTGATGTTATCATAACCTCACTCTCTGCTATTTTTTCTAACATTTCTGATGCTAAGTTTAAACCTTCATTATGAGATTTAATTCGTCTCTTGTTCAGCTGGCTATACCTTTTAATTTTATAATTTTGATTCTTTAAATGTCTGTTGAACTTAGATAGCTTTAAAGTGTAATCTATTTTTTTGAACGGGTACTTAAAAATTGATAAGAGTAATTTAAGACTTGATTTATAGTCTAGGGTTGGTTTAAGTCTATCAAAGGCACCTATAACAATTATTCCCTCAGCTTGTGTTTTGCTTTTTAAATAATTATTCCTGTCTATTGTTGTGGTAATGCATGATGAATAATAAGCATTAATGCCTTTTTCTAAAAGAATATCTCTTGTGTAAATATCTCGACATCCTACTGGCTCATGGCTTTTAAAATATTTTATTGATTCATCTTTAAGAAACTCTGTTTTTATTGATGGGTTTAAGTGAAACGAAATAAAAAGTGGTTTTATTTTTTCACTTGGCGGCCAGTTCTCTGGGCTTTCCATAAACCAGCCATTTATTATTGTTTGAATTACATTATCATTGTATTTATCAAGATTTTCTCTATCAAGAATTTTTATGTTTTTGGAGCCAACTAGATCTATTGCGGCTTTTGTTTGAACATAATCACCAATATTTTTGGAGCCAATAAACCCTAATATTCCTGTTTCCATTATAGAATACTTTTCTTTATTTTTTCAGTTCTTATAGAAATATCAAAATTCTGTATTACCCTCTTTCTTGCTTTTTTAAAATTCTCAAACCCTAATTCTGATGTTATAAATTGTGCGATTTTTTCTAAATCGTTCTCAGTGTCAAATAAAATTCCTGCATTTCCAATTACATCAGGAATCCCAAAGACTCTAGATCCAATAGGAATACAGCCACATAACATTGCTTCACAGAGAGAGTTAGGTAGACCTTCTAACCTGGAGCCCTGAAAATAAAATTTATTTTTTTGGTAAAGTTCTTTCATTTGAGTTTTACTTTGAACACCGTGCACTTTCACATTCGGTTCAAGGTCTATAAAATCCATTATACTTATTTCTGATTCACCAACAATTGTAAAATTAATCTCTGGTAGAAAAGAAGCTAATTTATTAAACCCCTTTAGCCCCTTTATATCTACTACTCTTTTATCTGAAAAAAATGCAGCAGTTAACACCCCTGTTTTTGGACTGTTTTCTTCATAATTCCAAAACCTAGTATCATAGCCCGTATTAATTTCTTTTATAATAATTCTTTTATTTTTTGTAAAATTTCTTACTCCAGAAATAATATTAAATTTTTGCTTTGCAAAATCACAACCGTTTTCAAGTGATTTATGGACCACCCAAACCTCACTAACCATTTTATAGTTCATTTTTGCAACAAATGATCGTAAACCATTTTTAAAAAACAGACCATGTTTGTTTTTATTGTCAACGATAGCGTCATAACCTCCAACAATTATTATAGATTTTTTAAAAAAAATTTTGGAAAATAAAATGGGTATAAATGAATGATAATCATTAAACCATGAAATTAAGAATCTTGATCTAGATAGGTAAAAAACAGATTTAAGCTTTTCCTTTATTCTGTTTAACAAAAAATTTAAAGGTGTTTTATCTGGTCTAGATTGAATTTCAAAAACATTAAATCCCAAAGCTTCAAGAATTGAGATATCAGATTTCACAAAACTTCTTTTAATAGAATAAACAATGGTTGCATTCTTTTTCAAACGTTAAAATTATTTAGTATGTCCGCTATTTTTCTGTCATTTGAAAGTCGTGGAACCTTATTCTGCCCCCCCAATCTTCCTACTGATCTCATATAATTATTAAACCCTCCCTTCCTAACATTAACAATATCTAACGGCTGAATTATATTACCTAGAATTAGATCTTTATAATAAATGTTTTGACTGATCATTTCCTTCTCCAAGGTAGCAGAAAAACCTTTAATGTCGTCAGGGATTGTTTCAAACTCAACATACCACTCATGGCGAGGAAGTCCTTGTTTTGGATTAATGTTTGGAGCTACAGTAAACTCTCTTATTGTAACATTGTGATTAGCAGTAGCAAGTTTCATGGCTTTTTCTACCTCTTCTGATATTACATGCTCCCCAAAAGCTGAAAGAAAATGTTTAATTCTCCCCGTGACAATTATTTTATACGGTTCAATTGAGGTAAACTTAATCGTATCTCCAATATTATATGCCCAAAGCCCTGCTGATGTTGAAATGATTAATAAATAGTTGACATTTAGCTTAACATCTTTAAGGCTTATCCTTTCATAGTCGCCTTTCAAAAAATTTTTTGATTCAATAAACTCATAAAAAATATCATTATTTAAAAGCAGTAAAAGATCTGTTTGATTAGATGAGAAATCATCCTGATAACCAAAAAAACCTTCAGATGCTGGAAATGTTGCCAAGGTGTCTATGTTCTTTCCAAAAAGTTTATCAAATGTTGATCTATATGGTTCATAGCTTACGCCCCCGTACACATAAAGTGATAGATCAGGAAAAACCTCACTTATTGTTTTCTTTTCATTAGACACAATTTTTTCAAAATACATTTGAACCCAGGATGGTATTCCAGCTATAATTGTCATTTTTTCTCCAACTGTTTCTTCAATGATTTTATCAACCTTTTCTTCCCAATCATCAATACAATTTGTAGACCATGAAGGCTTTCTGTTGTTTAAGAAAAGTTTTGGGATATAATGGGCGCTAATTCCTGAAAGTCTGCCTAAATAAATTCCGTTTTGTTTGACTAGCTCAGGACTTCCCTGCAAAAACATATGTTTTCCATTAATAGGCTTGAAGTTTTTTGTTTTTAAAAAATAGTTTAAAAGCGCATCTCTAGCAGAGTTTATATGTGTTTTTATAGACTGCTTGGTTATTGGAATGTATTTTGCTCCGGAGGTTGTTCCACTTGTTTTTGCAAAGTAAAGAGGTTGTCCAGGCCATAAAATATTTTTTTCTCCTTCAACAACTCTATCAATATATGGTTTTAATCCTTCATAATTTCTAACTGGAACTCTCTGTTTAAAATCCTCGTAAGATGATATTTTTGAAAACTCATGATCTTGGCCAAAGGTTGTGCTTGATGCAGAGTTAAGAAGTTTATTAAATGTTTTGGACTGCCACTGAATAGGCTGTGAAATCCATTTTTGATTTCTTCTTTTTATCAGTTGAGCAAATAATATTGTGATTATTGTTTTCATTTAGAATTCAATATAACTCTCTGGATCAACAGGCTCTCCTCGATACCATAATTCAAAATGAAGGTGCGGTCCTGTTGTTAACGATCCTGTATTACCTGTAAAGGCTATTATTTCTCCTGTTTCTATTCTATCACCTTGGGTTTTAATGATAGAAGAATTATGCTTATAAATAGATGTTAAGCCGTTTAGGTGCTCTAATATTATTACAAACCCTGTTTCTGATGTCCATTCAGCAAAAACAACAATTCCCTCGCTAATTGAATGAACAGGAGAGTTCTCTGGCATAGCGATATCAACTCCATAATGCTTACTCTCATAATCGAACCCTGAAGATAAACCTCCTTTTACAGGGGGAAATAAAACTGTTGTAAATCTTTCTCCTTCAAGGTCAAAGGCATTGTATTTATCTTCCTCATCAACTAAAGCCCTCAAGAGGGAGTCGTCTAGGTTTGTTTTAATGATCTCAAGCTCTAATGAATTAGACTCAGTATTTTCAGTGATTTGATCTAAATCTTCAAAAGAGATGTTGCCGGACAATAAATCTTTTAAGGATTTTATGTATTTGCTTTGGCTTATGTAAAGGCTTTCTAATGAGTCTAATTTCATAGAATTTTCTACTGCATTCTCTCTAAGCTCAATACTGGTATAGCCTCTAAAGTATTCTTTTAGAGGAGTTATATATATTAATATGAAAGATGTTGATAATAATAATAAAAAAGCAAACAACGATGAGGCTGCCAGGTTTATAGATGAAGATGAAAAAAGTTTTCTCTTTTCAAGTGTTTTCTCATTTACTAAAAGAATATGAAACCTCTCAGAAAGTTTATCAATTAGAGTATGTTTTTTCTTTTTTGGCATTAGTGCAAATATATGTATAGTTGAGCATAAGTTATTATCTGTTTAATAAATTCATATTACAAAAAATAATTCTGTAAATTTGTTAAAAGGAACTTAGTTCCATAAATTTTCAAATATGATAGGTGGACCTCAAATTATTTTAATTGTTATCGTTGTTCTTTTACTGTTTGGTGGTAGAAAAATTCCTGAGCTTATGAGAGGGCTTGGTAGTGGTATAAAGGAATTTAAAAAAGCTACTAAAGACGATGAAGAGCAGGATTCGAAAGAATAATTATTCTAGTTAACAAGCTTCATTGTTGTTATTATCGTGTTTAATTCAAACATGTAGTTTCTTTTGCTTTCAGATGGTGCAAATGAAAATCCTTCTATTACAATATTTCTTTTATTAATCGTGTCTTTGATTATGTAGTTTACGTAAGGTCCTGCCATAAAGTCGTTTTGAACTTCCCATGTTCCCTTTGTAAGAATCGCATCCATGCTGTTTACTTTTGTTTTATAGTAATATGGCAAATATGCCCTTTCTGTTATCATATATGAACCTGGGACTCTTCCAGGGACAAAAAGCTCTCCAATTGAATCTCTAATTTTAGGTATTCGTTCTTCTATCTTCCCAAGATCTATATCTAGTGGAAGGGTGTATGCGATAATATTTAAATGTCCCTTGACCACTTTCTTTTCTATCCATGTAAAATTAGCTGTATCTTTTACTGTTTGATATGCATCTGGAAAAGTTAAGGTTATTCCAAATCTTTCTGTAAGCTCCTTATCAGTATTTAAGGATTTTGACATTCTTTTAATTTTTTCAACTCTTTCATTTTCATCAATTGACCTCATCAAAAGACTCTTGTTTTCCTCAAAATAAAAACTCATTACCTCGTCATCTTCTCCTGTTATAATCGCTGCTATTTGTGGTCTTGCCCAAAGATTTTTTATAAGCTTAAACCCTTGTTCAGTAGTGTCTTTATTGAACACTACTATGTTTCGTCCACTTCTTGCAAAACCACTAAAAATAGACGGGTCTAAGTGGTATAAATCATATTTTGGCTCGTCAAAAGGCAGTCCTTCGTAAGGTTCTGTTAAAGATGTTTGTACCTGCTTTCCTAAATTTTTTCCCCAGGAGCTTTTGCTCATAACTATAGTTAAAGCATTCATGTTTCCATTTGATTCTGGCACAAATGCCTGAGAGCTATTTGATTGACAGGCAATAATAAGCGAAGAAAACAATAATGGAAGTATGTTTTTAATAATCATTTGATAAAGCTTTAACTCCAGGCAGAGTTTTGCCTTCTAGACTTTCTAAAAGGGCACCTCCTCCAGTGGAAATATAGGTAACCCATTCTTTATTTCCAAGCTTTTTTAAGGCAGCTATTGAATCGCCACCTCCCACTATAACATTGACCCCGTTTTCCTTTGCTTGCTTAAGAGAGATGCATATTGATGTTGTTCCTTTAGAAAACTGTTCTTTTTCAAAAACACCCATTGGCCCATTCCAAAACACTGTATTGCTTGAAAGAATTGTTTGATTAAATTTTTCAATAGAACTAGAGCCTATATCGAGACCCATCCAACCATCTTCTATTTCTCCAGATTTAAAAGTCTTTATCTGATCGTTATTGTCAAAGTCAGTAGAGGCGATAGTGTCATCTGGTAAAACAATCTCTTTTCCTGATTCTTTAGCTATTTTTAATATTTCTTTAGCGTTGGTTAGAAGCTCTTCCTCAAATAACGAGTTACCTATGTTCCCTCCTTTGGCCTTAATAAAAGTATAAGCCATTCCGCCCCCAATAATAATTTTATCTACTTTCTGAATAAGGTTATATAGTATCTTTAGTTTGCTTGATACTTTAGCCCCTCCCAAAATTGCTAGTACTGGCTTTTTTCCTTTCTCAGCTATTTCATTAATAACTTCAAGTTCTTTTTGTAACAATTTACCAGCAAACTTCTTTCCTTTAAAAAACTTTGCAATAAGTGCCGTCGAGGCATGCTCTCTATGGCTTGTTCCAAAAGCATCATTTACATAAACATCTCCTAGTTTAGAAAGGCTTTCGGCAAAAGTCATATCCCCTTCTATTTCGTTGTCATAAAATCTTAAGTTTTCCATTAAGATAATCTCTCCTGGCTTTAATACTGAAGTAGCCTTTTCTGCATCTATTCCTATACAGTCTTCATGAAACAATACGGGCCTACCCATAATAATAGAGACAGTGTCAACAATATTTTTTAGAGACAGTTTCTTTTCTTTACCTTTTGGTCTTCCCAGGTGAGAAATCAAAACGCATGAGCCACCTAATTCTATAACTGTATTTACTGTGCCTTTACAAGCTTCAATTCTTGTTGTGTCTGCAACATTGCTGTTTTTGTCTAAGGGAACATTTAAATCAACTCTTATGATAACCCTCTTGTTGCTTAAATCTTGATTCTCTAGGTAAAACATGTTGATATTATTTTGTTGACAAAGATATAATATGCTATATATTTGAGTATGAATTTAGATAGAATTTTAGGTCAAGACCACATTAAAAAAAAGATCTATAGTTCTATTGAAAACAACAAATATCCTCAGTCAAAAATAATTGTTGACAAGGACGGGTATGGCGGTTTAAATTTAGCCGTTGAAATTTCGAAAGAGCTTCTCAAAAAAAATAGCTCCTTTAATGGAGATGTTCTAGATCATCCTGATTTATATTTTTCTTTTCCTTCATTCGCTTCATTAAAAGATAAAGAAAACGTGTATGCTGAATGGTTATCTTTTGTTAAACAACATCCCTTTTCTGATTTCCAAAAATGGTCTAACTACATTGGTAATACAACATCTCAAGGCTCTATAAAGGTTCCAGAAATAGATAAAGTTCAAAAAAAAGCTGTTTTAAGACCTTTCATGGGAGGAAATAAAGTTTTTATTTTCTGGGGGGCAGAAACAATGATGGCTCAGACCTCAAATAAACTTTTAAAAATTCTTGAGGAACCCCCTGTTAACACATACTTTATTTTAATAACAAATAATATTCAAGATGTTTTACCAACAATTATTTCAAGGTGTCAAATTTCTAATTTAATTCCTATTAACTATGAAGATCATAAAAATTATCTTGAAAACTCTTTTGATGGAGTTGATTGTGATCTTATTATACGTTCTTCAAGGGGAAGCATAGCAAGGTCTATGAATTATATTGGTGAGGAAGCGTCTTCAATATCTCATGAAGAGCATTTTGTTGATTGTTTAAGGTTTGCTTTTTTAGCCAAAAAAAGTAAGAAGGCGATTTTAGATTTAACTAAATGGGCAGAAAAACTTTCTTCCAACTCAAGAGAACAACAAAAGGAATTTTTAAGTTACTGTTCCTTTCTGGTTAGAGAGGCTATGCTTGTAAGTTATAAATCTGAAAATCTTACTTCGTTTATTTCTAGTTCTGATTTCAAAATAGAGAAATTATCCCCTTTTATTCATAGCAAAAACATAATAGAGATTATTGACTTGGTTGAGGACTCTCATTATTCAATCTCTAGAAATGTGAATTCAAAAATTGTCTTTACCAACTTTGCAATTCATCTAACTAAGCTTATCAACCTTTCCGAAAATTAATCTCTTTTAAAAACATATACTGATGAGGAATAGTTTGATGAGAATAAAGCTAAAATATTCGAAATCATTCCTATTATAATTGCAGAAATCCATGGAAAATAAGATTTTTTGTTTTTTTCAGACAAGTAAGAAACGTAATAAGAATCTAAAGTTAGAGGTCTTTTAAATACAAATGAAAGTCCATAACAAGACATAAAGTTTAATAGCGACTTATGGTTAAAGTGATAGAGGTGTCTTGGAACATCCCAAGCAGCCCAGTGGTTTTTATAATATTTTGCATCAAAACAATCTCTATTTGGAACAGCTATAACTAAAAATCCATTTTTATTCACCCTCTCAAGTATTTTGGGAAAAATCTTTTTCAGATCTGGAATGTGTTCAAGCACATGCCACATCATTAGCATATCTGCTTGAAAATCAGTGTCTTGAGTCAAATTAATATTGTTTGAGCTATTTACTTTAAGTGGATCATAGGTAAATATTTTTTTTCCACTTTTTTCTAAATACTTTGCAAACTTTCCATCACCAGCACCATAGTCAAGAACACTCTTAGATTGTTTAAGCAGTTTCATTAAAATAATTCTTTTATAAACAAACATTAATCTTTGTGAAAAGCGGTATAAAAAACCTAACAGTCCTTTTTTATCAGAATGAGGAATATAATTCTCTGATTGATAATAACTCAAATGGTTGTGATTTTTTCCTACCTGAGTCCAGACTATGTCAGTCTCAGAGTCTTTATATAGTTTAAAAAACTCGTTAGATACTATAAAATCTCTAACCTTGATAGAAAAAATGTCTTTTTGTAGTTTACGTTTCACGTGGAACATTTATCTGCCCATTTTAACGAGCAATACACTAATATCGCTTGGCTTAATACCGCTTATTCTGGATGCTTGAGAAAGGGTTGATGGTTTAATTTTATTAAGTTTCTCCTTAGCTTCATGCGAAAGAGAAGCTAGCGGGTTATAATCAAAGTTTTTAGGAATTTTAATGTTTTCAAGACTTTGAAGTTTATCAGCATTTCTTTTTTCCTTGTCTATATAGCCTTTGTATTTAATTTGAATTTCTGTTTGCTCCAAAACATCACTGTCAAGCTTGTTATGCTTTATGTATTGTTTAACAGAAGGCAATTTGTTGATGTCCTCCTGCTTAACGTTAGGCCTTGAGTAAATTTTAGCAAGCTTACCTTTTTGTGGAACAGACTCATAGCCCACAGAATTTAAAATATTGTTTACTTCCTCTAGCTCAAAGCTGGTTTCCTCAAAAAACTTTACAAACCCCTCTACTTTTTGTTGCTTACCTATAACACGAGTCAACCTTTCCTTAGAAGCCAAGCCTAAATTAAAAGACTTCTCTGTTAGCCTTATGTCAGCATTATCTTGTCTTAAAAGTGTTCGATATTCTGCTCTTGAAGTAAACATTCTATATGGCTCTTCTGTTCCCTTTGTTATTAGATCATCTATTAACACCCCAATATACGCTTCACTTCTGGTAAGGATTAGTGGGTCGGTAGAAAACACTTTAGACACAGCATTGATTCCGGCCATTAATCCTTGTGCAGCAGCTTCTTCATATCCTGTTGTTCCGTTTATTTGTCCCGCAAAGAACAGGTTTTCAACAAGCTTTGTCTCTAATGTTAGGGTTAGTTGTGTTGGGGGAAAATAATCATACTCTATAGCATAACCCGGCCTAAACAGCTTAACATTTTTAAACCCTTTAATTTCTTTCATGGCAGCATACTGTACGTCTTCTGGCATTGAAGTTGAAAACCCATTAACATATACCTCTACAGTATTAATGCCTTCTGGCTCGACAAATATTTGGTGATGGTCTTTCTCAGAAAATCTGTGAATTTTGTCCTCAATTGACGGGCAATACCTTGGCCCAGTACTGTTTATACTTCCATTAAACATCGGAGATCTATCAAACGAGCTTGCCATAATTTCATGTACATTAGAATTTGTGTGTGTAATATGACAACTGGTTTGTTTTTGAATTGGCTTTATACTGTCTAGATAGCTAAATTTTCCTGGGTTTATATCCCCTGGATGTTCTTCCATAAGAGAATAATCTAACGATCTTCCATCAACCCTGGGTGGTGTACCCGTTTTCATTCTTCCTGACGAAAAACCAAACGACTCTAAATCTGCAGTAATTCCAGTTGAAGACTTTTCTCCAACTCTTCCGCCACCGAAATTTTTATCACCTACGTGAATTAGTCCATTTAAAAAGGTTCCGTTTGTTAGAATAACTGTTTTTGAATAAATTTTGTTTCCTAGACCAGTTACAACCCCCTCAATAATTTTGTTTTTTACAATCAATCCCACAACCATATCTTGATAGAAGTCAAGATTGGGTGTTTTTTCTAGTAACTCTCTCCACTTAAGAGCAAACTGTGCTCTATCTGATTGAACTCTTGGGCTCCACATTGCAGGGCCCTTAGATTTATTTAACATCTTAAACTGAATAGCAGTTAGGTCTGAAACAATACCACTATATCCGCCTAGAGCATCTATCTCACGTACTATTTGTCCTTTTGCTATTCCACCCATAGCAGGGTTGCAAGACATCTGACCTATGGTTTGAAGGTTCATTGTAACCAGTAAAGTTTTTGCACCAAGATTGGCAGACGCAGCTGCAGCCTCTGCTCCTGCATGACCACCACCAACAACTATTACATCATATTTTGATTCAAACATTTAATTTGGTTTCACGTGAAACAGCAGAAATGAACTCCTCTTCTTTAGATCTCATTATATTTTTTTCTGTGGGTGACTTGTCATTGTATCCTAGACAATGAAAAAGTGCATGAGAAACAAGCCTAATGGTCTCATTTTCAATTGTTTGTGAATTTTCTTTCGCGTTCTCTAGCATCATGTCTTTTGAAATGTAAACCTCTGCAGAGATAATGTTCTTTTCAGAATAATCAAACGTAATAATGTCTGTGTCTGTAGAGTGGCTAAGATAATCTTTGTTTAAGGAGAGCATTTTTTTTGAGTCAACAAAATTATATTCGATATTGTCAATTTCGAACCCTTCAGAGGAAGCAAAATGTAATAGGATTGACGAAATAACACCCTTATTTAAAGAGTGGTTTGTCAAGCCTATAAATTTGATATTCTGCATATTTGAACAAATATAAATCAATTCTTTAGGATAATTTCAATAAGGAAGAATATGGTGTTATATTTGAAGAATGTTAGAAAGAGCTCGATTTGCGCCAAGCCCTACAGGGCCACTTCATATAGGAGGTGTAAGAACAGCTCTTTTCAATTATCTTATAGCTAAGAAAAATGGTGGAGAATTTATACTTAGAATAGAAGACACTGACACCAAAAGAACCGTTGAAGGTGCAGAAAAACACATAATAGACTCTCTAAGGTGGCTGGGCTTAGAGTTTGATGAAGGCCCAGTTAGGCAAAGCAACAGAGAGGCTCTCTATAAAAAAAGCGTTTCAACTTTAATTGAAAAAGGTTTGGCATACTATGCTTTTGATACGCCTAGTGATCTAGATAAAGCGCGAGGGGATTCAAAAGGAACGTTTAAGTACAACTTTACAACCAGAATGAAAATGTCTAATTCTTTCACTTTAGGTGCGGATGAAACGGAGGCACGTTTAAAAAGAGGCGGCTATTCGGTAAGGATGGTGGTGCCAGAAAAAAGAACAATTAAAGCTGTAGATGAGGTGCGGGGAAACCTAAGTTTTAATTCAGAGGAGCTTGAAGATAAAATAATACTAAAGTCTGATGGAATGCCAACATATCACTTGGCAAACGTAGTTGATGACCATGATATGAAAATAACCTCAGTTATAAGGGGTGAAGAATGGTTATCCTCCCTTCCTTCTCACATTCTTTTATATGAGCATTTTGGATGGACACCTCCAAAATTTTATCACCTCCCCTTAATATTAAAAAGCAGTGGAGCGGGAAAACTTTCTAAAAGAGATGCGGAAGAACAAGGGCATCCAGTTTTTGCTATAAAATGGGAAGATTCACTAGGTTTTAAGGAAGCGGGATTCACTTCAGAGGGATTAATTAACTACTTAGCACTCCTGGGCTGGAACAACAGTTCTGATAGAGAAAAATATTCACTGTTGGAATTGATCGATGAGTTTAATGATGTTGGTATTAATAAGTCTGGCGCTAGATTTGATTATAAAAAAGCTTTGTGGATAAACCACTTACATCTAAAAGATTTTTCAGCTGAAAGCCTCCTTGCGCTTTCAGAAAAAGCATCGACTCTACTAGGAGAAAAATATTCTAGAGAAATAGCTGAAGAAATTATTGATTTAATAAAAGAAAGGCTAAATACAGCTCTTGATATAGACAAAGAGCTTGCTGTTTTTATAGGACAACCCAAAGAATATGACTCAGTTGTTATTGAAAAAATTAACAGAGAGGTAATCTATGATATTTTAAATTTTTGTAAATTAAGTGAAGCGTTAATTTCAAACCCTAAAGCACTTAAAGATCGATTAATGTCATTTGGGTCTGAAAAAGGAATTTCATTTGGAAATATAATGAAATCACTTCGCCTTTGTTTAGTGGGAAATCTTTCTGGCCCTGATTTATTTAAGATTATTGAAATTATCGGCCCTGAAGAAACCCTTCATAGAATTGAAAGTTTAACTAATAAAATTTAAAAAATGAGTTTATTTACAACACCCTTAATTATATTATTTCTTTTTTTCATCCTAATGTCTACAATATTTATTGTGAAGCAACAATCCGCTGCAATAGTAGAAAGATTTGGTAAGTTTCAGTCTGTTAGAGGGCCTGGTCTTCATATAAAAATTCCCCTGGTAGACAGGATAGCGGGAAGGTTGAGCTTAAAAGTACTTCAGCTTGATGTTGTGGTGGAGACAAAGACTAGTGATGATGTTTTTGTCAAACTAAAAGTTTCTGTTCAGTACAGGGTTGTTGATTCAAAGGTGTTTGATGCTTTTTATAAGCTTGATTTTCCACAAGATCAAATTACATCTTATGTCTTTGATTTAATTCGTTCTCAAGTTCCTAAGATGAAGTTAGATGATGTTTTTTCAAAACAAGACGATATTGCCGTTGCTGTAAAGCAGTCATTAGGAGAGGCAATGGACGAGTATGGGTATTTTATTGTTAAAGCACTTGTAACTGATATTGAACCTGATGCTGAGGTTAAAATAGCTATGAACAGAATTAATGCAGCTGATAGAGAAAAAACAGCAGCACAGTATGAAGGTGATGCTGCTAGGATATTAATGGTAGAAAAAGCAAAAGCTGAGGCAGAAAGCAAAAGACTTCAAGGTCAGGGAATAGCAGACCAAAGAAGGGAAATTGCTAAGGGTATCGAAGACTCTGTAGGAACGTTAGGGTCAGTTGGCATAAACTCTCAAGAAGCCTCTGCGCTTATTGTGGTTACTCAACATTACGATACTCTTCAATCTATCGGAGGTGAAACAAACTCTAATTTAATTCTTCTTCCTAACTCTCCTCAGGCTGGAAGCACAATGTTAAATGATATGGTCGCGGCCTTTACTGCAAGCAGCAAAATAGGTGAAGCAATGCAAAAGGAAAATCAAAAAAATTCTGGCCCTGCAGCAAAAGAAATTATCTCACAAAAACCTCAAGAACCTCAGAAACCTGAGTTTGGTGAGTTTGAAGGTGAGTAATGTGGTTGGTTATTTTTTCCAACCATCTCTTAACCCTACAGTTTTGTTAAACTCTAGGGTTTTTTTGTTTGATGTTCTTACAAAATACCCTAACCTCTGAAACTGATATTGTTGCCCTTCAGTGGACTCTGCAAGATATGGCTCTACAAGGGCTTCTTTTATCTCTAGTGAGTTTTCATTAACCTCAGACTTTAAGTCACCTCCTTTGCCTGGCTCTGGAACCTTAAAAAGCCTGTCATACACGTTTATTCTTGCTTTTATGGTGTCAACAGCAGAAACCCAATGAATAGTTCCCTTAACTCGTCTGTTGCTTTCTGGTGTGTTTGATCCACTTTTACTTTTTTTATCATACTCACATAAAACCTCAACAATGTTTCCTTTTTCATCCTTAACTAGGTCTACTGCTTTAATAATGTATGCGTTTTTCAATCTAACCTCTTCTCCTAAAGAGAGCCTAAAAAAACCGTCTTCTGGGTTTTCTTGAAAGTCTTCTTTTTCAATATAGAGCGTGCTTGAAAAATTGATCACTCGCGAGCCTAGTGACTTGTCTTGTGGATTAATTTCAAAGTTTATTTTTTCTCCACTTTCCTCTTCACGATTAATTATTTTTAATTTTAAGGGGTTTATAACTGCCATTGCTCTTGGTGCAACTTCGTTCAGGTGGGTTCGTATGTTAAACTCCAACAACGAAGCATCAATTACATTCTCTCTTTTTGAAACACCTACCGTTAAGGCAAAGTTTTTTAGTGCCTCTGGTGTGTAACCTCTTTTTCTTAAACCTGAAATGGTTGGCATTCTTGGGTCGTCCCACCCCTCAACAAGCTTTCCCTCCACCAGCTCTGCAAGCTTTCTTTTGCTTGTGATTGTGTAAGAAAGATTTAGCCTTGAAAACTCTCTTTGTTTTGGCCTTATTCCTTTTAAAGGACTAATTGCGTCCAAAAACCAATCATATAATTCTCTGTGAGGTTCAAATTCTAGCGTACATAGTGAATGTGATATCTGTTCTATGTAGTCTGACTCACCATGTGTCCAATCATACATTGGGTAGACTTTCCAGTTGTCTTTTGTTCTGTGATGATCCACGTTCATAACCCTATACAACACTGGGTCTCTCATTAACATGTTTGGTGAGGTCATGTCTATTTTTGCCCTCAACACATGTTGTCCTTGATTGTGCTCTCCATCAAACATCTCTTTGAAAATCTTTAAACTTTCATCTTTCTTTCTATTTCTAAAAGGGCTTTCTTCTCCATGTTTTTTTGGGGTTCCTTTTTGTTTAGCCATCTCCTCCGATGTTTGAGAGTCTATATAGGCTAAGTTCTTTTTAATCAAATCCGTTGCCCAACCGTAAAGCTGATCAAAATAATCAGAAGCATAACACTCTTTGTCCCAATTAAATCCAAGCCAAGTGATGTCATGCTTAATTGCATCTACATACTCTTTTGCTTCTTTTTCTGGGTTTGTATCATCAAACCTCAGGTTTACTGGTGATTTATACTTTTCTCCCAGGTTGAAGTTTAAACAAATTGCTTTTAGGTGTCCTATGTGGAGGTATCCGTTTGGCTCTGGAGGAAACCTAAACCTAAGGTTCTCTTTTTTGAATCCCTTTGCAATATCTCCATCAATAATTTGTTCAATAAAGTTTGGTCCTTTTTTCTTCACGAAGTCAAAGATATTGAAAAGCAAACAAGAAAATGTGCTAGCTTTTATATCTTTGATAAAATTTTGTCAAAAATCTCTGTAAATAATGCCTGGTTTTATTCTTTTCATGGTTGCCTCCATGAAGAAAGTGTGATTGGTGGTGAGTATCTTGTAAATGCTATAGTTGAGATAGACACTTCTCAGGCGGAGCAAAACGACCTTCTTAAAAGTACGGTTGATTATGTTTCTGTTTATAATGTTTTAAAAAAAGAAATGAGCATTCCTTCTAAACTTTTAGAAGTTGTTCTTGAGAGAATAATTGAGGGAATTAAAAAAATTGACGATAATATTGATTCTGTTGATGTTAGCATCAAAAAACTTTCTCCTCCGATTGGCGGGAATGTTGATTCTGTTGAATTAAGAAAGAAAGTTTAATCTTTTTTTTATTTTTGCACTCAATGGCATTGTGGCCGAGTGGCTAGGCGGAGCTCTGCAAAAGCTTTCACAGCGGTTCGAATCCGCTCGATGCCTCAACTAATGACTTGAAAGTCAAGTCTTTTCTTTGTTTGATCAGCTTTTATTAACATCACTCTAAGCTTATCTCCAAGCTGATATTTTTTTCCTTTATTTTCCCCCACAAACCTATGGTTCTTTAAATCGTGTGTAAAAAAATCACCAGGCAAATCTTTAGCCTTAACCAGTCCCTCACATTTGTTTTCTACTATCTCTACAAAAACCCCTCTAGGGACGACTCCTGATATAACGGCTTCAAATATTTCCCCCTCTTTATCTGACATGTATTTGATCTGCATTAATTTAATGGAATCTCGCTCCGCTTTTGTTGCAAGTATCTCCATGTGTGTAGAGTGTTGACACAAAGACTCTAACTCTTCTGTTTTTATTTTTTCTTTTTTTAACTCTGCTTGAATTAGCCTGTGAACCAACACGTCTGGATATCTTCTTATTGGCGAGGTGAAGTGTGTGTAGTTTTCGAAAGCGAGACCATAATGTCCAATGTTTTTTGTTGTATACTCTGCCTTACTCATGCTCCTAATCATTAATGTGTCTATTAGGTTTTGTTCATTTTTCCCAAAACAACTCTTTAGGAGTTCGTTAAGCGAACTGTTCATTTTTGACCCTGAAAGTTTAAGGTTGTAGCCAAGTCTTTTTACTACTGTTTGGAGGTTTTCTAGTTTTTCTTGATCTGGTTGATCGTGAACCCTGTAAACAAATCTTTCATTGCTTTTTCTCATTTTTTCAGCCACCTTTCTGTTTGCCAACAACATAAACTCCTCAATTAATTTATTTGCGCTTTTTGATGTTTTGAAAAGTATTTTTTGTGGTTGATTCTTTTCATCTAGTTGAAACTTTATTTCTGATTTATCAAAAATGATGGCCCCGTTGCTAATTCTTTTCTTTCTAATTGTTTTAGCTATACCGTCTAGTGTTGTAATTGCTTCAACAATTTTTTGTGTAACCTTTTTCTCTTCATTTAAAATTGTTGCTTCTTTTGGTATTACCGCTTTCTCACTTTCTATTATGTGTTGAGCCTCCTCATAAGAAAGCCTACAATCTGACTCTGTAACTGTTTTGCCAAACCACTCCTCTAGTACCTCTCCATTTTTTTTTATTATAAATACAGCTGAAAAAGTTAATTTTTCTTCATTTGGCCTCAAAGAACACAGGTTGTTAGAAAGTGTTTCCGGCAACATTGGTATCACCCTGTCAACCAGGTAAACAGACGTGGCCCTGTTTTGTGCCTCATCATCTATTTTTGAACCAGGGGTGACATAATGAGACACGTCTGCTATATGAATTCCAACTTCATATTTGTTTTCAGATATTGGTTTAAAAGAAATGGCGTCATCAAAGTCTTTTGCGTCAGCTGGATCGATTGTAAAAGTCATTGTCCCCCTCATGTCTCTTCTCTTTTCTATTTCCTTCTTATCAATTTTTGTTTTTATCTTGGCCGCCTCTTCTTCTACAACCTTTTCAAACTCTGTTGATAAACCATACTCATATAGAATTGAGTATGCGTCTAAATCATCTTCTCCAAAACCAAAACTCTTAACTATTCTTCCCTCTGGCGATCCCTTTGCTTTGTCCCATTTTTTTATTTCTACTGCTACTTTTTCTCCTTCCTCATATCCCTTCATTTCATCTTTTTCAATAAAAAAGTCTGTATACATTCTTGCACTTCTTGTGTTAACAAAAGCGTACTCTTTGTTTTTTTGAAAAACCCCAACAAACACATCTTTGTTTCTTTTAACAACCTCTAACACTTTTCCTTCGTATTTGTTTCGGTTGTTTTTACTTCCCACTATAACCCTCACCATGTCTCCATGTAAACCTTTGTTGAGGTTTCTTTGCTCTATCATTACGTCTCCATCTAGTTCTTCACAAACCACATAGCCTCTTCCCGTGGTTGTTATTTCAAGTCTTCCTTCTGCGGTGCTTCTCTCAATAGCAGGCGCTATAAAGTTTCCGCTTTCCATTTTAATTATTTTTTGTTTGTTCAAGAGAGAGTTTAAAACCTTTACTATGTCGCTCCTTCCTTTTGCATCATTTACTTTAATGGAAAAAGCTATGTTCTTATAATTAAACTCTCTGTTTGGGTAGCTTCTGATCAAAGATATTATCCTTCTTTCCAACACCTTAAGATCCTTCTTCTTCTTTGACATTTTATTTTTTTTAAAACTCAAAGATACTGTTAATAAAAGCTAGTTTTCTTTTTATTACCAATAAACATCTAAACATATTTATTATAATTCTATTTAAAAATTTAACTAGTATATTATAGGCTGTTAATTTCTTTATAAAAAGTGTGTAATAAAAAAGAAGCTAACCAAAAAAGAAGAGCATCAACAAATAGTTAACAACATAAAAAACTGATTTACAGAATAAACAATTAGAAATAAACAATTGTTAGTAAAACAAAAAGAAAAGAAAAGTTTATAAGTAAATTGAACAAAACAAGAAAAAGGCTGTTAAAAAAACAACAAGTAATGTTGAAAAAAAAGAAACCAATTAGTTATTAAGAATAACAAACAACTATTAACAACATATTAAAAAACAATAAAGGATTTACTAATTTGATAAATATGAAAATAGCAATAGGAAATGATCACGCAGGGGTAGGGGTAAAAGAGAAAATACAAGATCATCTGGAAAAAAAAGGGCATCAGGTTGTTAACAAAGGGTATGACGGAAAAGAAAGTGTAGACTATCCTGATTTTATTCATCCAGTAGCCAAAGATGTAAAGGAAAAAAAAGCAGACATAGGCGTCATAGTTTGTGGAAGCGGAAACGGAGCGGCTATGACAGCCAATAAGCACAAAGGAGTGAGAGCGGCAATATGTTGGAGTGAAGAAATAGCCTCATTAGCAAAACAACACAACAATGCAAACATCATAAGCATCCCGTCAAGATTTTTAAAAGAAGAAGAGATACTAAACATTGTTGATGTTTTCATAAAAAAGGAATTTGAGGGAGGAAGGCATGAAAGAAGAATAAAAAAAATTGACAACAATGATTGAGTGGAAAGAGCAAAAGTTTTCTGATTTAAACACAAAAGAGCTTTATGAAATTTTTAAATTAAGGTGTGAGGTGTTTGTTGTAGAACAAGAAATTCTTTATAATGATTTTGACGACAAAGATTATAAAGCAATTCATTTATCGGGGTTTAAAGGGGGAAAGTTGATGGCTTACGGGAGAATATTTAACAAAGGAGATTACTACCCAAACAACCCAGGGTTTGGAAGGGTGGCTGTTTTAGAAAAGGAAAGAGGAAATGATTACGGAAAAGAGCTTGTTAAGAAATGTATGGAGGTTTGTGAAAGAAACTTTGAAGAAAAAGAGATAAAAATATCAGCACAAGCATACTTAGAAAAATTTTATTTAGACCTCGGTTTTGAGTACAGAGGAGAGAGATACATTGAGGACGGCATACCACACTGTGCGATGTATTATAACAAAAAAACTAATTAA